>Ga0209640_10000881_pt1 | contig 24346 bp, 21 predicted proteins | sample RifCSP10_1_FD_184018 | JGI IMG/M metagenome (GOLD analysis project Ga0209640, IMG submission 184018) | Soil microbial communities from Rifle, Colorado - Rifle CSP2_sed 10_1 (SPAdes) (version 2) | ecosystem: Environmental > Terrestrial > Deep subsurface > Rock core/Sediment | place: Rifle... | reverse complement strand
CCGACCCGTACCAGCCCACCGATGTCGCCAACTTCAACCAGGCCGCCGTGGCGAGCCTCGCCTTCTCGACCGGCTCGCACGCTGATTACCACAAGCCGTCCGACACCGCCGCGAAGATCAACTACGAGGATCTCGACCGCCTCGTCGAGCTGGCGGCCTCGATCGTGCGTGGCGTCGCCGATGCCGATGCCGCGCCGCAGTTTACGAAGGTCGATCAGCCGGTATCGCGCGGCAGCATTGCGGGCGTGCGCGTGACCACCGGGACGATCCCCGACTACGCAACCGAGGTGAAGGGGCTGTTGCTGGCGGGCGTCACCGGCGGCGGGCCCGCCGAGCAGGCGGGGCTCATGAAAGGCGACGTCATCGTGGAGATCGCCGGCCAGACGATCGCCAACATCTACGACTACACCTACGCGCTCGAGCTGCTGCGCGCGAATCAGCCGGTCAAGGTGCTCTACCTGCGCGGCGGTGAACGCCGGGAGGCGCAGCTCACGCCAGCCGCCCGCCGGTAGCTATCCTTTCGTCCCGTCGTGGTCGATGACGTCCAGGGATTCCTGGGCGATGAGATCTTCCGCCTTCTCCTTCAGCGTGTCCGCCTCGGTGTGCGCCTCGACCGGTCCCTGCATGCGCGCGTAGATCAGCGCCACGATAAAGATGAGCACCACCAGTACGAGCGAGAACCAGTGCGGAATCTCGAACCCGATGTACCCCGCGCTGTGCAGGTAGTCCATGCACAGCTTGCCGCCGATCCACGCGATGATGACGAACGCGCCGTCCACCAGCACGGGGTAGCGCTCGACGAGCGCGATGAGCTGCCCCACGACGAGCCGGAGCGCGACGATGCCGAGGATGCCGCCGGTGAGGACCACCCACATCTTCGGGGACATCGCGACGGCCACGAGAATCGAGTCGATCGAGAAGGCCAGGTTCACCAGCTCCACCCGGGCGACGGTGGCCCAGAACGCCGACAGCCCGAGCCACGGCTTCGCTTTTGGCGCCGCGCGCCGGTCTTCCCCCTCCTTCTGCCCCCAGAAGTGCGCGTAGGTCAGATACAGCAGGTACACGCCGCCGGCCAGCTTCACCCAGACGATCCGGATCAGGTAAACGGCGAGCAGTGTCGCAATCGCCCGGAACACGAACCCGCCGAGCAGACCGTAGCGGAGGGCCTGCTTGTGCTGGTGTCTCGGAAGACCCAGCACCATGATGGCCATGACCAGGGCGTTGTCGGCGCTCAGGAGCCCTTCGAGGGCGATGAGCGCGCCGATCGTTATGAAGTCGGCAACGTGAATGTCCAAGACCGCCCTCCATCCTATCGCGGAACGGAGGCGCTAACCTTGACACGACACGTATCAAGGCCTACACTCGAAGAGTATCAAGGTGCAGCACGAGCTCTATTTCATCAGCATGGCGGCGGAGATGCTGGGGATGCACCCGCAGACGCTCCGCAAGTACGAGCGTCTCGGGCTGATCCAGCCGTCGCGGACGATCGGGAGCATGCGCCTGTACTCGCGCGAGGAGCTCGAGCGGCTGCGGCTGATCAAGCACCTCGTCGACGAAGCGGGCATCAATCTGGCCGGCGTACAGCGACTGCTGACGATCGCGGAGGTCATGCAGCGCATCCGCCCGCTGATGGACGAGCACGCGCTCAGCACGGGCACCGGCCGCCGCCAGCTGCTGAATGAAATTCGCCGCCTGAACGACGCGCTCGGGATGTGACAGTGGAATTCAAGGACTACTACGCCACGCTCGGCGTCGCGAAGGCCGCCACTGAGAAGGAAGTCAAGCAGGCCTACCGCAAGCTCGCCCGCAAGTTTCACCCGGACGTGAACCCGGGCGACAAGCAGGCGGAGCACCGCTTCAAGGAGATCAACGAGGCGTACGAAGTGCTTGGCGACCAGGCCAAGCGCCGGAAGTACGACGAGCTGGGCGCGAACTGGCGGATGTACGAGCAGGCCGAGGCGCAGGGCGGGCCGAATCCCTTTGCCGGGTGGACCGTCAACATGGGCGGCGGCGGCGGCGGCGGCCACACGATGACGCCGGAAGAGATGGAGGCGCTGTTTGGGAATGCCCATCCCTTCTCCGACTTCTTCACCACGTTTTTCGGCGGGAGCCCGGCCGGCGCCGATGCGCGGCGGGATACCCGGGGCCGGGGACGCCAGCGCGCAGGGCGCGACCTCGAGCACGAGATCGAGCTGACCCTCGAGGATGCCTATCATGGGACGACCAGGCGCCTGTCGCTGAAGCACGAGGGGCACGCCCGAACCGTCGACGTGCGCATTCCCCCCGGCGTCGGCGACGGCTCGCGCGTGCGCGTGGCCGGCGAGGGCGAGCACGGCGTCGGCGGCGCCAGGGCCGGCGATCTGTATCTGCGCGTCAGGCTCGCGCCGCATCCCGAGTTCGAGCGCAAGGGACAGGACCTGTACGTGAAGGTGTCGACGCCGGTACCCACGGTGGTGCTCGGCGGCCAGGCCGAAGTCCGCACGCTTGCCGGCAAGCCGGTCCGCCTTCGCATTCCGGCCCTGACACAGAATGGGCAGGTCTTCCGGCTGAAGGGGTACGGCATGCCGAAAGTCGCCAGCCCGCAGGATAAGGGGGACCTCTACGCGCGGGTGGACGTGCAGATGCCGACCGAGCTCTCCCCCGCCGAGCGCGAGCACTATGAGGCGCTCGCGAAGCTGGCCGGAGGCGCAGCGAAGAAGCACAGCGCGGCGTAAGCAGGGACAGTCATGAATCTCAATAAATTCACCGAAAAGGCGCAGGAAGCGGTGGTCACCGCGCAGAACCTGGCCACCGAGCTCACGCACGCCGAAATCGTGCCGGAGCACCTGCTCGCCACGCTGGTCGAGCAGCAGGGCGGGATCGTGCCGTCCGTCCTCCGCAAGATGACCCTCGACCCGGCGCGCATCGCGGCCGAGGCGCACACGCTGCTCGACGGGCTGCCGAAGGCGTTCGGCGCGGACCTGCGGTTTTCGCCGCGCATGAAGCTCGTCTTCGACTCGGCGCAGGCGGAGGCGCAGCGGCTCCAGGACGAATTCGTCAGCACGGAGCACCTGCTGCTGGCCATCGCGACCGAGGCCGGACGATCGCCGGCCGCGCAGCTTCTGCAGCGGAGCGGCGCGACCAAGGACGCCCTCTACGCCGCGCTCACGCAGGTCCGCGGCTCCCAGCGCGTGACCTCGCAGAACCCGGAGTCCACCTACGAGGCCCTCACCCGCTACGGCCGCGACCTGACCGAGCTGGCCCGCAAGGGCAAGCTCGACCCGGTGATCGGGCGCGACGAGGAAGTCCGGCGCGTGATTCAGGTCCTGTCGCGCCGCACGAAGAACAATCCGGTGCTCATCGGCGAGCCGGGCGTGGGCAAGACGGCCATCGTCGAAGGCCTCGCGCAGCGCATCGTGCGGGGCGATGTCCCGGAAGGGCTGAAGAACAAACGGATTTTCGGGCTCGACATGGGCGCGCTGGTGGCCGGCGCCAAGTATCGCGGCGAGTTCGAGGAGCGCCTGAAGGCCGTGCTGAAGGAGATCGGTGAATCCGAAGGCCAGATCGTGCTGTTCATCGACGAGCTGCACACCGTGGTCGGCGCCGGGGCGGCCGAGGGCGCCATGGACGCTTCGCAGATGCTCAAGCCGATGCTCGCGCGCGGCGAGCTGCACACCATCGGCGCGACCACGCTCGACGAGTACCGCAAGCACATCGAGAAGGACGCGGCCCTCGAGCGCCGGTTCCAGCCCGTGCTGGTCGGCGAGCCGTCGGTCGAGGACACGATCTCGATCCTCCGCGGGCTTCGCGAGCGGTACGAGATTCACCACAACGTCAAGTTCAAGGACGCCGCGCTCGTCGCGGCGGCGATGCTCTCGCATCGCTACATTTCGGACCGGTTCCTGCCGGACAAGGCCATCGATCTGGTGGACGAGGCCGCGTCGAAGCTGCGGATGGAAATCGACTCGATGCCGGCCGAGCTCGACGAGGTGCGCCGCCGCATCATGCAGCTCGAGATCGAGCGCGAGGCGCTCAAGAAGGAGACGGACAAGCCCTCGCGGGAGCGTCTCGCGCGGCTCGACAAGGAGCTGGCCGATCTCAAGGAGCAACAGTCGCGGCTGCAGGCCCAGTGGCAGCACGAGAAGGACGCGATCCGCGGCACCGGCGAGCTGAAGCAGCAGCTCGAGGACGCCCGCCGCGCCCTGGACGATGCCGAGCGGGTGGGCGACTATGCCAAGGCCTCCGAGCTCAAGTACGCGCGCATCCCGGAGCTCGAGAAGCGGATCCAGCAGCATGACGCCGCGTCCACCCAGCCGAGCGCGCCGCGCATGCTCAAGGAAGAAGTCGACGAGGAAGACATCGCGGAAGTCGTCGCGAAGTGGACCAATATCCCGGTGAGCCGATTGATGGAAGGCGAGATTCAGAAGCTGATTCACATGGAGGACCGCCTCCACCAGCGTGTCGTCGGCCAGGACGAGGCGATTGGCGCCGTCGCCAACGCCATCCGGCGCGCCCGCGCGGGGCTGCAGGACCCGGGCCGGCCGCTCGGCAGCTTCGTCTTTCTCGGTCCGACCGGCGTCGGCAAAACCGAGCTGGCGCGCGCGCTCGCCGAGTTCCTGTTCGACGACGAGCACGCGCTCGTCCGCATCGACATGTCGGAGTATCAGGAGAAGCACACCGTCTCGCGGATGATCGGCGCGCCTCCCGGCTACGTCGGCTACGAGGAGGCCGGCCAGCTCACCGAGGCGGTGCGCCGGCGTCCGTACTCCGTGGTGCTCTTCGATGAAGTCGAGAAGGCGCACGCGGAGGTGCTGAACGTCCTCCTGCAGCTGCTCGACGACGGCCGGCTGACCGACGGCAAGGGCCGCACCGTGGACTTCAAGAACACGGTCGTCATCATGACGTCGAACCTTGGCAGCCAATTCATCGCCGAGCACACCGGCGACCTCGTCGAAGGGGTCCGGCGTCAGGTCATGGAAGCGCTGCGGCAGCACTTCCGGCCGGAGTTTCTCAACCGGATTGACGAGGTGATCTTCTTCCACGCCCTCGGCCTCGAGCACATGAAGGCGATTGTCGACATTCAGATCCGGGGCCTGCTGAAGCGGCTCGAGGACCGGAAGATTCACGTCGCCCTGAGCGACGCGGCCAAGGAGTTCCTGGTGTCGGAGGGGTACGATCCGACCTACGGAGCGCGGCCCCTCAAGCGGACGATTCAGCGCCGCGTGCTGGACCCGCTGGCCATGCGCGTGCTCGAGGGTGAGTTCCGCGAGGGCGATCGCATAACCGTCGACGTGGGGGACAATGAGTTGAGGTTTGCGAAGACGCAGGCCGTGACCGCGTAATGGCAACACCCAGAATCCCACCGGGCATGAATCCGCGGGACAAGCGTCCCGCCGACAGGCGTTCGCTCCCGCGCCCCGGACGGCCGGGCGGCGCCGTCTGGTACGTCCTCGGGTTCCTCATGCTGATGGCGCTGGCGCAGGCATGGTTCCTCGCGCCCGCCGGCCGCCAGATCTCATACAGCGAGTTCAAGACCGCCATCCGGGGCGGGCAGGTGGCCGAGGTCGTCGTCGGTGAGCAGACGATCCGCGGGACGTATAAAGCCGACGTCAACGGCAGCCGCAACTTCAATGCGGCCCGCATCGAAGACCCCAAGCTGCTCGAGGAGCTCGACGCCACCGGCGTGAAATACACCGGCGAGTTCGTGAGCCGCTGGCTGCCGGAGGTCATCGGGTGGGTCATCCCCCTCCTGCTGCTGTTCGCGCTCTGGAGCTTCTTCTTCAAGCGGATGAGCGGCGCCGAGGGCGGCGTCATGTCGTTTGCCCGCAGCAAGCACCGCGTGTTTGCCGAAGACGACGTGAAGGTGAGCTTTGCCGACGTCGCGGGGGTGGACGAAGCCGAGCAGGAGCTGAAGGAGATCGTCGAGTTTCTCCAGACTCCCAAGAAGTACACCGCGCTTGGCGGGCGGATCCCGAAGGGCGTTCTGCTGGTCGGGCCGCCCGGCACCGGCAAGACGCTGCTCGCGCGCGCCGTTGCGGGCGAGGCCAAGGTGCCCTTTTTCAGCCTGAGCGGATCCGAGTTCGTCGAAATGTTCGTCGGCGTGGGCGCCGCGCGCGTGCGCGATCTGTTCTCACAGGCGGAACAGAAGGCCCCGTGCATCATCTTCATCGACGAGCTCGACGCGCTCGGGCGCGCGCGCGTCCAGAGCCCTATGGGGTCGCACGAAGAACGCGAGCAGACGCTCAATCAGCTCCTGGCCGAGATGGACGGCTTTGATTCGCGCAAGGCGATCATCATCATGGCGGCCACCAACCGGCCCGAGGTGCTCGACCCGGCCCTGCTCCGCCCCGGACGGTTCGACCGCCAGGTGCTCGTGGACAAGCCCGACGTCAAGGGCCGCGAAGAGGTCCTGCGGATCCACACGCGGCAGGTCAAGCTCGCGGGCGAAGTGGACTTGCGGGTGGTGGCGGCGCGCACGGCGGGCTTTGCCGGCGCCGACCTCGCCAACCTGGTCAACGAAGCGGCGCTGCTCGCCGCGCGCAAGGACAAGACGGCCGTCGGGATGGCGGACTTCGACGAGGCGATCGACCGGCTGATCGCCGGCCTGGAAAAGAAGCGCGTGATGAGCACGAAGGAGCGCGAGATCGTCGCCTACCACGAGTCGGGGCACGCGCTCGTCGCCACGCTCATTCCGGGCATGGATCCGGTGCACAAGATCTCGATCGTGCAGCGGGGCTTCGGCGCGCTCGGCTACACGATGCAGCTTCCGCTCGAGGATCGATACCTCATGCAGCGGCGGGACCTGCTCAATCAGCTGGCGGTGCTGCTGGGCGGACGCACCGCCGAGGAGATCGCGCTCGGCGAGATCTCGACCGGGGCGCAGAACGACCTGCAGCGCGGCACCGACATCGCGCGCGCCATGGTCACGGAATGGGGCATGAGCGACGCCCTCGGCGCGATCAATTACGACGGCCACAAGCGCAACAAGTTTCTCGATATCACGATGGGGCCCGAGCGGGGCGCGTACGCGGAAGACACCGCCCGCCTGATCGACGCGGAAGTCAAGCGGATCATGAGCGACGCGCACAGCGAGGCGCGCCGCATCCTCACCGGGCACCGCGACGATCTCGAAGCGGTCACGCGGCGGCTGCTCGAGCTCGAGGTCATGGAAGGCGCCGAGCTGCGCACCATGCTGCGCATACCGCCCTCCGCCGCCGAGCCCTCGCCCGAAAAGACGCCGCTGCCTCCCGGCGTCCAGTAACCGATGGACCATCCAGCCTACGCGGTGGCGCGCGCGGTCGCGCCGACCGTCGCGGAGCATCTCCGGCTCCACCGCGCCGCCCTGCCGCCGCAGGATCCGGCACAGCCGCCGCTCGAGCTCCTCCCGACGGCGTCGCAGATCGAATCGCTCATCGATGCCGCGTTCTGGGCGAGCGTGCGCCGCGAGGAGGGCTACGTCCCGAAGATCTCGCTGGCGTTCCTGCGGCCGCTGCCGCCGGTCGACCCGCTGCTGTTCGAGCACCCGCTGCCACTCGAGCCGGCGGCGCTCACCCGCCTCGCGGCCGCCGTGGAGCGCCCGGGCATTCACCTGGGCGTCTGGCCCGCTGGCGACAATCTGACGGTCTGGGGCACGACGCACGCGATTCCCCCGTTCTGCTTCGTCGTCGAAGTCGTGGCGCCGGGCCTGCTCGTGCTGAAGCACCGGCCCCGCCACGAGTCGCGCAAGTTCGTCAACGTCGCGGTGCTCGAAGGCGACCGCATCAAGATCGTCGATGAACGCGCCTCGCGCATGGCCGACTGCCCGGCGCTGCTGGCCTCGATGATCGGATTCGACAACGCCCTGCTCCAGGACGACGCCCTGAACGTGCAGGTGCAGCTGGCCTTGTCGATGCGCCGCCACGGGCGGGGCGGCATTCTCCTGATCGTGCCGTCCGAAGGCGACGCCTGGCGTGAATCGGTCGTGCATCCCATCCAGTACGCCGTACGGCCCTTCAGCGAGCTGGCCGATCTCCTGCGCAACGACCCCCGCATGGCCGAACACGAATGGATCGAGGCCATCGGCCGCGCGATCGAGTCACTGGCGGGGTTGACGGCCGTGGACGGCGCGGCGGTGATGACCGATCGGTACGAGCTGCTGGCCTTTGGCGCCAAGATCACCCGCCGCGACGGTGGCGGCGGTGTGGAGGACGTCGTGGTCACCGAGCCCGTCGTGGGCGGGACCGCCGAACACATGCATCCCGGCCGCCTCGGGGGCACGCGGCACCTCGCCGCCGCGCAATTCGTGCACGACCAGCGCAACGCCTCGGCGCTCGTGGCCTCGCAGGATGGACGCTTCACCATCTTTGCCTGGTCGCCGCGCGATCACACCGTCCACGCGCACAGGGTTGAAGTGCTCCTGGTCTAGCACTTCAACGGTGCGAGGGTGCGACGGTGCGTCCGACGGTGCGAAGTGCGAGGGTGCGACAGTGCGTTCGACGGTGCGACGGTGCGAAGCGGGACCGTGCGTCCGACAGTGCGAGAGTGCGTTCGATCGTGGCCACGGCGAGCGCACCTCCGAACCCACCGTCGCACCGTCGCACCGTCGCACCATCGGACGCACCGTCGCACCCTCGCACCGTCGCTCCATCGCACCGTCGCTCCTCTGTGGTTCGTGCTACCCGTTCGGGTGATGTTGACGATACGAACACCTGCGACCATGGCGTCATGCTGACTGACGTTTCAAACCAGATTGCGGATGTGGTCGCGGCGGCGGCGCCGTCGGTGATCCAGGTGCATGGCCGGCGCCGGCCCGCAAGCGGTGTCATCTATGCCCAGGACGTTGTCGTCACCACGATGGGCGCGCTCGGGCGCGAAGACGGGCTGCGGGTCCGTCGGCACGATGGCGAGGCGTGTGACGCCGAGCTCGCCGGCTGGGATCCGGCGACCGGCCTGGCGGCACTGCGGGCGCCGGGGTTGAACGGACACCCCTTTGTGGCTGCCCGTCACGCCGCGCGCGTGGGCCACCTCGCCCTCGCGGTTGCGCGATCCTGGAGCAATGCGGTCACGGCAAGCGCCGGCATCGTGTCGGTCATCGGTGGCCCGCTCCCAACAGGCCGCCGTCGCGCCATCGACCAGGTCATCCGCACGACCGCGCCGATGCACGACGGATTCGCCGGCGGCGCGTTTCTCGATACGTCGGGGGGACTGCTCGGCGTGGCGACGGCCGCCGAAATTCGCGGCCTCGGCCTCATCATCCCGACCGCGATCGCCTGGAGCGCCATTGCCGGGGTCCTCGAGCACGGCGGCGTCAAGCGCGGCTACCTTGGCATTGCCGGCCAGCCGGTGACGTTGCCCGAGAGCCAGCGGCACGGGAGCCTCATCGCCGGTCGCGAGGACGCGCTGCTCGTCGTCGGCGTGACCGACGGGAGTCCGGCGGCACGGGCAGGCATGCTTGTGGGTGACGTGATTGTGACCGTCGACGACCAGCCCGTCGAATCGCCTGAGGATCTCCTCGACCTGCTGACGGGCGATCGCGTCGGCCGTGCCGTCGCGCTCCGGATTGTCCGCGGCGGCGCGGTGACGGATCTCTCGGTGACCGTTGGAGAACGCCCTCGCTCGACGACATGACAGTGATCCTGGTCGGCCCGGCCGACGATCGGTCGCGCCTGCGGGCCACGCTGAACGGCTCGACTCGCGTCGTGGCTGAGTTTCCGACGCTGGCGGCGGCCCAGTCCGCGGACATCGAGGCTGACGGGATTCTGCTGGCGCGCGAGGTCCGGCTAAAGCCGGACACTACGTACGGGAGCGAGCCGGAGGCGCCGCACGACAAAGACGACGAGGTCTCTCTGGAACCGCTCACTCCTCGTGAAATCGAAGTACTGGAGCTGCTCGCCGAGGGGCTGCCGAACAAAGCAATTGCCGATCGCCTGGGCATCAGCGACCAGACGGTCAAGTTCCACGTGGCGTCCATCTCAGGCAAGCTTGGGGCGGCCAACCGGACCGACGCGGTGCGGCGCGCAGTCCGCCGCGGCCTGGTGACGCTGTAGTTCGACGGCACGATCGTCAACAGGCACCGCCGCCCTCGCCGCAGCGCGGCGACGTCCGACGGCACGCCAATACAGTCGTCCGTCAGGTACCGGTGGAGATCGTCGACACCGGTCACGGGACGCCCGCCGAAGGCCAGGATCACATTGGGCAGCGTGACGGTGATGGGACCACCACGTTCGACGACGTGGTTGTTGGTCAGCACGAAACCATCGGGCGTGAAGATCACGCCCGACGCGCACACCACCCGAATCGGTAGTTACCCGCCAAAGCTGAGCTTGGGCGGCTAGCTCATTGGCGAGCGTTGTGATGCCGTTGCTATACTTCCGGCCCACTAGTCACGGTCGCCGGGCAACCGTCGTTGTCGTCGGGTCCGTGGTCTATCGGGGTGATCGTGGCCGCCAACCAGTCCGTCGCGCCACCAAGAGAAGTCCTCATCGTCGAGGACGACGCCGCGATGCGGGAGCTGCTGGCAACCGCATTGCGGATGACGGGATATCACGTCCGGACAGCTGCCGACGGTCTCGCGGGCCTGCGTGTGCTCGAGGCCTACGAGCCTGACGTAGTCGTGCTCGACCTCGGGCTACCGATTGCAAGCGGCTTCGACGTGCTTCACGAGCTGCGGGCGATGGCCAAGACGCGCCTCACGCCCGTGATTGCCATTTCCGGCCTGGATCAGCAGCTGAAGCTGGCGAAGGACAGTCTGGAATTCGTGGCCACGATTTCCAAGCCGTTCGAGCCCGACACCCTCGTACGCGCCGTCGACCGGGCCCTCCGGCAGCATCTGGTCTAGGGTTCGGGCGTCGGCGCCTGGCGTCAGTCGGTAATGCAGCCCTCCGAGGCGGACCTGACCAGCCGGACGTACTTCCCCAGCACACCGGCCGTGGCCTTCGCCGCGGGTACCTTCCACGCCGCGCGCCGCGCGGCCAGCTCCTTGTCGCCAACCTCGACGCGCAGCTCGCGGGTCGTGGCGTCGATCGTGATGCGGTCGCCGTCTCGAACCAGGGCGATTGGACCGCCGTCCTGCGCCTCGGGCGTGATGTGGCCGATGATGAAGCCGTGCGAGCCGCCCGAGAACCGGCCGTCGGTGATCATCGCCACGTCCTTGCCGAGCCCGGCGCCCATGATGGCTGAGGTCGGCGTGAGCATCTCCGGCATGCCCGGCCCGCCCTTCGGCCCTTCGTAGCGAATCACGACCACGGAGCCTTTCGCAATCGCACCGCGCTCGAGTCCGGCGAGCATCGCTTCTTCGGAGTCGAACACCACGGCCGGCCCGGCAAACTGCTCCCCTTCCTTGCCGGTGATCTTGGCCACCGCCCCGTCTGGCGCAAGGTTGCCGCGCAGGACCCGCAGATGACCCCGGGCGAGGATCGGCCTCTCGATCGGCTGAATGACCTGCTGTCCGGGCGCGAGCGGCGCCGCGTCGGCCAGGTTCTCGGCCAGCGTCTTGCCGGTCACCGTCAGGCAGTCGCCGTGCAGGAACCCGCGCTCGAGCAGGTACTTCATCAGGGCCGGCGTGCCGCCCGCGTTGTGCAGATCCTCCTGGACGTACCGCCCGCTCGGCTTAAGGTCGGCGAGCAGCGGCACGCGGTCGCTCGCGCGCTGGAAATCATCGAGCGACAGCGGAATGCGCGCGGTCCTGGCGATCGCAAGCAGGTGCAGGACGGCGTTGGTCGACCCGCCGACGGCCATCACCATCGCGAGCGCGTTCTCGAGCGACTTGCGGGTCAGGATGTCGAGCGGCTTCAGGTCGCGCTCGAGCAGGTTGCGGACGGCCGCCCCGGCGCGCCGGCACTCGTCGGCCTTGGCCGGATCCTCCGCCGGGATTGAGGAGCTGTACGGCAGCGAGAGCCCCAGCGCCTCGATGGCGGTGGCCATGGTATTGGCGGTGTACATCCCGCCGCACGCGCCGGCGCCCGGGCAGGAGTGCCTCACGATATCGAGCCGCTGCTCGTCGGTGATGACGCCGGCGAGAAACTCGCCGTACGACTGAAAGGCGGAAATGACGTCCCGCGGCTTCCCGAGCGCCTCGCCGGGTCGAATCGTCCCGCCGTACACCATCAACGACGGCCGGTTGAGGCGAATCATCGCCATGATGGATCCCGGCATGTTCTTGTCGCAGCCGGGCACCGTGACGAGCGCGTCGTACCACTGCGCGCCCATCACCGTCTCGATCGAATCGGCGATGAGGTCGCGCGAGGGGAGCGAATAGCTCATCCCCTCGGTCCCCATCGAGATGCCGTCGCTCACGCCGATCGTATTGAAGCGAAGACCGACCAGGCCGGCTGCCTGCACCCCTTCTTTCACGTGCGCGGCCAGCCGATCGAGGTGCATGTTGCAGGTATTGCCTTCCCACCACATGCTGCAGATGCCCACCTGCGCTTTCTGCAGATCGGCATCGGTGAGCCCCGTGCCGTACAACATCGCCTGGGAGGCGCCCTGGCTGCGGGGCTGGGTGATGCGCGACGAGTACTTGTTCATCAGACCGAGGCCGGCTGCGGGAGCTTGACCGGATCGAGGAACGGCATCATGTCGCGCAGCTTCGCGCCCACAATCTCGACCGGGTGATTGCGATCGCGCTCGCGCATCGCCTTGAAGTTCGGGCACCCCGCCTCGTTCTCGGCGATCCACTTCCTGGCGAACTCGCCGGCCTGGATCTCCTTCAGCAGCTGCCGCATGGTGGCCTTGGTCTGGTCGGTGATGATCCGCGATCCGGCGGTGTAGTCGCCGTACTCGGCCGTGTCGCTCACCGAATAGCGCATGTAGGCAAGGCCTCCCCGGTACATCAGATCGACGATCAGCTTCAGCTCGTGCAGGCACTCGAAGTAGGCGATCTCCGGCTGGTAGCCGGCCTCGATCAGGATCTCGAAGCCCGCCTTGACGAGCGCGCTCGTGCCGCCGCACAGCACCGCCTGCTCGCCGAACAGATCCGTCTCGGTTTCCTCGGCAAACGTCGTCTCGATGACGCCGGCGCGGGTGCAGCCGATGGCGCGCGCGTAGGAGAGCGCCGTCGCCCTGCCCTTCCCGGTGACATCCTGATGGACGGCCAGCAGGCCCGGGGTGCCGCCGCCTTCCACGAACACCTCGCGCACGCGGTGGCCGGGGGCCTTGGGCGCCACCATTGTGACGTCGACGTCTGCGGGCGGAACGATCCAGTTGAACCGAACCGCGAAGCCGTGGGCGAACATCAGCATCTTGCCCGCCGTGAGGTGCTGTTTGATGTCGGCGTTGTAGACCTTGGCCTGGTGCTGGTCCGGCACGAGAATCATGATCACGTCGGCCCACTTGGCGGCGTCGGCGATGCTCAGGACGGTGAGACCCGCGGCGCGCGCCTTTTCAATCGACTTGCTGGTTGACGGCAGGCCGACGACCACGTCGACGGCGCTGTCCTTGAGATTGAGCGCGTGCGCGTGCCCCTGCGATCCATATCCAATGACCGCCACCTTCTTCTTGCGGATCAACTGGATATCCGCGTCCTTGTCATAAAACATCGTCGCCATATTCACTCCCTGAACGGTCCGCCTGAAGGCGGACACTACGTACGCCGAAGAACGTCTATCGTATTCGATCGTAGTGTCCGGCTTCAGCCGGACTAGGAACACTGCGCGGCCGAGAGCGCCGTGTCGCCGCGCCGCATGGCCACCTGTCCGGTGCGCACCATCTCGATGATGCCGAGCGGCTCGAGCCGGCTGATCACGGCGTCGACGTGCGGCGGCTCCCCGGTAATCTCGAGCGTCATCGTCTGTTCCCCCGTGTCGACGATGTGCGCGCGCGTTTCGTCGACCACGCGCAGCAGCGCCGCCCGATCGTGCCCGGCCACGGTGACCTTGACGAGGGCGAGATCGCGCGCCACGGCCGGCACCGCCCCGAGATCCTCCACCTGCAGGACGTTCACAAGCTTGTACAGATAGGCCGTCACGCGTTCCGCGCTCGCCTGGTCGCTGTCGATCACAATCGTCATGCGCGACACGCCCGGCTCGGCCGTGCGGCCCACCGTGAGCGACTCGATATTGAAGTTGCGGCGCCGGAAGAGCGACGCGACCCGGTTGAGCACGCCCGGCTTGTCTTCCACCAGGGCGATCAGTGTGTGATGCATTCAGTGACCTTGTCTCTCGTCTCTCGTCTTTCGTCTTTTGTCCCGACCAGAGACCAGAGACGAAAGACCAAAGACGAGCATTTCAAATCGGATCCGCGCCCGTCTCGGCGAGCACCGTCGGCTCCGGGCGGCGAATCATCGCGTCGAGGTCCGCGCCGGCCGGCACCATCGGGTAGACGCTGTCTTCCTGCTCCACGCGGAAGTCGATCAGGGCCGTGCCTTCCGCCGCGCGCGCACGCTCGACCACGCCGGCCACCTCCGCCCGCGTGTCGGCGCGGAAGCCCTCGAGCCCGTGCGCCTCGGCGATCTTGACGAAGTCAGGGCTGCGCAGCGGCGTGGCCGCGTAGCGCCGTTCGTAGAAGAACTCCTGCCACTGCCGCACCATCCCGAGATAGCCGTTGTTGATGATGGCGATGTTGATCTTGACCCCTTCCTGCGCGGCCGTCGCCAGCTCCGCCTGTGTCATCTGGAAGCCGCCGTCGCCGACAATCGCCCAGACTTCCGCGTCGGGGCGCGCGATCTTCGCGCCGATGGCGGCGGGCACCGCAAACCCCATCGTGCCCAGGCCGCCCGACGTGACGAGCGAGCGGGGTGTCTCGTGATGGTAGTACTGCGCCTCCCACATCTGGTGCTGGCCGACGTCGGTGACCACCACGGCGCTCCCTCCCGTGATGCGCCAGATGTCGTTGATCACGTGGGCGGCGTAGAGGTGCCCCGTGTCGGGGAGCTTTTGAATGTCGCGCACGGCGGCGTCGCCTTTCATCGAGTCGATGTGGGCGAGCCACGCCGCGTGATCGGCCGGCTCGAGCTCCTCGAGCAGGTCCCTGAGCGTCTCGCGCAGATCGCCGACGATGGCGGCGTCGGCCCGGACGTTCTTGTTGATCTCCGACGGGTCGATGTCGACGTGGATCTTCCTGGCATGGGGCGCGTACGTCTTGGTGTTCCCCGTCACGCGGTCGTCGAACCGCATCCCGAACGCCAGCAGCAGATCGGCTTCCTGAATGGCGTGGTTCACCCACGCCTCGCCGTGCATCCCCATCATGCCGAGGTTCAACCGGTGGCTCGCGGGCACGCCGCCCAGCCCGAGCAGCGTCATCGCGATCGGCGAATCAATCCGCTCGGCCAGCGCGAGGAGCTCCCGCATGGCGCCGCTCTGAATGACACCCTGTCCGGCCAGAATGACCGGACGCTTTGACTCGCGAATGAGCGCCGTCGCCCTCGCAAGGTCCTCGTCCGTAATCGGCGGGTCGGGGCGGTACCCGCGCATCCTGACCGCGCGCGGATCCCACTCCCACTCGATCGAGGCCTGCTGCGCATCCTTGGTGATGTCGACGAGCACCGGCCCCGGCCGGCCCGACATGGCCAGGTGAAACGCCTCCTTCATGGCCGGCATGATGTCGTCCGCGCGCGTCACCAGGTAGCTGTGCTTGGTGATCGGCAGCGTGATGCCGGTGATGTCGGTTTCCTGGAACGCGTCGTAGCCAATCAGCTTGCCGGGCACCTGGCCCGTGATGCACACGATCGGCGACGAGTCCATCATTGCGGTGGCGATGCCGGTCACCATGTTCGTCGCGCCGGGACCGGAGGTGGCGATCGCCACGCCGACGCCCCCGCCGGCGCGCGCGAAACCGTCGGCCATGTGCGTGGCGCCCTGCTCGTGGCGCACGAGGACGTGCCGGATCGGGTAGTCCAGCATCGCGTCGTAGGCCGGCAGAATCGCGCCGCCCGGGTACCCGAACACGGTATGAACGCCTTCGTGAACCAGGCATTCAAAGATGACTTGCGCGCCGGTGCGTGTGGGCATGCTGGCCAGTCTGCCTGATGGGGCGTCATCAGTCAAATTGATAGTTGTTCAAACACAATAAGCAGTCGTGATAGACCGCCGGGGTGAGGTCAAGTCGCAGGCTTGTCCTGCGACCCGGGCACGGCGGCTTCGGCCGCCTGAAATCCCCTTTTCGAGTGCGTGCCGTCGCAAAACGGCTTGGTGGTGGAGGCGCCGCACCGGCAGAGGGCAACCGGCCGGCGCCCAATCGTGTACGGCGCCCCGTTCCAGTCGACAACCTGCACGTCCTCGCTCTCAATCACGTAGGGACCATTCTTGCGGAGGCGGATGGTAATCATAATGCGCCTGGATTCTGGCCGATGGCGACGATGCTGCAGGCGGCGATCACGCGCAGCCCCCGGCGGCGGGCCTCGGCGAGGATCTGGTCGCTTTCGGCGCCGGGATTGAACCAGATCTCGGGAATCGCTTTCCGCTCGAACTCCGCCAGGAGCCGGACTCCAACCTCGGGCTGGACGTACACGGTGGCCATATCGATCGGCCCGGGCACGTCGAGTACCGACGCGTACGTGGGAATGCCTTCGACTTCGGGCTCGTTCGGGTTGATCGGAATGACGCGGTGACCCTCGGCCTGAAAGGCCCGCAGCGCCTTGTTGCCGAACTTCCGGCGGTCGCTCGACGCGCCGACCACCGCCACGGTCTTGGGCATCACGGCATTATGGCACTGACGTTCGATAGAATGACCGCCAGTGCGCCGTCCCCTCTTCACGCTCGTCCTTCTCGCATTCCTGACATTCTTCCTCGGCCTCGGGCGGCAGGCGATCAGCGACTCTGACGAAGGGTTCTATGCGGAGGCCGCGCGCGAGATGGTCGCAGGAGGCGACTGGCTGACGCCGCACTTCAACGACGAGGAGCGCTGGGAGAAGCCGGCGCTCTACTACTGGCTGACCGCCGTGACGTATCTCGTCGCCGGTCCAACCGAGTGGGCCGCACGAGTCTGGTCGGCCCTGTCGGGGCTCGGTCTCGTGCTGATCACGTGGATCGCCGCCCGCCGCATCACCGCTCAAGACGATACCGCCTGGCTCGCCGGCGCCATCGTCGCCACCTGCTTCGGGTACTTCGCGATGGCGCGGCTGGCTCTCCCGGATCTGCCGCTGACGTTCTTCATCACCGTGACGATCTGGGCGGCGCTGGACGGCCGGTGGATGGTGGCAGGCGCGGCGGCAGGGCTCGGGGTCCTGACAAAAGGGCCGGTGGCCCTGGCCATTCCAGCAATCGTGCTGATGCCGATCTGGTGGCGGGAGCGCAAAGCCGTCCCAATCCGGATGCGCGGGCTTGCCGCAGCCGCCGTGGTCTTCGCGCTCGTCGGTCTCCCGTGGTACGGGGCCATGACGCTGCGGCACGGCGTCGAGTATCTTCAGAGCTTCCTGATCAGTGACAACCTCGAACGGTTTGCCACAGACCGCTTCAACGAGCCGCGCCCGATCTGGTTCTACCTGCCCATCCTGATTGGCGGGATGCTGCCCTGGTCGGCGTACCTCGTGGTCGTGCCGTGGCGCTCCGCGCTCGACGTCGTCCGCCGCCGGCGCCGGCTGCTGAACGATGAGTGGCGGCTGCTCGTGTGGACGTGCACGCCCCTGCTCTTCTACACCATCTCGATTGGCAAGCAGCCTCGATACATCCTTCCAGTCCTCCCCCCTCTGACCATCCTGCTGGCCCGCTCCATCACGAGGCGCATTCGCGACGCCGACCCCGCCGCCCGGTCGGTGCTGGCCACGTCCACATGGGCCACCGCCGCCATCTATGCAGCCCTCGCGGTGCTCCTCGTGCGAGCCGAAACGCTGTTCATTACCGCGTACCCCTCGCTGACCTACGCGGGGGTCGCGGCACTCGGGGCCTCCGCAGCGGCCCTTGCCTGGCTGGCCGCCTCGCGCCGCTGGCAGCGGCTGCCACTGGTCACCACGGCGTGCGCCGTCGTGCTGCTGCTCTCGCTCCAGTTCGGCGCGCTGGCAGGCGTCCGGCCGGAACCGGTCGAGCGGATGGCGTCGTTTGTCAGGACACACCGCACGGCCGGAGAACCGGTGGGCACGTACGAGGTCTTTGTCCGCAACCTGGTCTTCTACACGCGGTTCACGCAGGTGGATCTGTTCGATGAAGGAGTCGCGCTGGATTTTCTCAAGTCCCCGCAGCGCGTCCTGCTGGTCGTGCGTGCGGCGGATCTGCCGCGGCTCGAGGCCATCTCCGGCGTCGCGACCACACGGCTGGCGGAAGTGCGATACCTGAACACCGCGAACATCAGGCTGCGGACGCTGCTCTCGCCGATTCCCGACCAGGACCTGGAAACCGTCCTGCTGGTGTCGAACAGGTAGGGACGCTACGGAAAGATCTTGCCCGGGTTCAGAATCCCGTTCGGGTCGAAGGCGGCCTTGAGGCGTTTCATCAACGCGATCGCCTGCGGCGACAATTCGATGCCGATGTACGGCGCCTTTGAAAAGCCGATCCCGTGCTCGCCGCTGATGGAGCCCTCGAGCGCGACGACCCGCTCGAACAGCACCCGCTCGGCCTGCGTCGCCCGCGCGCGCTCTTCGGGATCGGCGCGATCGACCATCAGGTTCACGTGAATGTTGCCGTCGCCGGCGTGGCCGAAGGCGGCAATCCGCAGGCGGAACTCCCGCCTGAGGTCCTCGACGACGTCGAACAGCGCGGGCACGCGGCCGCGCGGCACGACCACGTCATGGTTGATCTTGAGGAGTCCCGTGGCGCGTAGCGCGAGCGAAATCATCCGCCGCGCGCTCCAGATCCGATCGCGCTCCTCCTCGGTTGTCGCCTGCGTGACGCCTGTCGCGCCGACATCGCGGCAGGCGTGCGCCACCCTCTCGATCTCCTCATCCACGGCCGCCTGCATCCCGTCCGCTTCGACGATCAGCATTGCACCGGTGCCGGGCGGCGCCAGCTCCTGGCCGAGATGGTCGTGCACCGCGCGCAACGACGCCGCGTCGATGAGCTCGAGGGCCGCAGGCACCACCCGCCGCTCGATGAGCGCCGTCACCGCGTTCACCGCGCCCCGAACGTCAGCGAAGATCGCCAGCAGCGTCGCGCGCGCCGGCGGCTTCGGCACCAGCCGCAGCGTGATCCTGGTGATGATGGCGAGCGTCCCCTCAGAGCCGACGAGCAGCTGCGTCAGGTCGTAGCCGACGACGTTCTTCACCGCCTTGGAGCCGGTGTCGATGACGTCGCCGGTCGGGAGCACGGCTTGAAGAGCCAGGACGTAGCGGCGGGTCGTCCCGTACTTGAACGCGCGCGGCCCGCCCGCGCATTCGGCGACATTGCCGCCGATCGACGAGCGCTCGAGGCTGGCGGGATCCGGCGGATAGAACAGGCCGACCTTCTCGACCGCCCGCTGCAGATCGGCGGTGATGACGTTCGGTTCGACGACGGCGAGCAGATTGGTGCGGTCGATCTCGAGAATGCGGTTCAGCCGCTCCATCGAGAGCACGACGCCGCCACGGGTCGGCACCGCGCCACCGGTATAGCCGGTGCCGGCGCCCCGCACCACGAGCGGCACGCCGTGCTCGTTGCACAGCCGCGCGAGGGCGGCGACTTCCTGTGTGCTGGCGGGAAGGAGGACGAGATCCGGCGGATGGCCGATGCCGAGCGCGTCCTGGCCGTACTGTACGAGCGAGGCGGCGTCGGCGCGCACGTGCTCCGCGCCGACCACCTCAGTCAGTGAGCGGACGACCCGTTCACCGAGGCGTGCCGTCATGAGGAACCACGAAGGCTACAAAGGTCACGAAGGACACGAAGGACACGAAAGCCTGTTTTCCAAATCTTCGCGACCTTCGCGATCTTCGTGATCTTCGTGGTGTGCCTTCAGCGTCAGGCGCCGGCCCTGGCTGGCTGCAGCGACTCGGCGAACCGTAGAATCCGCGTCGCCCCCTCGCGCAGCTGCTCCATCGACGTCGCGTAGGAGATCCGCAGGTACCCGGGCGCGTCGAACCCTTCGCCCGCCGTCACGGCCACATACTCCTTCTGGAGGAGCGCCTCCGCGAATTCGGCAGACGATCGCACGCCGTCTGGCGACAGCAGGGCCGAGATGTCGGGGAACAGATAAAACGCGCCCTTCGGCTTGACGCACCGGATGGAGGGATGCGCGGTCAGCGACGCGTGGATGTGGTCGCGCCGCGCCCGGTATTCGTTGAGCATCACCCCCACCGCGTCCTGCGGCCCCGAGATCGCCGCGAGCGCCGCCTTCTGCGTAATCGACGCAATATTGGACGTCGTCTGTCCCTGAATGGTGTTGAAGGCGGCGGTCAGCTCCTTCGACGCAATCGTCCACCCGCACCGCCAGCCGGTCATCGCGTACGACTTGGAGGCCGACCCGGCAATCACCGTGCGATCGCGATGGCGGTCGAACAGGACTTTGGGCAGCCTGTGGGGCACCTGCTCGTAGATCAGCTGTTCGTAACAGAGATCGATGACGATCCAGATTCCTCGCGTCGCCGCCGCGTCGACGATCGGCGCGAGCGTCGCCTCGTCGATGAGCGCGCCCGTCGGGTTGCACGGCGAGTTGAGGATGATGGCCTTGGTGCGCGGCGTGATGGCGGCAATCATCGCCTCGGCGTGCACCGCGAAGCCTTCCTCCGAGCGCGTGGGCACGATCACGGGCGTTGCGCCGACCAGCTTGACCTGCTCGGGAATGGTCGGCCAGTACGGCGCGTGCGTAATCACCTCGTCGCCCGGGTCGTACAGCGCCAGCGCCGTATTGAAGAGCGCCTGCTTGCCGCCCGCCGTGAGCAGCACCTCAGCCGGCGTGATCTCGATCCCGTACTGCTGCCTGTAGCGCGCGCAGATCGCTTCGCGCAGCTCGGGAATGCCCGCCGCCGCGGTGTAGCGCGTGAAGTTGGCGTCGATGGCCGCCTTCCCTGCCGCCTTGACGTGCTCGGGCGTCGGGAAATCGGGCTCGCCGGCCGTGAAATCAACCACGTTGAAGCCGGCGCGGCGGAGACGCTCCGCTTCCGCGGCCGCCTTGAGCGTGGCCGAGCCCGCAACCTGCGCAAGACGCTGTGCAAACATGCTGCCCCTGCCCCCTAACCCCTAACCCCTAACCCCTGTCCCCTGACGCCTGCCCCCTGTTTCTCCCGCAGCCGTCGCTCGACGACCGCGGGCACGAGCCCGTGCACGTCGCCCCCGAGCTGAAACACTTCCTTGATCAGGCGCGAGCTGAGGTACGTGTACTGTTCCGCCGGCATCATGAACACGGTCTCGAGCGTCGGCTCGAGGTGCCGGTTCATCAGCGCCATCTGAAACTCGTATTCGAAGTCCGAGACGGCGCGCAGTCCGCGCACGAGCGCGCTGGCGCGCCGCTGGCGCGCGTACTCGACGAGCAAGCCGTCGAAGGTGTCCACCTCGACGTTGGGATACTCACGGAAGACGTCGCGGATCATGGCGATACGCTCGTCGGCGGCAAACAGCGGCTTCTTGTCCGCGTTGACGAGCACCGCCACCACGATGCGCTCGAAGAGGTGCGCGCTGCGCAGAATGATATCCACGTGACCGTTGGTCAGCGGATCGAAGGAACCGGGAAAGATCGCAAGGCGGCCGCTTGGCGCGCTGGATCGGGTCATGTCTGCTCCCGGCGGGTCTGCGGCGCGGCACCCGCCCTCCGGAGGAATGTCAGCGTGCTGTCTCCGGACACAACGTCGCGGATGCGCTGAAACGGCGCGGGCACGTCCGGCGCACGCCGGCTGGCCCGCTCGACGACCACCAGGGCATCGGGTGCCATCCGGGCTGCTGCCGCGACCAGCGCCTGCCGTACCGTGTCAGGATCAGCGTCGTACGGAGGATCCAGGAGAACCAGATCGAATGCCGTGTCCTCAGGCGCACGCCACAGCACCGCCGCCACGTCGCCGCACTCGATAGTATAGCCCTGCTTCACGCCGCACAGTTCGAGGTTGGCGGCGATCAGGGCGGCCGCGCGCCTATCGCGCTCGACGAAGGTCACGTGCGCGGCGCCGCGGCTCAGCGCTTCAATCCCCACCGCGCCGGTCCCCGCGTAGCCGTCGAGCACCCGCGCGCCCCCGATGCGCGGCGCGAGGATATTGAACAGCGTCTCGCGCAGCTTGTCGGAGGACGGCCGCAACCCTTCCCACGACGGTGTCTTGAGACGGCGTCCCCGGAGCGTGCCCGCGACGACGCGCATTACCCGACTTCGATCAGTCCGAACTGCTGCCGCCACCGCTGCTGCACAAACTGCAGCAGCTCGGCGGTCAGGCCGCGCTCGTCAACCACCCGCCGCGCCTCGCGGTGTGCCTCCTCCATGACGGCGCGGTCGCGCACGAGATCGCCGGTGCGCAGCGTCGGCAACCCCGACTGGCGGGTCCCGAAGAAATCTCCAGGGCCGCGCAGCTCGAGATCGCGCTCGGCGATGACGAACCCGTCGCTCGTCGTGGCGAGCGCCTTCAGCCGCTCGCGCGCCTCGTCGGTCCACGGCGCCTGGTACAGCAGCACGCAGTGCGAGTCCCACGAACCGCGGCCGACGCGCCCCCGGAGCTGGTGCAGCTGCGACAGCCCGAACCGCTCGGCATGCTCCACCACCATGATCGAGGCGTTCGGCACGTCGACCCCCACTTCCACCACCGTGGTCGACACCAGGATGTGAATCTGGCCCGCGGTAAACGCGTGCATGATGCGGTCTTTGGCGTCGGGCTTCATGCGCCCGTGCAGGAGGGCCACGCGGTACGCGGGAAAGATTTCGGCCTGGAGGTGGTCCGCCATTTCGGTGGCCGACTTCAGGTCGATCTTTTCCGATCCCTCCACGAGCGGGTAAATGACGTACGCCTGGCGCCCCGCGTCGAGCTGCGCACGCAGGAGTTGATACACCTCGTCGCGGCGCGATTCGGGCTTCACCCACGTGCGCACCGGCCGGCGCCCCGGCGGCAGGTCGGTGATCTTCGACACGTCCAGCTCGCTGTAGTCGGTCAGCGCCAGCGTGCGCGGGATAGGCGTGGCGGTCATAAGCAGCACGTCGGGACGCAATCCCTTGGCGCCCAGCGCCGCGCGCTGCGCGACGCCGAAGCGATGCTGCTCGTCGATGACGACCAGCCCGAGCCGGTGGAAGCGGGTGCTCTCCTGGACCAGCGCGTGCGTGCCGACGATCAGGTTGCTCGTGCCGCGCTCGATATGGGCGTGCAGCGTGTGCTTCTGCAGGCCCGGCGTGCTGCCGGTGAGCAGGTCCACGCGAAACCGCGACTGCGAGAGCAGCCGCGCAATCGTGGCGTAGTGCTGCGCGGCCAGGATCTCGGTCGGCGCCATGAACGCCACCTGCAGCCCGTTCTCCATCGCGACAAGCGCGGCCAGCAGCGCCACGATCGTCTTGCCGGCGCCGACGTCGCCCTGCAGCAGCCGGTTCATCGGCTGCGGCCGCTGCATGTCGTCGACGATCTCCTTGATCGCCTGCCGCTGCCCGGGCGTGAGCTTGAAGGGCAGAATCTTCGCGGCGGCCGCACGGATGCGGTCGTCCACCTGGGCGACCAACGGCTTCACCTCGGTGCCGGCCGCGTGACGCCGCCACGCGTAGCCGATTTGGAACAGGAAGAACTCCTCGAAGATCAACCGGCGCTGCGCCGGCGTGCGAAAGGCGTTGAGCGCCTCGATCGAGGCGTCGTTCGGCGGAAAGTGCGACGCCTCGATGGCCGCCCGCCGGGGCACGAGCTGCAGCCGCGCGCGGAGGTCGGCCGGCAGGATGTCCGGAATCGTCGCGGGCAACTGATCGAGCGCGAAGCGCACGAGCTTGCGCTGCATGTTGGGCGTCACGGCGCCGGTCTTTTCGTAGAACGGCACGATGCGCCCGGTGTGAACCCCCGAAATATCGTCGGTGACGAGCTCGTACTCCGGATTGAGAAAGTGCAGCCCCGTCGAATCCAGCTTCACCTCGCCAAAGATCACCACCTGGAGGTGCGGCTGCAGGATATCGGCCAGAAACGGCTGGTTCATCCACGTGCAGCGAATCGCCCCGCTCGCGTCGGCCACCATGGCGTTGAAGATCTTGAAGCCGCGGCGGCGCGTGATCGCCAGACGGGCGCTCTTGATCGCGCCGAGCACCGCCGCCTTGGCCCCGGGCCGAAGCGATGCAATCGGCTGCATGCGGCTGCGATCTTCGTAGCGGAAGGGGAGCCGGTACAACAGATCCTCGACGGTCAGCAAGCCGGCGCGCTTGAGATCGGCGGCCTTTCGCGGGCCGACCCCTTTGAGGAACTGAAGGGGCGTGTTCAAGTCACAAGTCACAAGTCACAAGTCACAAACAGCTCCTCCTATTGTGACTTGAACCGGTTTTACAACTCACCGGCCTGCAGCGTGGCACCTCCTCCGCAAACTGGCTCCGCTCGAATCGCAACCGGCCACCGGGGACACCTGGCCTCGCGTCGCGGCTGGCGCCTGACTACAGCTTGCTCCGAAGGTGCCACGCCGCA
>Ga0209640_10000880_pt1 | contig 24351 bp, 18 predicted proteins | sample RifCSP10_1_FD_184018 | JGI IMG/M metagenome (GOLD analysis project Ga0209640, IMG submission 184018) | Soil microbial communities from Rifle, Colorado - Rifle CSP2_sed 10_1 (SPAdes) (version 2) | ecosystem: Environmental > Terrestrial > Deep subsurface > Rock core/Sediment | place: Rifle... | reverse complement strand
CGAAGAGGGCAAGTGGCTACCGGACGATCCGATCGCCAAGTACATCCCGGAGTTCGCTGACCTCAAGGTCTTTGCCGGACTCGACGCGAACGGCCAGCCGATACTGGAGGCGCCGGCGCATCCGCCTACGATGCTCGAGTTGCTCACGCACACCGCCGGTTTCACGTATGGCGTATTCGGAAACAGCTGGGTGGACCAGCAGTACGACAATCTCGATGTCTTGTCGCGCACGACGCTCATTTTCGAAACGCGTGACCTCAAGGAGATGATCGACCGACTGGCGAAGATTCCCCTCCAGTATCAGCCGGGCACGCGATGGGAATACAGCGTGGCCGCCGACATCCAGGCGTACATCGTCGAGAAATTGTCGGGCAAGCCTTTTGCGGACTTTCTGCGCGAGCGGGTCTTCGTGCCGCTCGGGATGACGGATACCGGCTACTTCATCCCGGCGAACAAGCTCGGGCGACTTGCATCGCTCTACCAGATGGATCCGGCCAGCGGCCAACTTGTCATCCGCGATCAGCCCGAAGATCCGGCGAATCCGCCGACGATGACGCCCGGGGGAATCGGGCTCTATTCGACGGCGATGGACTTCCTGCGGTTCGCGCAGATGCTGCTCAACGGTGGTGAGCTCGATGGCATACGCATACTCGCGCCGAGCAGCGTCGAGCTCATGCGGACCAATCACCTCTCCGACGCATTGCTGACTGGCGGCTTCGGCGGCGGGCCGACGCGTTTGAGCCCGGATTATGGCTTCGGTTACGACTTCGGCGTATTGATCGATCCGCTCACGTTGGGCGATCCGGCGGGCGCGGGCACGTACATGTGGGGTGGCATTGCGGGGACCTGGTTCTGGATCGACCCGGAGCTCGACGTCGCGTTCGTGGGTATGACACAGCGCTGGGCGGGACCGAACTACCCGAACCTGGGCGGCATCTCGCGGGCAACGTTCTACCAAGCACTCACCGACCGTTCGAAGTAGAGCCATCCGAGGTATTCAGCCATGACAGCCCCGTTTCTGCTCGAGCTTTCGGCCGAAGAAGCCGTACGCCGCATCGCCCGAGCTGAGTTGCGTGCCGAAGAATATGCATCGCACCTGCTCTCGCGCTGCCGCGAGCTCAAGTCGCTCAACACCGTGACCTGGATCGACGAAGCCCGCGTGCTCGAGGCGGCGCGCGCTGTCGATCGCCGACGCGCCAGGGGCGAGCGGCCGGGGCAGCTCGCGGGCCTGCCCTTCATCGTCAAGGACAATATCGATGTCGCGGGGACTCCGTCGGCGGCAGCGACGTTGACGCTCAGGGACAATATCGCGAAGTCGAATGCCCCGGTCGTGCAACGCTTGTTGGATTGCGACGCCATCTTCTTCGCCAGAGCGAACATGCATGAGCTCGCGGGCGGCGGCACTTCGAGTAATCCGAGTTTTGGTACCGTTCGCAATCCTTACGATACGAAGCGCTTGCCTGGAGGCTCGAGTGGCGGAACCGCAGCGGCCTTGGCCGCGCAAATCGTGCCCGTGGGGTTGGGCAGCGACACCGCGGGATCAGTTCGCATTCCGTCGGCGTTGAGTGGCACCGCTGGCCTGCGCCCGACGATTCTGCCGCAAAAGCTGTATCCGGATGCGGGTGTGGTCCCGCTGGCACTCGATCTCGACACGATCGGTCCGATGGCGCGCACGATCGCCGATGTTGCTCTGCTGCACGCCGCGATCACCGGGATGCCGTTTCCCGTGGTACCCGACCTGCATGGCCTCAGAATCGGTGTGCCGCGCAAGCCTTATTGGGAAGACCTCGAACCGGAAGTCGAGCGAGTCACGACTGATGGCCTCGCAAAGCTACGATCGGCAGGCGCCGTGCTCGTCGACATCGACACGGAGAGCTACTACCCGCTGGCGTCCGAGGTGTACCGCACGCTGGTGATGAATGGCATCAGGAACGATCTGCGCCCATATCTCGCCGGCCTCAGCCAGCGAATGACGCTCGAACAAATCGTGGCAGGTATTGCCAGCAAGGACACGAAAGCGCTGTTCGAATCGGCGCGCGACCTCGACACTCCGCCGGGCGAAGTCGAGCGGGCACGCACCACCTCGCGACAAAAGATCACCGGCGCCTACCAGGATCTTCTCCGCCATCACGCGCTCGCCGCGATCATCTTTCCGACGGAGCCGATCGTAGCGCCGCTCATCAAGGAAGGTGGCGACCTGCGCGACGACGAGATCGAGATCAACGGCAAGATGCAGAACAAGAACTTCCTGCTTCTCCGCAACACGCACGTAACGGGCGCGCTGGGTGTGCCGGGACTCAGTGTTCCCGCGGGTCTCAGCAAGCAGGGACTGCCGGTCGGGTTGGAGCTCGACGGCCTCGCGGGTCACGACAGCGAGCTGCTCGGCCTCGGCATGGCCGTCGAACGCGTCCTCGGACCGTTACCGGCACCCACGCTCTGAGTCCCACTCCCTCTTGCGGGAGAGGGTTGGGGTGAGGGTCCTTCTAGAAGAGTCCGGTGATCTTGCCGTCGTCGGTGACGTCGATCGAGTTGGCGGACGGCACCTTGGGAAGACCGGGCATCGTCATGATGTCGCCGCAGATCATCACGACGAATTCGGCGCCGGCGGCGAGGCGCACCTCGCGGATGTTGACGACGTGACCGCTCGGCGCGCCTCGCAGGCGCGGATCAGTCGAGAAGGAGTACTGCGTCTTCGCCACGCAAACCGGGTAGTGACCGTAGCCGGAATCCTGTAACTGCTTGATTCGCGCGCGGACCTTGCTGTCCGCGGTGATCTCGGACGCGCCATAGATGCGCACCGCGATCGTCTTCATCTTCTCCCACAGCGTCATGCTGTCGTCGTACAGTAGCTTGAAGTAGTTCGGATGCTCGCAGAGCGACACGACTTCCTTCGCGACGTTCACGGCACCCTTGCTGCCCTCTGCGTAGTGATGCGCGACGATCGCCTTGACGCCGTGATGCGTGCCGCGTTCGGTCAACCACTGCAGCTCGGCCTCGGTGTCCTCGGCGCGATGATTGATCGCGACCAGGCAGGGCAGTCCGAACACGTCGCGCACGTTGTCGATGTGGCGATCGAGATTGGCGATGCCCTTCTGCAGCGCCGCCAGATTTTCCTTTCCAAGATCCGGCACCTCGACGCCGCCGTGATACTTGATCGCGCGCACCGTCGCGACGATTACTGCTGCCGCCGGCTTCAGGCCCGCCTTGCGACATTTGATGTCGACAAACTTTTCCGCACCGAGATCCGCACCGAAGCCTGCCTCGGTCACGACGTAATCGGCCAGCTTGAGCGCGGTCCGTGTCGCCATCGCGGAATTGCAGCCATGGGCGATGTTGCCGAATGGCCCACCATGGATGAACGCCAGATTGTTCTCGAGCGTCTGCACCAGATTGGGCGCCAGCGCATCCTTCAGGAGCGCCGCCATGGCGCCTTGTGCCTTGATCTCGCGCGCGAGGATTGGTTTCTGATCGCGCGTGCAGCCGACGACGATCTTGCCGAGACGCTCCTTCAGGTCCTTGAGGCTGGTGGCGAGACAGAGGATCGCCATCACCTCGGACGCCACGACGATATCGAAACCGTCCTGACGTGGAAAACCATTCGCCGGTCCGCCGAGCCCGACCGTGACCTCGCGTAATGCCCGATCGTTGATATCGAGCACGCGGCGCCACGTGACGCGGCGGACATCGAAGTCGGCCTCGTTACCGTGGTGGATATGGTTGTCGATCAACGACGCCAGCAGATTGTTCGCGAGGGCGATCGCCGAGAAGTCGCCGGTAAAGTGCAGGTTGATGTCCTCCATCGGCACCACCTGCGCGTGGCCGCCACCCGCTGCGCCGCCCTTCATGCCGAATACCGGGCCCAGGGCGGGCTCGCGCAGACAGATGATCGCCTTCTTGCCGATGCGATTGAGCGCGTCGCCCAGTCCCACTGTCATGGTGGTCTTGCCTTCACCTGCGGGAGTGGGCGAGATCGCGGTGATCAGCACCAGCTTGCCGTCGCGGTGCCCGTCCAGGTGCATGCAGTAGTCGAGCGACACTTTGGCCTTGTAACGGCCGTACGGGTGCAAGTGCCCCTCGGGAATTCCCAGCCGCTCCATCGCGAGTGGGATGATGGGCTTCATCTTCGCGTGTTGGGCGATCTCGATATTGCTGAGTGGGACGCCGCTGCTCTTGGACGCTGGCATGTTCAACCTGTCTCCCGAATCTGAATCGAAGGCGGTAGGATGCCTGTAACGCGTTGCAGCCGCCATAAGAAGAGCGAGAGGGGTAGCACATGGCGATGATCACCGGCGGCGAATTGCTCGTCCGCACGCTGGTTCGGGCCGGCGTCCGGAACGCTTTCGGACTTCACGGCGCACACCTCGAGACGCTCTTTCAGTCGTGCGCAACACACGCTATCCGCATCATCGACATGCGGACCGAGGTGGCCGCTGGCCACGCGGCAGAAGGCTACGCGCGCTCGGCGCGCACGCTTGGAGTGGCGATGGTGACCGCGGGCCCCGGATTCACCAACGCCATCACCTCGATCGCGAATGCATACCTTGATCGTACGCCGGTGCTCTACCTCGCCGGTTCGGCGGCGTTGCGCGATGCGGAGACCAACACGCTCCAGGCCGGGATCGACCAGGTGGCAATTGCACGGCCGATCACGAGGTGGGCGCATCAGATCACGACAATCGGTGAAATCCCACGCCTCGTCGCGCACGCGATCCGTATTGCTACATCAGGTGCCCGTGGTCCGGTGCTGCTCGACCTGCCGATGGACGTCCTGATCTCGACGATCGATGAAGACATCGCGAGAATTCCCGAGACCATTGCAATCGACTCACCGCCCGCGCCGAACGCCCTCGCCATCGAACAGGCGATCCGTTTGCTGGCGAATGCCCGACGGCCCATCGTCATGGTCGGCGCGGGCGCGTACTGGTCGGATGCGAGTGAGGAGCTACGTCGTTTCGTCGAGGCGACCGGCGTCCCGGTGTACTCGGATTTCCAGGCGCATGGACTGTTCCCGAGCAATCATCGGCTTTATGGCGGCACGTTTCACAAGCTTGCGGATCTTGCCGTCGCGGAAGATCGCCCCGACGTCGTGCTTGCGCTCGGCGTGCGATTCGGCCTGTTCACGCTGGGACGCAGCGAGCGGCTGGTCCCGGCGAGCGCAAAGATCATCCATGTCGAGATCGACCCGGCAGAAATTGGCCGCTTGAAGGACGTCGCGGTGCCCATAGTTGCCGACAGTCGCGAGACCTTGCGCGCGCTCAATGTTGCCGCCTCGGCGATTCGCTGGCCCGAACTGAGCGGCTGGCAGACGACGATTCGCAATGCGCGCACCGCCCATCACCAGCGGCTCAGCGCATTTCTTCTCCCTCTCCCGCTTGCGGGAGAGGGCTGGGGTGAGGGTGCCTCCCTCCGAATTCATCCCTACCACGCAGTCAGCACGGTCATCGACTGTATCGACGAGGACACGATCGTCATCGGCGATGGAGCGGAGTCCTATCACTGGTTGAACGAAGTGATCCGCCAGAACCGCCCCGGCAGTTACATCACGCATGGCTTTCTGGGCGCGGTGGGCTTTGGTTTGGGCCTTGCGATCGGCGCCCAGGTCGCTCATCCGAAGCGGCGCGTGCTGTGCGTCGCGGGCGATGGGGCAATCGGTTTCACGCTGGCCGAATTCGATACGCTCGCACGGCATCAGCTGCCGGTCGTTGTCGTCGTCATGAATAACCGCAGCTGGGCCGCATCACAGCACTTCCAGGAGATCGTTTCGGGCGCCGATCACGTCACCGGCACTCGACTCGGGCACGCCCGCTACGCCGATGCGGCGGCGGCATTCGGCTGTCACGCTCAGCGCGTCACGGAAATCGGCGAACTGGCTCCGGCGATCAAGGCCGCGCTGGCGAGCGGCAAGCCCGCCTGCCTCGATGTCGCAATCGACGTGGCGCCGATCCCTCCCGAGATTGAATTGCTCATGTCCCGTCAGTGACAATGCGCACCCCGCTCCACTCCCTCTCCCGCTTGCGGGAGAGGGTGGGGGTGCGGGCTCTTCTCTCCACGAGGAACAACACGCATGGCCATTTCGATGTACGACATTTCCGTCAAGACCTTCATTCGCATGCTCACCAACATGTCCGGCTTCATCGATAAGGCCGAGGCCTACGCGGAAGCGAAGAAGTTCGACAGCAAGGTGCTGGTCGATGGGCGGCTCGCGCCCGACATGCTGCCGTTCGCCTCGCAGATCCGCATCGCGTGCGATTTCTCCAAGGGCTGCACGGCTCGCCTCGCAGGAATCGAGCCGCCGACGCACGAGGACAATGAAACGACCATGGCAGAGCTCAAGGCGCGGATCGGCAAGGCGCTCGACTTCATCCGCTCGGTGAAGGCTGAGCAGATCGCCGGATCCGAGAACCGCGACATCACGCACGTGATGCGGGTGATGACGCTCAACATGAAGGGCCTGCCGTACGTGACCACCGTCGTGCTGCCGAACGTCTATTTCCATGTGGCGACGGCCTACAACATCCTGCGCCACAACGGCGTCGATCTGGGCAAGCGCGATTTTGTTGGTCCACCCGACGCGTAAGAGCCCCTCACCCCAGCCCTCTCCCCAAAGGGGAGAGGGAGAAGACAGCCCCTCTCCCCTCTGGGGAGAGGGGGAAGATGTGCGTTCCCTCTCCCGCTTGCGGGAGAAGGCTAGGGTGGGGGTTTCCCGAGCGCAGCTCCGATGTCGCGCGCGTGCGCTTGTTTGAGCGCCACGCATAGTTCGATGCTTTCCAGCGCGCGCGCGAGCTCCAGCTCGCCCATGCCAAGCCCGCGGACCTCCGGCGCCAGGAATTCCTCGACGCTCGCGCGGTGCTTCGAATCGCAGAAACTGGCCGGAGATTCGAAAATGTAGGGGCGCGCGAATCCGGGCAAGCGCTTCATGATCGCCTCGAAATTCTCGCGATACCACGACCATGCCGCGTCGCGGGTCGTCGGTGATTCGAACTGGCCACCGCTGATCGAAAACAACTCAATCAGCCGGGTGCGCTCATCGAGTGCGAAAGCGCGTGCGCGGGCAGCGACGTCGGGATCCTCTGCTCCGCCGAGGGCCTGTGCCGCATGCTGTCGCCACAGACCGTCTTCACTCTCCCAGGCCCGGCGCATGAGCTCATCGGCAAACGGCTTGCCGTCTTCCTGCACGGCCACCGACCATGCCGCATCCCGGAAGCCGGTGTCGAGCGAATCCGGTTGATCGAGCGAGTCACGTGCCGCTCGCGCCAGCACGTGACGAACCTCCGGATCCCGCGCCTCGATGGCGACGAGCGTCAGCAGCGTCCGGCGGAGCAGACGCTCTTCCGCCGGCTGATTCGCATATGCGTTCGCCCGCGGATTGAAGCCAATGGCCTGCAGGCGGGGCTTGTAGATGTCTGTCATCTTGCGGTGCAGAGCCACGCGCTGCGGGTCATCGAGAACGCGGTTGCCCAGATCAGCCAGCTCGAATCCGAGTGTCGTCGCGACCTGGCGCACAGGATGCTGCGACAACGAATGCGCCGCGGCGATGAGCTGATCGAGCGATAGGTTGCCCGATCTGAAGCTCGCGGCGAGGCTGTCGGCCAGTGCGAGACCTTCGCCCTCCGACAACGCATTGACGTTGGCGAGCAGGGCGGCGAATGCCGAGGACTCGAGTGAAAAGCGGTAATAACCCGCGCCGCCCGCATTCGGCATGATCGCGATCGGTTGGACATCCGCCGGCAATTCGATCGACGCCTTCGGACCCGACATCAAGGTGCAGATCTTCTGCGACCCCGCATCGCCGAGGACTGTCGCGCAGAAGGGAATTTTCCACAGTGCTCCAGGCGCGATGGTCGATCCAACGGGCCGATAGCGCGATTGCGCAAGCTCGAGGTGCTTGCCATCCGCAGTGCGGCGTACGACCACCAGCGGCACGCCGGGTTGTTCGACAAATGATCGGAACGCCTCGACTACCGCGGGCTGATTCGCCGCCTGCGCCAGAGCCGCGAAAAAGTCCTCCGCATTGGCATTCCCATGCGGATGCGCGCGCAGATGCTGCTGCACACCGCGGCGGAAGACGTCCTCGCCGAGGTAGGACTCCATCATGGCGAGCACGCCGGCTCCCTTGTTGTAGGTGATCGAATCAAACGTGCTCGCGATGCGCGTATTGTCGTCGACCGCCCCACGGATCGGCCGCCCGGCGCGTTGCGAATCGACATTCATCGCCGCCAGGGACGCGATCGTCATATTGGCCCGCACGCCGAGGTCCGGGCGCCAGGCGTGCGCGATCTTGATGCCACACCATTCGGCGAATGCTTCGTTGAGCCAGATATCGTCCCACCACGCGGGCGTCACGAAATCACCAAACCACTGGTGAGCGATCTCGTGCGAACTGAGCACGCCGAACGTGCGGATCTGCTGCAAAGGGGCGTCCGGCGCGAGCAGGAGCAGGTTTTCGTTGAAGAGAATGGCCCCGGCGTTTTCCATCGCACCGCCCATCTGTGTGGACGCGATCAGGTCGAGCTTCTGGTATGGGTAGGGGATGCCGAAGTATTCCTCGAGCTGCCGCATGATCCGCGGTGTTTCGCTCAAGGCGAAGGCCAGGTTCGGTCCCTGGCCACGCGGCGCGATGCCCCGCAATGGAACCGCGACGTTGCGAATCGAGTTCGGCGGGAGCGAAGGCGCCCCGACGACATCGAGTGGCCCCACGGCCAGCGCGATCAGGTACGTGGGAAGCGGCAATGTCGGTGCGAATACGTGCCGCACGCGGCCATCGGGCAGCGTCGTCATCGAGGCGATCGGCGCATTGCCGATGACCTTATTGCCGTCTGGTGCGACGACGGTCACCGCAAACGGAGTCTTGAATCGCGGCTCATCGAAGCCGGGAAATGCACGCCGCGCATCGATCGGCTGCATCTGCGAGAACACGTACCAGTCCTCGCCCACCTGTTCGCGAAAGAAGCCCTCCACGCCGGTGCCGAAGGGCACCGTATAGCGCAAGTGCAGCGTCGCCGGCCCCACCGGTGCACTCTCGTCGAGGTCGAGACGCGCGACACCTGTGATCGGATCGACTTGTGTGTAGCGCGCTGGTCGCGAGGTCCCCGCGATGTCGAGCGCCGCCTCCGAGACCGTCAGTCCGTTGCCGTGGAGCCAGATCTGCTTTGTGGCCTCATTGATGCGGACCTCGATCGCGACTTCGCCGGCAAATTCCGTCTTGACCGGATCGATGTCCAGAGTGAGGGAGTAGCGCTCCGGCGTCACCGTCGTGGGCAATTTTCCGCGCGGGAAGCCCTCATCCGCCGTTACGGTCGCGACGACGCCTGTGAGCAGCAACGCAAATATCAGGCCCGCCGCCTGACTTAAGGCGCGTCTCGCCACGGAGGGTGATCGCTAGCGGGGTAGGACGACGTTCCAGCTGGCGCCGACGTTGCCGACGCGGGCCGGATCCGGCCACCGTCGTTTCTGCTCGCCGCGCACCTGGGCGACCGTCAGCTGGGTGCTGGCGGCGATGATGCTGACCAGCGGGTGATCCGGACTGCGGGGCATGGGCAGCCCAAACAGCCGCTCCCAGATGCGGATCCGTTCCTCGAGCGTGTGATGGTCGGATACCAGTTCGGCGACCTGGAGGCGCCGGCGCTCGGCCATCTCACTGTCTTGAAGAGCGATGCGCGAACGGAAATCGGACATGAGTTCGCCGGCGATCGGTGCCGGCGCACGGGGCGGGCTGGTGGGCCACTTTTCAAGCGTCATGAATCTCTCCGCAGCCTTGTACGATCACGGTATCACGATGGCGACTACCGCGTACGAAGTATTGCGGTAACTACCGATACTCGGTGGCCGCCACCGCCGGATACCCTCTCCCGCACGGTCAGGTCGGCGACCATGGAGATGACGGTCGGTGATGCGCGAGCAGACGGCCTGTGGCTTCGATGCAATTGTCATCGGCTCCGGCATCGGGGGTCTCGCGTGTGCCTGTGCGCTCACGCGCATGGGCTACAAGGTTCTGGTGCTCGAGCAGCATTCCGAGCCTGGCGGGCTGACGCAGACCTTCAACCGCAATGGATTCACGTTCGATGTGGGGCTCCACTATCTCGGTGAGATGGGCGAGCACGGTTCCGCGCGCAAGGTGCTCGACTGGCTGTCGAATGGCGCTATCCAGTTTGCCTCCGTCGGCCCGGTCTATGACACGATCCATTTCCCGGGCAACTTCGAGATTCAGTTCGCGAGGCCCGAAGCCGCGCTCAAGCTCGAGCTCAAGGAGCGATTCCCGGCATCGCACGCGGAAATCGACGCTTTTTTCGTTGCGCTCGCTCAGGCGAGTGCGGCGGGGTATCGGGTGTTTGCCGAACGCGCGATGCCGCGGATGCTCAGCAGGGTTCACCGCTTCTGGCACGCGACCGAAATCAACAAGTGGTGGGGCCGATCCACCGAGGCCGTGCTGAACGAGATGATCAGCGATCCGCGACTGCGTGCCGTGCTATGTGCGCAGCGGGGCGACTACGGCCCGGATCCGCGCGAATCGAGCTTCGGCATGCACGCGATCATCATGCGGCATTACCTGGGAGGCGCTTACTATCCGGTCGGAGGCAGCAAGTCATTCGCCAGCGCGCTGATCCCGGTCATCGAGCAGGGCGGGGGAAAAGTACGCACGCGCGCACAGGTCACCGGACTCACGGTGGAGAATGGCGCCATCGCGGGCGTGCTCCTCAAGGACGGCACGGAGTTGCGCTGCCCATTGGTGTTCTCCGATGTGGGCGCTCACAACACGATCCTCAAGCTGTTGTCCCCGGAACTGCGCGAGTCGGCCTGGGCCCGCGAAATGTTGTCCCTCAAACCGTCAGCCGCCCACGTGCAACTCTACCTCGGCCTCGAAGGCGATATCCACGCGCGCGGCGCCACGAGCTCCAATCATTGGTTCTACGAGACCTGGGACATCGGCGCTGGGATCTGGTGCGACCCAGCCGAGGAACAGAACGCACCCGCGATATTCGTCTCGTTTCCGTCACTCAAGGACAGTCCCGATGACGCGGGCAGCCGCTTCCGGCACACCGCCGAGGTTGCGGTATTCACATCGTGGAAGGTCTTCAGCCCCTGGGAGGATTCGAAGATCGGACGCCGCCCGGCCGAGTACCTCGAGCTCAAGCAAACTATCGAAGACCATCTCACGGCGCAGTTTGAGCGCTACTTCCCGGGGCTGGCGTCGCTCATCGTATTCAGCGAACTGTCCACGCCACTTTCAACCGTCGCATTCACGGGCGCGCTGCACGGCGGGGTCTACGGACTCGAAGCGAGCCCGCGACGATTCCTCTCTAGGAACCTGCGAGCCAGCACCCCGGTGCGCGGGCTCTATCTCAGCGGCCAGGATGTCGCCAGCACCGGTGTCACGGGCGCAATGATGGGCGGCATGCTGGCGGCCGCAGCTCTCGAGCCTCGCGTGCTGCGCCACGTCACCTAGAGCGGTTGCAATGGCCCGGTGACGGGCGTATTGGTATGCGCTGCAAAGGGACCACCGCACAATAATTTGCAGGACACGGACAGCCCTCGCAGCCAGAATCTCCGATTCGACCAATGCCGATGCATCGGCCGCGTGCGACCGTGGCCTGGCGGCGTCGCGCTCGGTCATAACCACCAGATCACGGGAGGCCGAATGTCATGGCAACGAAACGCAAGGCAAAGGGCGCTGTGGCCCGCAAGGCAGTAAAAAAGGTCGGAGCGCTGGCCGACGCGCTGGAGTCCGGTGCGCGCACCATCGTTTACGTCCACGGGATCGGCAACAAGCCGATCGCCTCCGTGCTCAAGTGCCAATGGGATCGCGCGCTTTTCGGTTTCGATCTCGGCGAGCGCAGCCGCCTGTCCTTTTGGGTGAATCGCGCCTTTTACCCCGAGCCGGAGGACGCGACCTGCGAAACAGGTGACAGGGTCGACGTCGAGCCGCGCAGTTTCGGCATGCGCGCACTCTCAACCACGGAAGCGAATCGCGATACGGTCGCCGAAACGATCGCCGACCTCACCAAGAGCAAGGCGCAACAGGCCACGTTGCACTCCATTGCCGCCGCAATGGGCGCGTTCGCGGCTGCCGTGCCGGAGGACACCGTCCGGACGCGCGCGATCGGTGCCAAAGTCGTGCCGCTACCGGCTCCCGTCCGCGGCTTCCTGACCAGGAAACTCACCGAGACCTTCCTGCGCGACGTGCACGAGTTCTTCTTCGTGGACGAGCGCCGCAAGGTCATGGAGGAGAGCGTGCTCGAACGCCTGCGGCCGGGCGGCGGACCCTTCGTGGTCATCGGCCACAGCCAGGGCTCGATGATCGCGTACAAGGTGTTGTCGCAGCTCAGCGCCGCCAACTTCGACGTGCGCTTGTTCGTGACGATCGGCTCGCCGCTCGGCCTCACCGAGGTACAGGACCAGCTCAAGAAGCAGCTCAAGACAACGAAGCTCGCGGTTCCCGGCTGTGTCAAAGCGTGGCTCAACGTGGCGGATCCACTCGATCCGGTCGCGCTCGACAAGCGCATCGACAACGACTATGCGGCGACCCACGGCGTCGATGTGGACGACAACGTTGAGTTCAATCCGGACAGCCCCCGGCATCCGCATTCCGGCAGCGGCTATCTGTCGACAAAACCCGTTCGCCGCGCGGTGAAGGCCGCGGTCGATACGGCGTTGTTCCAGCCGGTCTCGCCCTTCACGATCGCGCGTGACGTGTCGCGGGATCTGGAAGATGCCCCTTCAGCCGCTCGTCACGAGGTTCTGATCGAGCTGACCGAGGTGTCGAGTGCTTCGGGCAGGACGCTGGATGACGCGCGCAGGGATGCAATCGACGGCATCCGCAAGGTGAGCAAAGCAAAAGAAAGCGAGCTCGTCATCGAATCGATGCAGCGCTTCGTCGCCGCACAGCTCACGCGCGAGGAAGCGGAATCGCTCGCCGGTCAACTCGGCGGCGGCGTATCCGGCGCGGCGTTGTCGGTGAAGCGCATCTGGAAGAACGCGGCCAAGCGCGCGCTCCTCAACGTTTCGGGCCATACAGTGCAGGCGATTCCGGCGCGCAATGCCTACGAAACTCACGGCCGCGACATCCACTGGGCGGTGCTCGACACCGGTATTTTCGCCGATCATCCGCACTTCAAGACCCACGACTCGATCGCGGCCAGCCTGGACTGCACCTCGGGTGGCGCGGTCAAGACACTGACCGGCAATGAGCGCAACAGCGACGGCAACGGTCACGGCACGCACGTCGCGGGGATCATCTGCGGCAGCGCGAAGCTTCCCGGCAGCGAAGAAGCGCTCGCGGGCGTCGCGCCTCAGGCCAAGCTGCATGTCTACAAGGTGCTGGACGACGAGGGCTCGGGGAAGGATTCCTGGATCATCAAGGCCCTCGATCATGTCGCCTCTGCCAACGCCAACTCGCCGCAGCTGGCCATCCATGGCCTGAATCTCTCGCTTGGTGGCGGCTTCGACCAGAGCGCATATGCGTGCGGGCATACGCCGTTGTGTCGGGAGCTGCGCCGACTCTGGCAGCAAGGCGTCGCGGTCGTCATTGCCGCCGGCAACGAAGGCTTCGCCGTGCTGGAATCCGAGGAAGGCCCGATCGAGGCCAACATGGACATTTCGATCGGTGACCCGGCCAACCTCGACGAAGCGATCGCGGTCGGCTCTGTCCACAAGGAGCATCCGCACACCTACGGCGTGTCGTACTTCTCCTCGCGCGGGCCGACGGCGGATGGCCGCATGAAACCGGACCTGGTCGCCCCCGGCGAGCGGATCGTGTCGTGCCGCCACAAGGTCCTGAAATCGAAGAAGCCGCTCGACAATCACTACGTCGCCATGAGTGGCACCAGCATGGCTGCGCCGCACGTGTCGGGCGTGATCGCGGCCTTCCTCTCCCGGCGGCGCGAATTCATCGGCTATCCGGACAAGGTCAAGGAGATCCTGCTCGGCGCGTGCACGGACCTGAAGCGCGATCGCGCCCAGCAGGGCAGCGGTCTCGTCAATCTGCTCAAGATGCTCGTAGCGACCTGAAGGGAGAACACTTATGAGCGACTCGGACAAGCCCGTACTGATCACAATGGTGTCGGTGCTCACGCCGCTCGTCATCGGCGCGCTCGGCATCTACTTCACCAACGTCTACAAGACGCAGGAAACCGAGGCGAATCGCATCAACCAGGACCGACTCGAGCTCGAACGCCAGCAGCGCCTCTTGCTCGACAAGGCCAGTGTCGTCAAGCAGTACTTCGAGTACCTGGCGAACAAGGCGGACGAGAACCAGCAGCAAGCGGCGCTCACAGTGCTGGCGTCGCTGGGATACACCGATCTGGTCATCAAGGTCGTGGCGACCGATCCGACGCCGAGCAACGTCCAGGCGCTCGCCGCGATTGCCGCCACCAGCGATACGGATGCCGCCAATAGGGCGGTTGGGGCGCTTGAGGCGATCGCACGCGGGAGCGCGAGTAGCGGCGCTTCGACCGCGGCCGAGCAGGCGCTCTCGAATACGCAGGCGGCGCAGCCGTCGGGCACCGACAACATGGTGATTGTCGCGGGCGCCGACAAGAGCCGGGAATCCGCGCAAACCGAGGTCGACAAACTGAAAGCCGCGGGGTTCGACGAGGCGCAGGTGGTCAAGCGCGGCGACTGGTATCGAACCGTGGTGCCGGTCCAGCCCAACCAGGACTCGGCGGCCGCTCTGGGCAAGATCAAGTCCGAGGTCCGACAGAGCGCCTATGCCGTTGATTTGAACAAGTGGTGCGAAAAGACGGCCGAAGGAGAGGACTGCGTACCGCCCCAGAAATGATGGCAGGAGGGATAGCCATGAGAATTCGAAAATCGTCGCAAAAACTCACCGCCCAAGCCATCGCCGGGTCGCACGTCGTGATGCTGGGCATGAACCTGAAAAAAGCGGATTGCGAAGGCCATATGGGCTTCGCCATCCACCGCACGGATCACGACGGCGAGGAGGCCCACTGGATGGAGGGCATGAAGACGTTCGAGGCGACCGATCCCGGTTTTCTGCCGGGCTCGAAATACCCGACGAACGAGCACCCGATCCAGGGTTTCACCTGGTCCGACTTCACGGCCAAGCCTGGGCGGACCTATACGTACCGGGTCCAGGCGCTCACCGGCACTCCGTCCACGCTGACCCCGTTCGACGAAGTCGAGCTCAAGGTCACAACCGAATCGGAAGCGGCGGGCAATCACGATGTGTTCTTCAATCGCGGCGCCGCGGCTTCGCAGGAATTCGCACGTCGCTTCGGCAATGTGAGACCGGACGAGTCCAATCCGGATGATCCTCGATGGGCCTGGCTTTCCCGCGGGGCTTACGAGGCGATCGAGGCGTTTGTCGGGCGGGCGGCCGACAGCTCCTGGAGCGTGCGAGTGTCCGCTTACGAATTCCGCCTCAAGAGTTTTGCGCAGGCCCTGCGAGCCGCGCACCAGCGAGGCGCCGACGTCAAGATTCTCTACGATGCCTGCAACAATCCGCCCGACAGCAACGGCAAGGTCTTCCCCCGCGATGACAATCGCGCCACTGCCCAATCGGTGCACATCAAATCGCTGTGCGAGGATCGCATCACGCGTGCCGACGTCAAGAAGCCACCAATCTCGCACCACAAGTTCATAGTTCTGCTCAAGAACGGTGCGCCGCAAGCCGTGCTGACCGGCTCGACGAACTTTTCGCTGGGCGGCGTGTACGGGCAGACGAATGTCGTGCACATCGTCGATGATGCCAACGTGGCGGCGGCCTACCACCAGTGCTGGAATTTGATCGTCGACAATCCGGACCATCAGACGCTGCGCACGGATTTGTCAGCGATGAATCAGCTCCCAACTGGCAAGCCACCGGTCGGCACCATTACGATCTTCAGCCCACAACAGACGCTCGCCGCGCTCGATTGGTACGCGCAGCGCGCGATGGAGACCCAGGGTGCCCTCTTCATGACCTTCGCCTTCGGCATCAACAAGGTGTTTCTCAACGTGTACGACAACGGCACGGCAATGCTGCGCTATGCGCTGCTCGACAAGCTCCTCGGGCCGGGCATCCCGAAGGCGAAGAAGCCCGCGGCCGAGAAGGAAATGCTGCGTCTGCGCAGGAAGAAGGAGAACCGCTTTGCCGTCGGCAACCGGCTCGCGACCAACAAGTTCGACCGCTGGGTGAAAGAGACGCTCACGGGCCTGAACACCCACGTGCAGTTCATTCACACCAAGTTCATGCTGATCGATCCCTTGAGCGAGGATTCGATCGTCGTCACGGGTTCCGCCAACTTCAGCGACGCCTCCACCACCGGGAACGACGAGAACATGCTGGTCATTCGCGGTAACAAGCGCGTCGCCGACATTTACGTGGGCGAGTACATGCGGCTGTGGAATCATTACGCATTTCGCGAATGGGCGGCCGCTCAGCAAGCTCCCAGCGAGACCAAATTCAAGTTTCTCGACATCAGCAACAACTGGTTTCGAAGCTATTTCGGCGACACCGACCGCAGTCGCCAGCGGCAGTATTTCTCCGGCGGAGATTGAATCGCTTCAAGCCCGCCATGTCCCGCGGTGCCGCGCCGAAGACTCGGGTATAAAGGCCCGGTCCGGAGGAAGATCTCGTGAAATGGTTGCCGCTGCTCATCCTCATCGTCCTGGCGCTCGCGGGGCTGCGGATCTTCGTGACCCTGCGCCGGCGGTCGCTCCAGCGCCCGGAGAACTTTGACGCCAAGGTCATCCGGCAGCTGCGCGATCGCGGGCTCGATCCCTTCAGCGCGCACGAGCTCGATTTCTTCTTCGTGTTGCCCAATCAGGCGGCTGCCCAGAAAGTGGCCAAGATGCTCGAGCCCGAAGGGTTTACGATAGACATGCGGCAGCTCGAAGGCGATGAAGGCGAGCGCATCAGCCTGCACGCGCGCAAGTCGATGCGACTGATCGTGGACGACCTCACTGCGCTGTCAAAGCGCTTCACGATCCTCGCCCGCGAGCTCAACGGCCGCTATGACGGCTGGATGGTGCGTCATGGCGAAACGCCAGCGCGCTGACCCGAACCCCTCTTTTTCCTACCCTCTCCCCTGCGGGGAGAAGGTAGGGTGAGGGGTCTTGCTTCTCTTACCCTCTCCCCTTTGGGGAGAGGGTAGGGTTGGGGGTCTTGGTTTACCCTGCATGTCATGCGTCTCTCCAAGACCCGTCTCCTCAATTTCCTGCAATGCTCCAAGCGCCTCTGGCTCGAGACCAAGCGCCCCGAGCTCGCCGAGGTGAGTCCCGCGACTCAGGCGCTCTTCGACACCGGTCACCGGGTCGGCGAAATCGCGCGCAAGCTCTACGACAACGGCACCGGCATCCACATCGGCGCCTCAAACAATCTCACCGCCGCACTCAAACAGACGCAGGCGCTGCTCACTACTTCCGCCGGCCAGTCGCCTCGCGTCGCGGGCCAGGGGTCACTCCCTCTCCCGCTTGCAGGAGAGGGCCGCCCGCGGGTCTTCTTCGAAGCCACCTTCGAGCATCAAGGCGTTCTCGTGCGCACCGACATCCTTGAGCACTCGCCAACCCGCACGCGGCTGGTCGAAGTGAAGTCCTCAACGAAGATGAAAGAGGAGTACACGCCCGACGTCGCCATACAGACCTGGGTGCTGGACGGTGCCGGCGTGCGCGTGAACGACATCGCGTTGGCGCATATCGACAATCAATTCACATATCGCGGCAATGGCGAATACGCGGGACTGCTCACCGAGGAGCCGATCGGCGATCTCGCGCGCCGCATCGCGCCGCAAGTGCCCGAATGGACACGCCGAGCCCAGCAGGTGCTCGCCGGTTCCGAACCCAATATCCCGGTCGGAACACATTGCCGCGCGCCGTACGAGTGCCCGTTCATCAGTTACTGCTGGCCGAAGACCGAGTACCCGCTCACTGCGCTGCCGAATCTCGGACCCAAGCTCAATGAATACGTGGCGCGGGGCTTCCGCGACCTGCGCGACGTGCCGGAAGAGGAGGTGAGCGGCGAGACACGGCTGCGCGTGTGGCGCGCGACGGTCGCCAATCGCCCCGAGATCCAGCCGACACTGCGCGACGAGCTGCGCGCGATTCCTTATCCGCGCTATTACCTCGACTTCGAAACCATCAATTTCGCGGTCCCGATCTGGCCGGGCACGCGCCCGTACCAGGTGATCCCATTTCAATGGTCGATCCACATCGAGAAATCGCCCGGTGTGCTCGAGCATCTCGACTATCTCGACCTGAGTGGCGAATTGCCGTCTCGAGGTGTGGCGCAGGCATTGCTCAAGGCGCTCGGCGGTGACGGCCCGATCCTTACGTACTCCAACTACGAACGCCAATGCGTCCAGTCACTCGCACAACTCGTGCCGACGCTGGCCGACACGCTGCGCGCGCTCGAGCCGCGACTCGTGGATCTGCTGCCGATCATCAAGCGCGGCTACTACCACCCGGCGATGCGAGGCAGTTGGTCGATCAAGGCGGTGTTGCCCGCCGTCGTGCCGGACCTGCGCTACGAGAATCTCGGCGACGTGAAAGAGGGCGACGAGGCCCAGCGGGTGTATCTGGAAGCGATCAGTCCCAGGACTTCACAGGAGAGAAAGGATCACCTCAAGACGTCACTGCTCGAGTACTGCCGCTTCGACACCCACGCGATGGTTCACGTGATGACACAGCTTTCGGGAAGTCCCTGACGTTTCCTTTCGCGCTCCCTCTCCCGCTTGCGGGAGAAGGTTGGGGTGAGGGTCGGGGGAAATGGGGTCTGCCCCTATTTTTGACATGTGCCTCGTTCATTCCGCTGGCCGCTTGCGACCATGCACCATCGCAGCGACAAGATTTTCGCGGTGGCGGAAAGACGCATACAACGCACCAAGCACATGCACGGCGGCGAGAATGAGCAGCAAATCGGTGAGCATCGAGTGCAGGGTCTCGACCCACTCGACGCCCCAGAAGCGATCTGTTGTGTATAGCCACCCGCTCACGCCGACGAGCGTCACGTTGAAAAGTAGTGCGAGGATCATCCACCCACCCAGGGGATTGTGGCCGAGATAGCGCGGCTCCCGACCTTGCAGCATTTGCCGCGCGTACCGCCAGATCACCGCCAGCGAGCGCACGAAATCGTCAAAGCGCGCGTGTTGCGATCCGGTCCATCCCCAGACGATGCGTACCGCGACGATCGCGAGTGACACGTAGCCGATCCATTCGTGCCATCGGCCCCAGCCGTGTCGCGTCAGCCACGCAAAGATGACGCTGAGCACGAGCGACCAGTGGCCGACGCGCACCAGCGCGTCCCACACCTTGACAGTGGGGTTCATCGCCGCACCCAGCGGAATCACTCTTTCTTCGTGGGAACGGGCTCGAGCGTTTGCGGGTGAAAGTAGGCCTCGACCCGCTCGCCTTTCTCGTTGATCGCGTAGACCTCGTAGCAGCCGCCATCGATCTTGATGCGTCGGACCTGCCAGCCCTTGTCCGTCAACTGCTTCTCGAGCTTGGACTGCGGTTGCCAGGTTTCCTGCGGCCCGGAGTCGCAGGTCGCGAGTCCGGTGGCGAGGCATACGCCTGACGCATGCAGCGCAACGAGTGCGACGATCGCCGAAAGCAGGTTCTTCATGGTTCATTTCCTCGTTTTGGATCGCCGCCTTAATAGCAGACAACCCCGACGAGTCTCAATTGCGGATTGCCGCATGATGTCTTCCACTCCCTCTCCCGCTTGCGGGAGAGGGAGGGAGTGAGGGTGGCCTTCGAACCCACGCTACAATCTTCCAGTGAACTCGCGCGTGAAAACCGCAGGCCTCATCGGTGGCACCGGCCCCGAGTCCACGGTGGACTACTACCGTTCGATCATCGCGCTGTATCGCGAACGGAGACCGGATGGCAGCTACCCGCCGTTGCTCATCAACAGCATCGACATGACAAAGATGCTGGATCTGATTGCGAGCAATCGGCTCGCCGACGTCACGGATTATCTCGGCGCAGAGATTCGCAAGCTTGCGTCTGCCGGCGCGGACTTCGCGCTGCTCGCCGCCAACACACCGCACATCGTGTTCGACGCACTTCAGGCCGCCTCTCCGATTCCCTTGATCAGCATCGTCGAGACCGCGTGCCAGGCCGCCCAAGTGCAGGGTCTCAAGCGGCTCGGCCTGCTCGGCACGCAATTCACGATGCGAGGGCGCTTCTACAGCGACGTCTTTAGTAAGGCCGGCATCGAACTGGTGGTACCGAACGCTGAGGAGCAAGCATTCGTTCACGACAAATACATGAATGAGCTGGTACTTGGCGTATTCCGCCCGGAAACGCGCCAGGCGTTTCGCACGCTCATTGAGCGCCTCAAGCACGAGGAGCGGATCGACGGACTCGTCCTCGCGGGAACCGAGTTGCCACTGCTCCTGCGTGAGGCCGGCGATCTCTGGATTGCGGTCCTCGACACGACGCGTCTGCACGTCGAACGCGTAGTCGCATATCTCTTGTCCTAACCGAGCTCGGGCACGACGACGGTCCTTCCATGGCTTGTCGTACCGCACGTCAGCGTTGAATCTCAGGTGAACGCGCAGATTTGCGGATCCCGCGCCAGGGTCGCACCATGCAGGGGAAACGGGCCTGGGAATTGGCTCTCGTGACTTCAAAGGCAATCGCAATGACGAACTCCATCCGCATCGCGGGCCCAGCCACCGTACCGTGTCCGCGCGAGCCTGGCCCGAAAGTCACTCGCTCAGGCGTTCTGGGTTGTTGGCTGGTCGCGGCCCTCGCGGCGTGCAACGGATCGCCAACCGACGGACCTGCACCCGGCGGCAAGACGGAATCGGCGACCGATCCCCAGAGCGCTTCCTATCGCCCGCCACCCACGGCGTCGATCGAGATCGTCGAGGTGCCCGACACCGGCATCAGCCTCGGCTGGGGCTGGAACAGCGTGGACAATGAGCCCGTGCCGACAATCTGCGTGCAGTTCGTCGAAGGCAACGAGCTGGCGCAGACCCGCTACATGACCATGAGTGAAGTCTCGGACAGCTATGAACTGATGCAGAGCATGGGAATGTCCGCGGCGGCTTCAGTCAAGACGATCGGATTCGCCGCCAGCGGCAAAGCGAAGTTCGCCAAGGACCTTAACATCACCGGCTTCTCATCGAACTTCGTCATGAACGCGAGCGTTGAAAATGGCGTGCGCTTTGCAGCCCCGGTGCCGGCGAACTGGAATACGGCCACGGCCGATGTCAGCCTGATTTCGGAACGCGGCGGCCGGCAGGGCGAGATTCGCCTGACGCCGGAGGCGCGGAAACTCGCCGGGAAACGCGACCCGACTGAATTTCTGCACCTTTGCGGCAATGCGTTCGTGTCCGCGATCTTCAGCGGCGCAAAGCTCACCGGCGTCATTACCATCGAGACACAATCGCAGGAGCAGCAGGAGACCCTGTCAGCCGAAATGGCGGGCGCGGGATGGGGCGCGCGATTTCACGCCTCGATGGAGCAGTCGGGCAGCAGCGCGACCAAGGGCAAGAACATGCACATCTCGATCTTCCAGACGGGAGGTCGCCGCGACAGCATCCCGGTGACGAGCGCCGACCTCATCAAAAAACTAGAGGTGTTGTCTGCGCTCGCCGAAGATGCGCGCAAAGACTTCCATATGGCGGTGATGCCCTACGAGACGCTGTCGAACTGGCCGGCGGCGTCCCTGCTTGTGGAAGAGAACGAATACGACGAGCTCGCGAGTTACTGGGGCTCCTACAACACGCTTTACGACGAAATCCAGTACGCACTGGATCATCCGGCACTGTTCATCGGCGCAACGATGACCAACGGCTGCGTTGAGCTCAACCACGATAGATCGCTCACCGCGGAACAGATCGAGCGCCTTGAACAGGTGCAGGATGACGTCCTCGACGCGCTGCACCGGCTGCAGCGGTTCGCACAACACTGTGCAACGTCGGAATCCGGATGCGAGTTCCCCGAGGGCCAGTTCCGCAGCCCCTACGCCTACCGGATTCAGCTGCCTCTCTCAAAGCAAGAATCGGCGCTTACGGTTGATACGCTGGTGACGAGCCACATCAGCGACCCGGCCAAGCAACGCTGCAATATTGCCAAGGACAATCCCGGGTGTCTCAGCAACGCGGAGATTCACGATTGGCGCGACAAGATTGGAATGGAGCTGCTGACATTCACTGCCCTTGATGAGCGCGATGCGCTGGCTGCGAAGCTCCTGACTCGCAAGCTGACGGTGGAGGCAAAGAACTGCGGCAACTACGGGACCCGAGCGCGGGCGACTTTCAGTGTGGAACCAGAATTCCCGGCGCTCTGGTATGACCCGCGCATCAAGACCTGCATCGAACATCCAGACGCCGCGGCACCGCCGGGACAATGTCCGCCGTCATGAAGCTGATGGGCCCCCACGAGGTGCCGCACGTCAATGCCAAGGGAGAATCGGACCGATATTTCCGCCTCAACACCTAACGACGAGCTGCCTCGATCTCCTCGCGTAGAATGCGCCGAACCGCCGATGCGGTGAGCGGCTTCTCGTCCGCGCCGATGTGCGCCGCCAACGCCTCGTTGATCAGCGTCTGATAGCCTTTGCCTGTCTTCTCTGACTGGGCCTTGAAGTAGCGGACAATGACTTCGTCCAGGTAAATCGTGATGCGCGTCTTACCGGCTGCCGGAATTACCGCACCGCGACGGCCCTTGCTGAAGTCATACACCTTTTTCATAGCTTGCGCAGGTTGGTCGCATTCTTCGTCGGGTCGAAGGAGTACCTCATGGCAATTGTATATGCACCATATACATATAGGTAGTTCCGCGCTTTCGCGAGAGTCTTGGATGTGATGTGCGGCCGGGCCACGCGGTAATCGGCTGCATTCGCACAGATAGGACACCGAAGCGTGTCTGCAGCGGACAAGGAGCGTGGATGTACGGCGCGACGCGTTTGAGGGGTGATGCCAGCTGATGGCAATCTGCGCCGACAGGCTTGTAACGTGTTGATTGAGAAGCGCAACTGGACCATTACGCCGCCGACTGCAAACCTCCGGCGTATGATCCCGCGCCTGCGCCCACGCACGCGCCCGCGGAGATCTGCCATGACACGGAGAACAGCAGTCCGTATCGCCGCATCCCTGGCGACACTCTCAGTGCTCACCGCGTGTAATCGTTGGCCGCCCGGCGAGCCCGCCGCCACGGCCCCCGGTTTGTGGTCGCTCTACGATCAATCGCTTAAAGGGGCGAAGTACATCGACTTGACGCACACGCTTGCGCCGACGAGCCCGGTGTGGAAAGGATTCGGCCCCGCAAAGTTCGGACCAAGCGTGAATCCCGAGACCGGCAAGCCCTACCAGTACGCGAGCGACGGCTTCGAGGCTACACACTACGAGCTCACCACCGATCAGTTCGGCACGCAGCTCGATCCGCCCGCGCACTGGGCGCCCGAGTACCCAACCATCGACGAGCTGCCCGCGACCTACGCCGTGCGCCCGCTCGTCGTGATCTCGATCGTGGAGCAGGTTGCGAAGGAACAGGGTTATCACCTGCAAGTCGCGGACATCGAGGCCTGGGAAGCGCAACACGGTCGCGTCCCGCAAGGTTCCGTCGTGATGGTGCGCTCCGACTGGTCGAAGGCGTGGCCGGATCCCAAGTTGGCCACGAACGCCGTGTTCCCCGGCGTGTCACTGGCCGCGCTCAAGTTCCTGCATGAGCAGCGCCAGATTCTCTTTCACGGCCACGAGCCGCTCGACACGGACACGACCCCCACGCTCGAGGGCGAGTACTGGCTGATGCACAACGGCTATGCGCAGGCCGAAGGCGTCGCGCATCTCGATCAGGTGCCCGAGGTCGGTTGCCTCGTCACGATCGGATTCCCCAAGTTCCAGGGCGGCCTCGGAGGCTACGCGCGTTACGTCGCGATCTGCCCGCCCAACTGGCCACAAGGCGTGACGATCGGCTCCGTGCCCGAGGCGCCGCTGCCGAAGAGTGACAGGGCGCTGCAGTGGGATAGCGCGCAGGGCGTGCGCGTGCGCAGGTAACGCAAGTCATGACTGTATACACTTCGCATTACAAGTTGAGTTTTCCCGGCATCGTTTCTCATCGACAGTTTTTCCACGCGCGGACTACGCGCATAACAAGACGAGGTACCTGATGTTTAATCAAGCACTTTCATCGCTGTTCGCAGCTGTCTTACTGGCCGCGTTCGCCTGCACAGCCTCAGCCCAGACCTGGACTTCCGCGCAGCAGGAGATCTGGAAGTTCGAAGAGCAGCAGTGGCAGATGGCAAAGGACAAGGACTTGAGCTGGATTGAGACGATGGTGCACCCCAACGTGAGCTTCTGGGACGTTGACCAGCAGATGCCACAGAACAGAGCCTCTCTGACGCGCTGGAATCGCTACAGCAATGCGAACAGCACAACTCTGGAACAAGAGCTGTTCCCGATCTCA
>Ga0209640_10000879_pt1 | contig 24352 bp, 27 predicted proteins | sample RifCSP10_1_FD_184018 | JGI IMG/M metagenome (GOLD analysis project Ga0209640, IMG submission 184018) | Soil microbial communities from Rifle, Colorado - Rifle CSP2_sed 10_1 (SPAdes) (version 2) | ecosystem: Environmental > Terrestrial > Deep subsurface > Rock core/Sediment | place: Rifle... | reverse complement strand
CTGGACGTTTCTCCGGCGCGCACCGCCCGCCGGATCGTGGCCGATCGCTGGGCGTCTCGCCTGGTCGTGGTCGGCGGCATCGTCATCATCGCCTCCATCCTCGCCATTCTCTTCGTCATCGCGGCCGAGGTGTACCCATTGTTCAAGATCCCGACCGCCGAGCCCATCGGCTCTCCGGTGGGGGGCGCCGGGGGCGGCGCGGCGGCGGCGGGCCCGCTGGGCGTCGACGAGTACCGTGAGGTCGCCAGCCAGGTGATCTCGGGCGGTGTGCTTCAGTTGACGGATCTCAAGCGTGGGAAGGTCCTCGCGGCGGTGCCGATCGAGGGCCTCGACGGCGCCACGGTGACCCGGGTCGCCGACACCGGTGCCGGCAAGTACCTCGTGGGGACCTCGAAGTACCTGATCGGGACTTCCGACGGCCGGGTCATCCCCCTCGAGATCAAGTTCGACGTGACCTTTGCGGATGGCAAGCGCGAGGTCGTCGCCCAACCGAAGTTTGGAGCCCCGTCTCTGCTCGACCCGGACCGGAAGCGGCCGATCCTGGACGTGGCGAGCGCCGCGTCGGAGTCCGGCCCGGTGACGGTGGCGCGGGTTGGTCCCAGCGACATGGTCCTCCAGACCGTGATCGAGACCAAGGCCCTCGTCGGGGGGAGTCGCCGCGAGGAATCGCTCACCCCGCTCCCTCTGTCGATCGAAGGCGAGGTCACCGCGCTCGGGCTCGACCGCCGGGCCGAGGACCTGTTCATCGGCACGTCCCGGGGGCAGGTGGTGCGCTACGACCTCCGGGAGAAGGCAAGTCCCAAGGTGGCCGAAGCAGTGACCGTCAACCCGTCGGTGGCCGTGACCGCGCTGGCATTCCTGCTCGGCGACCGGACCCTGCTGGTGGGTGATCACGCCGGCGGCGTCTCTTCCTGGCAGGTGGTGTGGCCCCAGGGGCGGCTCACGCGTATCTATCAATTCCAGGGCCATCAGGGGCCGGTGATCGCGGTGAGTGCATCCGGACGCGACAAGGGATTCGTCACGGCCGACGCCGCGGGCGGACTCCACGTCCACTACGGCACCTCCGGCAAGACGCTGCTCTCGATGCGTGACGGCGGAGGTCGGATCCAGTCGGTCGTCTTCGCCCCGAAGGCCGACGCGGTGCTCACCGCCGACCCGCGGGGGGCGATCTCCCAGTGGAGGGTGCACAACCCTCACCCCGAGATCACGCTGCAAGCCGTGTTCGGGAAGGTGTGGTACGAGGGCTACCCCGAGCCCGCCTACGTGTGGCAGTCCACCGGAGGCACGGACGATTTCGAGGCCAAGTTCAGCCTGACCCCGCTCATCTACGGCACGCTCAAGGGGACCTTCTACGCCCTGCTCATCGCCATTCCGTTGGCCTTGCTGGCGGCGGTCTACGTCAGCGAGTTCATGCACCCCAGCCTCAAGGCCTACATCAAGCCGGTGGTGGAGATCATGGCCGCGCTGCCCAGCGTGGTCCTCGGCTTCCTGGCCGGGCTCTGGCTCGCTCCGATGGTGGAGAAGGTCGTGCCCGGTCTCTTCGTGATGCCCCTGGTCCAGGCCGTCTTCATCCTGGGCGCGCTGCTGCTGTGGCGGCTGGTTCCCGCCGGCATTCGGACCCGCTTGCGCTCGGGGAGCGAAGCCCTGCTGCTGATGCCGGTCGTCGTCCTCGGCATGTGGGTGTCGTTCCAGCTCGGTGGCATGATCGAGTGGGCGCTCCTCGACGGCAACTACCGGGGCTGGCTGCTGTCGGCCCTCGGCCTCACGTACGATCAGCGAAACTCCCTGGTCGTGGGCATCGCGATGGGCTTCGCGATCATCCCGATCATCTTCACGATCGCCGAGGACTCGCTGTCCAACGTGCCCCAGCACCTCCGGGCCGGGTCCCTCGCCCTGGGCGCCAACCGCTGGCAAACCGCGCTGCGGATCGTCCTGCCCACCGCGAGCCCGGGGATCTTCTCGGCCATCATGATCGGCTTCGGACGGGCGGTGGGCGAGACCATGATCGTGCTGATGGCCACCGGCAATACTCCGGTCATGGACTGGAGCATCTTCAACGGATTCCGGGCCCTGTCCGCGAACATCGCGGTCGAGCTGCCGGAGGCGCCGGAGCAGGGCACGCTCTTCCGGGTCCTGTTCCTGGCCGCGTTCCTCCTCTTCTGCCTCACCTTCGCGGTGAATACGGTGGCCGAGCTGGTGCGGCTCAAGCTTCGGCGAAAGTACCGCTACCTATGAGCAAGCTCTGGAGGAGCGGCGAGCCGTTCATCTGGCTCACGGGAGGGGCGCTGGCGGTTGCCCTGCTGATGGTGGCGGGGCTGGTCGCGCTGATCCTCTACAACGGGCTCGGCTTCTTCTGGCCGAGCAACGTGCTGCGGGCGACCCTCGCCGACGGCACGGTCCTGACCGGCCAGCTGGCCGAACGGGAGCCCGTACCTGGGCGGGCCGGCGAGTATCGGGTCAAGCTGAAGGTGGGCAACCGCGACATCTACGGCGCCGACTTCCGATGGGTGGACGAGAGTCAAATCGCCAAGCGGGACTATCCCGCCGACGCCGCGCTGATCGAGCGGACCGAATGGGGCGCGCTGATCGGGACCATCAAGGAGCTGCGGGATGGCGGCCGCGCGGTCGCCACCGGCGCCGAGGCGTGGGCGGAGGTCGAGCGCCGGCTGCCGGAGGTGACCCGCATCCGGCGCGAGATCCGGCGGATCGAGACGCGCGAGATCGGGGGGATCAACTACCAGCAAGAGCGGGTCCGCCTCGGGTTGAAGGGGCTCGAGCTGAAGGGGATCGTCTCCGGGCCCGAGGTCGATGCCCTGAAGGCCAAGCTGGCTCCGCTCCAGGAGCAATACAAGGCCCAGGAGGGGCGCCTGGTCGAGCTGAGGAAGAGCCAGACCGCGGCCGTCCTGGTCCAGGCGGACGGGGGCAAGGAGAAGGAGTGGCCGCTGGCCCAGATCGTGGACGTCCGGTTCCCCAACACCATGGGCCTCGCCGCAAAGAGCGTCTACTACGCCGGACGGATATGGGAGTTCGTCTCCGACGAGCCCCGGGAGTCCAACACCGAGGGCGGGGTGTTCCCGGCCATCTTCGGCACGGTCATGATGGTCGTGATCATGAGCATCCTCGTCACCCCGCTGGGGGTGCTCGCCGCGTTCTACCTCCGCGAATACGCCCAGCAGGGCGCGTTCGTGAGCGCGGTACGCATCGCGGTCAACAACCTGGCCGGCGTGCCGTCCATCGTGTTCGGGGTCTTCGGGGTGGGCTTCTTCATCTACTTCGTGGGCGGGTCCATCGACCGGCTCTTCTATTCGGAAGCGCTCCCGACACCCACCTACGGTACCGGAGGCATCCTGTGGGCGTCCCTGACCCTGGCGCTCCTCACGGTGCCGGTGGTGATCGTCGCCACGGAGGAAGGGCTGGCCGCGATCCCGCGCGGGGTGCGGGAAGCCTCACTGGCGCTCTCGGCCACGAAGCTCGAGACGACGCTGCGAGTGGTGCTCCCGGCGGTGATGCCGTCCATCCTGACCGGGCTCATCCTGGCCATGGCGCGCGCGGCGGGCGAGGTCGCTCCGCTCATGATCACCGGGGTCGTGAAGCTGGCGCCGTCGCTGCCGCTGGACGGATACTGGCCGTTCCTGCATCTCGACCGGAAGTTCATGCACCTGGGCTTCCATATCTACGATGTCGGCTTTCAGTCTCCCAACGTGGACGCGGCGAGACCGATGGTGTTCGCGACCACGCTGCTCCTGCTCTTGATCGTGGTGCTGCTCAACGTCTTCGCGATCAGCATGCGGAACCGGCTCCGCCGCCGGTACGCGACGTCGGCCGTCTGACCCCTTTCACGGAGGAGAACATGGCGGGACCTGGACCTGTTACGATCGAGCAGAGCCTGAACCCCGGCGCGGTGGAGGCGCCCATCATGGAGATGCCCATGGTGGAGATCGAGCGGGTCTCGCTCTGGTACGGCGAGAAGATCGCGCTCAAGGAGATCTCCATGTCGGTCCCCAAGCACCGGGTGACCGCCTATATCGGCCCGTCCGGGTGCGGCAAGTCGACCCTGCTCCGGTGCATGAACCGGATGAACGATCTCGTGGACGGCGTGAAGATGACCGGCAGCATTCGCATCGGCGGCACCGACATCTACGGCCCGGGCCTCGACGTCACCGAGCTCAGGAAGCGGGTCGGCATGGTGTTCCAGAAGTCGAACCCGTTCCCGAAGTCGATCTTCGAGAACGTGGCCTACGGGCCGCGCATCCTCGGCGTCCGGACCCGCAGCGACCTCGAGGGGATGGTGGAGCGGAGCCTCCGGGCGGCCGCGCTCTGGGACGAGGTCCGCGACCGGCTGGCGGACAGCGCGCTCGGGCTCTCGGGAGGCCAGCAGCAGCGCCTCTGCATCGCGCGCGCGATCGCGGTGGAGCCGGACGTGCTGCTCATGGACGAGCCGTGCTCGGCCCTCGATCCCATCGCGACCGCCAAGATCGAGGAGCTGATGCTGGAGCTGAAGAACAGCTACACGATCGTCATCGTCACCCACAACATGCAGCAGGCGGCCCGGGTCTCGGACTACACCGGCTTCATGCTCCTGGGCGAGCTGGTCGAGTTCGGAGTGACCCGCCAGCTCTTCACCAATCCGCGGGAGAAGCAGACCGAGGACTACATCACGGGGCGGTTCGGTTAGGCGAGGGAGGACGCGATGCAACGGCACTTCCACGAGGAGCTGGAGGGCCTCAAGCAGACCCTGCTCGCGATGGGCGGGCTGGTCGAGGACCAGATCCGCCGGGCCATGCGCGCCCTGCTCGAGCGCGACGACGTCATCGCCCAGGAGGTCATCGACCGGGACCGGCAGGTCAACACCTACGACGTCGAGGTGGACGAGCAGTGCGTGAACCTGCTCGCGCTCCACCAGCCCGCCGCGGGCGACCTGCGCTTCATCACCACCACCATGAAGATCGTGACCGACCTCGAGCGCATCGGCGATCAGGCGGTCAACATCGCCCAGCGCGCGCTCGAGCTGAACCGGGAGCCCCAGCTCAAGCCCTACATCGACCTTCCCCGCATGGCGGACCGGGCGCAGCGCATGGTCAAGGAGAGCCTCGACGCCTTCGTGGCCGGCGATACCGCCCTGGCCCGCCAGGTGTGCGGGGAGGACGCCGAGGTGGACGCGCTCAAGGAGCAGATCTTCCGGGAGCTGCTGACCTTCATGATGGAGGACCCGCGGACCGTCTCCCGCGCGATCCGGGTCATCCTGATCTCCCGCTTCCTGGAGCGGGTGGCCGACCACGCCACCAACATCGCGGAGATGGTGATCTACCTGGTCGAGGGGAAGATGGTGCGGCATACGCTGGCCTGAGCGGGGCGCCGTGTATACTGCAGATGTGAGTCCGGATCGGCACTACCATCTCCAGTCCGAGGATGCGAACCGGCGGATCGACGCTCTGCTCGAGCAGCTCCGGGTGCCGGAGTCCAGCTGGCCGCTGCACGCCGACATGCTCACGACCGCGCTGAAGATGTACGAGGACGGCGCGGGCGTCGCCGACCTCAAGATCGCCAACGCGTCCTTCAAGGAGATCCGCTACGGGTTCAAGGTCTTCGCCCCCTGGCGGAACGTCCCGAAGGTCACCGTGTTCGGCTCGGCCCGCACGCCGCGGGCGCACCCCATCTCGGAGCAGGCCTACGCCTTCGCCAAGCGGATCACCGGGGCGGGGTGGATGGTCATGACCGGGGCGGGCGGCGGCGTCATGGGCTCGGCCCAGGAGGGAGCGGGGGCCGAGCGCTCCTTCGGTCTCAATATCCGGCTGCCCTTCGAGCAGGAAGCCAATCCCTGGATCGCGGACGACCCGAAGCTGATATCGTTCAAGTACTTCTTCACGCGCAAGCTGTTCCTGGTGCGCGAGGCCCACGCGATGGCCTTTCTCCCCGGCGGCTTCGGCACCGCCGACGAGGTCTTCGAGGCCATCACCCTGATCCAGACCGGCAAGTCGCCGGTGCTCCCGATCGTGATGCTGGACGAGCCGGGCGGGACCTACTGGAAGACCTTCGACGACTTCATCCAGCGGGAGATGGTGGAGCGGGGCATGGTCTCGCCGAACGACCCCGGGCTCTACCGGATCACCGATGACGTGGAGAAGGCCGCGGCCGAGATCGAGGGCTTCTACAGGAACTACCACTCGCAGCGCTACGTGCGCGACGTCCTCGCTCTGCGAATCCGGCGGTCGCTCGCGCCCGCGGCCCTGGCCGATCTGAACACGCGGTTCGCGGACATCCTGACCGCGCCGGCCCTGCAATCGAAGGGCCCGCTGCCCGGGGAGGGGGACGAGCTGCCGGACCTGCCGAGGCTGGTGCTGCCCTTCACCCGCTCCGACTTCGCCCGTCTCCGCAGCCTGCTGGACTTCGTGAACGCCGGCTGAGCCTCGCCCTCGCCCCGGAGGCGAGAGGGCAGGGGGCTACTCCGGTTCTTCCCGCTCCTCGGTGGTCTGGCAGGCGGTGCAGACCCACGTCCGGAGCAGCGTGATGCGCTTGGGATCGCGCCTGAGCGTCCACGGCATCAGCTTCTTCGCCCCGCAGCGCGGGCACACCAGGGTGGGCTGACCCGGCTGCACCTCGTGCGGCAGCCACGGGATCTTGGGCTTCATGCGCGGGATTATACGATAAGCTCGGCGACCGCGGGTAGGGACTGTGACGACGCGGAGTTAGCGCCCATCGGCCGCGCCCGGTTGCAGGGGGGTTGCAGCCTCAGCGCCACGCGCGGGCGCCACCTGCGGCATCCATGTCGTGTAGCAGCCGCGGGTTGCTGGGGGAGGTCTGACGCGCCCTGCGTCGGATTCCGGGCGGGGTAACCTCGGCGCCCTTCGCTTCTTCAGGCGCACGCCAGTAGCCTCTCGACAAACTCCGCCTTGGTGACCACGCAGTCCTGTCCGTCGGCGCCGATGATGCCGAAGCCGTCGGCGAGCTCCGCGACTCGAAGAGCCTGGCAGACCCAGCACGTCAGCTCGCCGTTGTCCTCAGCCTGGCCCTCGCCCGGCGCGACGAAGGCCATGGCCACCGTGGTGGTGCCCTGATCGGCGACGGCGGCCGAGCGCGGGCTTTCGGCCGCCTCAGGACCTGACGTATTTGGGCAGAACCGGGACCGCCGAGAGGAGGCATGGGGCGTTCACCGGCCGTGGGGCGGCCGCAACTCGCCGTTCAAACAGCGATTGGGTCCTGGTACAGAAGCTGCAGCAATGGAATTGCACCCATGCGAGTCCTCCGCCTGGCGACCACCCTGTGGTTGGCCCTCCCTCACGGCTCCCACCTGCCCGATGAGGTCTGGCACCGCCGGCATCGCGGGATCCTTGTCCTGCTGTGGCTGCAGGCCGTCGGGGCCGTCGGCTTCTCGGTGTCCACCGGCCATGGCTTGGGCCACAGCCTCCTCGAGGGAGGCCTGATCGGGAGCGGGGCGCTTGCGGCCACCCTCCCGTTGCGACCCCGCTGGCTCCGGGCGTCGGCCGCCGCCTTCGGCCTCATCGCGTCGGCGGCCATCCTCGTGCACCTCTCCGGCGGATACATCGAGGCCCACTTTTATTTCTTCGTGATGGTGGGGCTCCTGGCTCTGTACCAGGAGTGGGCGCCGTTCCTGCTGGCGATCACCTTCGTGCTGCTGCATCACGGCGTCGTGGGCGTGGTCAATCCCGCCGTCGTCTACAACCACCCCGCCGCGATCGCGCATCCGTGGCGGTGGGCCGCGATCCACGCCGGCTTCATCGCGGCCATGAGTGCGGTCAGTCTCCTCACGTGGCGGGTCAACGAGACCACCCATGCCGCCGCGGGCCTCGCCACCGCGCGCCTGGTGGACGCGCTGAAGACGCGGCAGGCCCGTCTCAAAGCCTTGCTCGAGGTCGGGCAGGACCTCTCGCGCCTCCAGCCTGTCGAGCCGCTCCTCTCGCGGATTGCGGCGGCCTGTGGCCGGCTCTTCGACGCGAAGTCCGTCTCGTTCCGGCTCGTGGATGGCGACGACCTGGCGCTCTGTGGCTCCTGGGGCGCCACCGACGAGGACCTGCGCCCCCCCGTGAAGATCGGGGACGGGCTCACGGGAACGGTGGCCGCGACCGGAGAGCCGCTCCTGGTCCAGGACCCCGCCAATGACCCGCGGTTCCTCCCGGCGTACCGCGAGGCGTACCAGCGGCTCGGGGTGCGCGCCTTTCTCGGCGTGCCCGTCAAGACGGCGGATCGGGTGGTCGGCGTGTTGAACATTCGGAGCGGCCAGGCGACGGGGTTCTCGGCGGCCGACATCGACATGGCCAAGGCGTTCGCCGCCCAAGCCGCGGTCGCGCTGGAGAACAGTCGCCTCTTTCAGGAGACGCAGCGCACCATTCACGAACTCTCCCAGACGCGCGATCAGCTGGTCCAGGCCCAGAAGATGGAGGCCGTGGGCCAACTGGCGGGGGGCGTGGCGCACGACTTCAACAACTTGCTCACGGTCATCCGCGGGCGGAGTCACCTGTTCCTGGGCCGCGCGCCGGCCGATGACCCGGGCCGCCACGATGTCGAGCTCATCGACCAGACGGCCGAACGCGCCGCCGCCTTGACCCGCCAGCTCTTGGCCTTCAGCCGCAAGCAGGTGCTCCAGCCGAAGGCGCTGGATCTGAACGCCCTGGTCGGGAGCGTCGCCCCGATGCTGACGCGGTTGATCGGGGAGGACATCGAGCTCGTCATCGTGCCAGGCCGCGACATCGGGCAGGTGATGGCCGATCCCGGGCAGCTCGAGCAGGTCATCATGAACCTGGTCGTCAACGCCCGGGATGCCATGCCGGACGGCGGGATGGTGCAGATCGACGCCGAGGCCCGAGACCTGGACACGGCGGCCAGGCACGCCCAGGGTCAGGTGCCCCCCGGCCGCTACGTGCTCCTGAGGGTCCACGATTCGGGGCGCGGGATGGACTCCGTGACGCTGGGCAGGATCTTCGAGCCGTTCTTCACCACGAAGGAACCCGGGAAAGGCACCGGGCTCGGCCTGTCCACCGTCCACGGGATCGTGCACCAGAGCGGTGGCGCGATCGGGGTGGATAGCGCGGAGGGCCGCGGGACCACGTTCAGCATCTACCTGCCGCGCGTCGATCAGCCGGTGGAGGCTACTCCCGCCCAGCCCGCCCAGGCGCTGGCACGGGGGACGGAGACCATCCTGCTGGTGGAGGACGACCACGAGGTGCGGCGGCTCACCGCTGAAGTATTGACCGCGTGCGGCTATACAGTCCTGGACTCGAACGATCCGCTCAAGGCGCTGGTCATCGGTGAGCGGCATCGTGCAGAGATCCGCCTGCTCATCACCGACATGGGCCTGCCCGCCATGCGGGGGCCGGAACTGGCCGCCGAGATCCTCCGGCTGCAGCCGGCCACGCGCGTCCTGTACATGTCCGGCTACCTCGGCAAAGGGGTTGCGTCCGCGGACCCGATCGATCCGCCGGGGCCGCTGCTGCAGAAGCCGTTCGCGCCCGCTGGCCTGGCGCGCATCGTCCGCCAGGTGCTCGACTCGGAGCTAGCGGCCCGGTAGCCGCTCGGGCCCGGTGGGGTCCGGCGAGGAGCCGGCGCTGGCGGCCTCTCGAGGGCGGCGCCTCCCCTTCGGCGAAGGCCGGGCGCGGCCGTACGAGGCTCGCCCGCGCTACCGCCCCCGCCCGTGGCCTTTTCCGGGCCCTTTCCCGCGCCCCTTCCCCCGATCGTCGTCCCGGTCGTCATGCTTCCAGCCCCGCTTGTCGGCCCACTCCGGGCCCCAATCCTCCCGCCAGCGCGGCGCATGCTTGCGCTCCCACTGCTTCCAGTGACCGGGCGGAACGTGGTAGTACTGCACCGGCACCATCAGGACGGGGCGGGGCACGAACTGGGGACCCACGACCACCCACGGGCCGTTGTGCCCCGCGCTGACGTGCCAGCCCCCGTTGGCGAACGCCCAGTACTGCCCGCCATAGAGGAAGAGATTGACGGGCGCGGCAGGGGCCGGCACGTACCTCACCTCGGGGACTTGAGGCACGATGATCAATCTGGGCGGCGCGGGAAGGTGAATACCGATGTCCACGTGCACCTGGGCGTGGGCCGGCGCAACGAACGCGAACGCAAACAGCGCGAAGATCAAGGCGTACATGAGTGGCACCCTCCTGTCGCCTATTTTCGCGCATGACACCGCTTTAATTTAGCCCTCAATTTTAGAGGGCACGACGCAGCTTAGAGTTTGCTGGCCAGCTCACCGCAGCGGCGGTGTTCCTGGAGGAAGACCCGGTCGCGCAAGCTGCGCGCAGTGATGCGCGCTCTGCACGTGCCCTGCTGGCCCTGGCTGGCCTCGACGCTGCTGGTGGTCGCCGAGGTTGCGCCGTGAAGGGCTGGTTCCTGACCGGGCTCCTCGCCTTCCTGCTGACCGCCTGCGCGCCGACCGTGGCCCACTACCGGCACCCGGAGGCGGGCACCGTCGTCACCTGCGAGCGGTGGCCGGCCCGCAGCGACAGCCAGAGGCGCTCGGGCTCTACGGCGCCCCCTAGCGCGAGATTGATATGCGTGCAGCTTTTTCAGGGTGCGAACGGTACCGGGCCTAGGTGACGCCATGACCAGACCTCGGTAGTCGGTTACCACACCCCGTAACACCTCGCCGCGCGCAAGTCCGCAAGAAGTCACACGGACGCCCCACTGGAACACGGCTTGCTCTAGTGGATGAGCGAGCGTGTTCAACATGCGCCCGGCTGGCCTGAGGGCAGACGCCGGCGCGGCAGGTCCGCGATGAAGCAACTGAGGCGCGCAAGGGGAGGGTCGATCATGCGAGCCGCTGAGACATTGACGTTGCTGCTGGCTGCAACCGTCCTGTTCATGTGGGCGGTCTTCGCGCACCCGACTCCGGACGAGCGGGCCCGCCTGTATGATTCGATGGGGTCGAGCACAGGCATCGCGTGGCGATAGCGAGGATTGATCGGGAGCGCCGGATCGCCTGTCTGCCGCGAGGGCATCTATGATCGCGGGCGAGTGGAACGACCCGCTCACGCTCGTCCTGTTCGCAGCAGGTCTTGTGGTGATCGGCCTGATCCTGGAGTGGGTCGAGCGGGCCGCCCACGCGCGGCGCACGCGGGACTCCCGTTGATCAGATCGTGCCAAGGAACGCGGCTGCGTCGCGTCCGCACGTTTGCATCACCAGTGAAGAGGCGGCTTGCCGCGATGTTCATCTACGCCGACGGATGCTCCCTGCGGCTCGACAGCTTGCTCGGAGAACCGCCCCCACGCCGCATCGTGCTCCGGACCGAATCGCAGTTCAAGGAAGGCATTGTCCGCGTCCGCTTACGAGCCGTGCACCGGTCTTCTGGTGAGGCATGGTACGAGGAGGTGGGCCACGTCCTGAATAGGCAGCGGGCAGGATGACCGTGCGCGTGCGGAGACGTGCCGTGACTCACAGACTGGGTCGCCTCTGGATTCGACGAGCGGGTGTGGCGTATGACGTTATGTTCGCCCCAACCGGCAATGGCGAGTTCCGGATTAAGACCGAGGACGGTCTCCGTGCCTTTCTCTGGGGTGCGACGATCCCGGCGGACCGTATAGAAGAGGCGGTCGCCGCGCTCCGTAACGACACAGAGCATGAGATCCCCAATGTCGCGCTGACCTTGGAGCAGATGAGCAAGCTCGGACTCTGACCCGCCTACGGACGAAAGGGTCTCATGGCATCTACAACGAGCTCCGCGGCTTCGTCCTGGTCCATCGGAAGTGCGGCGACCTGAAGGCCGAGGTTGACCCTCAGACCGACTCGGGTTGTCGAGTCCTGGTCAGGTGCGGCTGTGGCACGGGCTTCAAACGTTGGGTGACGCCAGAGGGCGCCGCGGACGATCAACTGCGCTCGGCGCTCCTGGCGTTCGAGAACTAGACGCGCTCGTCGATCCACTTCTTGGCCATCTCGACCGCGTAAGCGTTTTGCCTCACGTTCGGTTGATCAGGATGCGCCTCCTCCTCTTGACCGAGCCGCCATTCGGCGGCGCTCACGGTGTCCAGACAAGGCTCTCATGGATCCAGCCGCGACCGTTCTCCGGGTCGTCGATCTTGACCCACTCGCCCTGCTGCGACAGGACACGGAACGACTCACCCCACGTGGCGAGGAAGCGGACTTGATGGCTCAGGCCGGGCCCGGATCGTACCCGCGCTTTGTCCGCCTGGACGATCGCGGAGGGCCGGGCGTCCGTCAACGGCGCGAAGATCCAGCCCTCTGAGTCCAGGAAGTCCCGCGTCTTGAGCCAGCGCCCGCGGCGGGCGATGACCTCGAGCGGGAAGTCTCGTCCGACGGTCCAGAGTCGCTCGTACTGCGTTCCCGGGCCTTCGCGGACATTCGCCGTCTCGACCCGCACCCGGACGGCGTTCCCGGCCGCCACCGCGACCGAGGCGACGAGGCTGACCGCAAGCAAGGTGGCGAGACCGTTTCTGACCAGCCGCGAGCACTTGCGCTCTCTCATCGATTCCCCTCCCGGCCGCGGCTGTCGTCTAGGTCTGGAGCGTCACCATCACGACACGGACGGCGAGCAGGAGCCATCCGATCCCCACGATGACCCACGTGAGCTTGCGGGCCACCGCGGTAAGCGCGAGCACGGCTGTGAGCGTCACCAGCCACCCGACCGGTGCCGCCAGCTGCGAGGGCAGCACCAGGCCCACGGCGGCGAGCAGCCAACTCCCGATCATCGTGGCGGCCGCGTTGAGTCGCTCCAGTAGCTGGAGGATCACGTCCATGGGCGACGAGGCACGGCGGTCATGATACGGCGTAGTCTAGGAACGTTGGTGCCGCCAGACCAAGAACTGAGATGGCGCCTCTCGGCACTACATCTGAGGCAGAGTAGGCCGGCCATCCCCCATATAGGCCGTGAGAGGTTCTTAGGTCAGCGGTTTGCCGCTAACCAGGGCGGCATGCCCAACGTGTGGAAGGGAGACCTGTTCTAACGCCCCCGCTGTCCATCCCTAGCCGCTCTCGTTGGGCACGTTGTCCATGCGCGTGGTCCTCACCCTTTAGGCCGGCTCGTCAGGCACAGTGAAAGGCTCTGCGGAGTGGTGCTGGTTGCGCGGGGGTTGCAGATCCTGCTGCGCTTTGCCGCGAAATGCCGACGGGCGGGGTAGAAGTATCTAGGACTTCGAACACTCGGCCCTAATACGATAAGCTCGGCCGATGCCGAGCGCCTACGTGGTCCTGCTCGTGTCCAACCTGATCTTCGCCACCGGTTACGCGATCTCCCGCGTCGTCCTCGAGGACATCGGCCCGGCCGCGCTCGCCATGACCCGCCTGACCATCGGCTCGGTGCTCCTCGTGCCGTGGGCATGGCGTGGCATGACGGCCGCCAAGCTCTCCCGGGAGGACCACTGGCGCATCGGGCTCATGGGGGTGGTGGGCTTCACGGCGGCGTTCGCGCTGGGCAACTGGGGCCTGGCCCACTCCACCGCCAGCAACGCGGCGCTCCTGATCACGGTGGAGCCGGCCTCCCTGATCCTGCTCTCGCCGCTGCTGCTCGGCGAGCGGCTCTCCCGCCGGGAAGGGCTGGGCGCCGCGCTGGCCATCCTCGGCGCAGCCGTCGTCGTGGTGAACGGCGTCCCGGGCGTCACGCAGGCCCTCGTGCCCCACTGGCGCGGCGACCTGGTCCTGATCCTTTCCGGCGTGGCCTACGCCGCCTACTCCCTCCTCGCCCGCCCCGTGCTCCTCCGCCATCCCGGGTTGATGGTGACCGCCTACTCGATTCTCTGGGGGGCCGCCGCGATGCTGCCGCTCGCGCTCCTCGAGTGGGCCACCGGTCCAGGGCCCCGGTGGACGCCGCGGGCCGTCACCGGCGCGCTCTACCTGGGCGTGGTGATGACCGCGCTGGGCTACGCGGTGTGGAACTGGTGCCTCGAGCGGGTGGAGGCGCCCCGGGTGGCCGTGTTCCTCAACATCCAGCCGCTCGGCGGTGCGCTGATCGGGGTGTGGTGGCTCGGGGAGCGGCTCACCCTTTTCACGGTGGCCGGCGGGGTCTTGATCCTGGTCGGCCTGCACCTGACGGTGAAAGCGCGGCGGAGAGGGTAGAATACCGGCATGCGGCGGGTCCGGGTGGGGCTGGCCCAGGTGAATCCGACGGTGGGCGCCGTCGAGGCCAATGCGCGCCTCGTGATGGCGGGCATGGACCGGGCGCGGTCGCTGGGCTGCGACATCGTGGCGTTCCCGGAGCTGGTGCTGACCGGGTACCCGCCGGAGGACCTGCTGTTCAAGCCCGCCTTCATCGAGGCCAATCTCCGGGCGCTCGCCGACGTGGCCCGCGCGAGCCGGGGGCTCACCGCGGTGGTGGGCTTCGTGGACAAGCGCGACGACATCTTCAACGCGGCCGCGATCCTCCACGACGGCTCGCAGGCCGGGACCTACCACAAGCAGTACCTGCCCAACTACGGCGTCTTCGACGAGAACCGGTACTTCCAGTCCGGGACCGAGGCGCCGGTCTTCACGCTCGGCGAGACGGTGATCGCGGCGAACATCTGCGAGGACATCTGGTACCCGACCGGGCCCACCACGCTGCAGGCCCTCGGCGGGGCCGAGCTGGTGCTGAGCATCAACGCCTCGCCCTACCACGCGGGCAAGGGACGCTTCCGCGAGAAGATGCTGGCGACGCGCGCGGCCGACGACCTCGTGTGCCTGGCCTTCGTCAACACGGTGGGGGGCCAGGACGAGCTGATCTTCGACGGCCAGTCCTTCATGTTCAACGAGAAGGGCGAGTGCCTGGCCCGCGGGAAGCCCTTCGAGGAGGACTTCGTCGTGGCCGACCTCGACCTCGACGAGGTCTTCCGGGTCCGGCTGCACGACTCGCGCCGGCGCAAGGAGAAGCTGCGCGCCACCGCGACCCAGTCGCGCCGCGTGGCGCTGCCCCCGCGGCCCGCCTCCGAGCGGCCGAAGCTCCCGCCCCACGAGGTGCCGGTGCTGGAGCCGGTGGAAGAGATCTACGGGGCCCTCGTGCTGGGCACCCGCGACTACGTCACCAAGAACGGCTTCACCCACGTCGCGCTGGGGCTCTCGGGGGGCATCGACTCCGCGCTGGTGGCGGCCATCGCGTGCGACGCCCTGGGCGCCGCCAACGTCACCGGCGTCACCATGCCCTCGCAGTACTCCTCGACCGGCACCCGGAGCGACGCGGCGCGGCTGGCCCGCAACCTCGGCATCGAGTTCCTGCGGCTGCCCATCACGCCGGTGCTGGCCGCGTACCGGCGTGCCCTCGCCAGGCCCTTCAAGGGGCTCAAGGAGGACGTGACCGAGGAGAACCTGCAGGCCCGCATCCGCGGCAACTACCTCATGGCGCTCTCCAACAAGTTCGGCTGGCTCATCCTCACCACCGGCAACAAGAGCGAGATCGGGGTGGGCTACTCCACGCTCTACGGCGACATGGCCGGGGGGTTCGCGGTGATCAAGGACGTGCCGAAGACCCTGGTCTACCAGGTGGCCGAGCACGTCAATCGCAAGGCGAGACGCGACGTCATCCCGCGGTCGATCTTCGACCGGCCGCCGTCGGCCGAGCTGCGCCCCGACCAGACCGACCAGGACACCCTGCCGCCGTACCCGGTCCTCGACGCGATCCTGGAGGCCTACGTGGAGGGCGACCAGGGCGTGGCCGACATCGTGGGGCGCGGCTTCGACGCGACCACGGTCAAGCGGGTCATCGCGATGGTGGACCGCAACGAGTACAAGCGGCGCCAGGGGCCCATCGGGATCAAGATCACGCCGCGGGCCTTCGGCAAGGACTGGCGCCTGCCCATCGTCAACCGCTTCCGCGAGTAGGCTCTGCTCCGCTCCGCTCTCCTGTTCGCGCTGGCCGGGCTCGCCGAGATCGGGGGCGGCTATCTCATGTGGCGGTGGTGGCGCGAGGGGCGGCCCTGGCCGGTGGGGCTGGTCGGCGCCGCGGTGCTCGTCCTCTACGGGCTCATCCCGACCTACCAGGCGGCGCACTTCGGGCGCGTCTACGCGGCCTACGGCGGGGCCTTCGTGGTGCTCTCGCTGCTGTGGGGCTGGGGGGTGGACCGCGTCGGGCCCGACCGCTACGATCTGCTCGGGGCCGGCCTCTGCCTGGCCGGCGTCGCGGTCATCATGTACGCGCCCCGCGCCGCCTAGCCCTGCGGGGCCGCTCCGAGCGTGGCGAGCGGCGGGCGCATCGACCCGGCGGATCACCGGCGGCGAGCCTGGCGCGTCCACGGCCTCGCCGCCGCCGAGGGGCTCGCGCTGCACGACGTCTGGGAAGTCGGGACCCCGCTGGCCCCCGGCGTGACACTGGCCGCGTGGCTCAGGGCCTTTCGCGAGGAGCCTCGGCCGCTCCCGAGCCGCGCGCTGTTCGGCTTGCGGATGACGCTCGGGCGCCTGTTCGGCCTGGATCGAGGCAGTGGAGGGTTCGTGCCCGTGTACCAGGAGGCCGACGAGCAGCTCTCCCGCATCGCCAACCGGACCGTGACCGCGTTCCTCCACGTCTCCCTGGCGGACCGGCGACCGCGGCTCGCGGTCTACGTCCGCCCGAACGGCCGGCTCGGCCACGGCTACCTGCGGCTCATCGAGCCGTTCCGGCGGTGGGTGGTCTACCCCGCCATGCTCGCGGCGGGCGCGCGCGCGGCGACCCGTCTGAACCGCGAGGCGAGGGTCTAGCTGGCCGGGAGGGCGTCGAGCGACTGCAGGGTGGCGAGCCGGCGGTAGATGCCGTCGGGGCGCGCCATCAGCTCGTCGTGGGTCCCCATCTCGGCGATGCGGCCGGCGTGGACCACCACGACCCGGTCCGCGTGCTTCACGGTGGCGAGGCGGTGGGCGATGACGAGCACGGTGCGGCCCTTCATCAGCTCCGACAGTGCCTGCTGCACGAGGAACTCGCTCTCCGCGTCCAGGTCCGAGGTCGCCTCGTCCAGGATCAGGATCGGCGGGTCTTTCAGGAAGGCGCGGGCGATGGCGAGGCGCTGGGCCTGGCCTCCGGAGAGCTTCACGCCGCGCTCGCCCACCGGCGTCGCGTAGCCCTCGGGCAGCGCCGCGATGAAGTCGTGCGCCTGGGCCTGCCGGGCGGCCCGCTCGATCTCGGCGCGGGTGGCCCCCGGCTTGCCGTAGGCGATGTTGTACTCGATCGAGTCGTGGAACAGGAAGGTGTCCTGGGTCACGATGCCGATCAGCGCGCGCAGCGAGCCCACCGTGACCGCACGGAGGTCGTGCCCGTCGATCAGGATGCGTCCCGTCGAGACATCGTGGAAGCGCGGCAGCAGCTCCATCAGGGTGGTCTTGCCCGCGCCCGACATGCCGACGAAGGCCACGAGCTCTCCCTTCCGGACCGTGAGGGAGATGTCGCGGAGGGCCCAGTCCTCCGCCTCCGGGTAGCGGAAGCCGGCGGCCTCGAACACCATGGCCCCGGTGAAGCCGGGCAGCGTGCGGGCGTCGGGCGCGTCCACGATGGCGGGCGGGGTGTCGAGGATGTCGAACACGCGCTCCGCCGAGGCGATCGACTGCTGGACGGTGTTGGCCATCCGGGAGAGCTGGCGGACGGGGCCGTAGAGCAGGATCACCGCGGCGGTGAACGAGAAGAACTCGCCGGGGGTGAGCGCGCCCGCGATCACCCGGTAGCCGCCGTACCAGAGGGCGCCCATGATGGCGAGCGCGCCCAGCACCTCCATGATCGGCTCCGCCATCTCATCCACCCGCCGGTCCTTGAGGGCCAGCGCGAGCATGCGGTCGTTGACCTGGTTGAAGCGCTCCTGCTCGAGGTGCTCGCGCCCGAAGGCCTTGACGATCTTGCTGCCGGTGAACGACTCCTGCAGCACCACGTTCAGCTCCGCGATCTTCTGCTGGGCCCGCCGGTTGATCTTGTAGAGCTGGCGGCCGATCGCCCGGATGGTCAGCCCCACCAGCGGGAAGACCCCGATCGCGATCAGCGCGAGCAGCCACTCCCGCAGGAACATGACGACGAGCAGGGCCGCGATGGTGCCGACGTGCCGCACCGCCATCACCAGCACCGTCGAGGAGAGCCGGGCGAGGCGGTTGACGTCGGTGACCACGCGGGTCATGAGCTCCGCGGAGTGCAGCGAGGCGAAGAAGGACAGCGGCATGGACTGGATGTGGGCGTACAGCTCGCGGCGGATGCGGGCGATCACGCGCTCGCCCACCGAGGCCATCAGGTAGGACTGGCCGAAGCGGCCGAGCCCCTTGGCCAGGTAGGCGCCCAGCAGGGCGAGGGGGATGATCCGCAGCATGGCCACGTCCCGCTTGAGGAAGATGTCGTCCATCGCGGGCTTGACCAGCCACGCGATGAGCGCCTCCGCGCCCGAGACCAGCAGGGCGAGGAGCCCGCCCACCGCGAGCACCGGCCAGTAGGGCCGGAGGTAGGGCAGCAGCCGGGCGAGCAGCCGGTAGCGGGCCTTCACCGGCGCCCACGGGCGGCCCAGAGCCGCTCGTAGAGCGCCTCGGTCCGCTGGATCTTCTGGGCCATCGAGAAGTGGGCCTCCACGCGCTTGCGGCCGGCCCGGGCCATCGCCTTGGCCCGCGTCGGATTCTCGAGCAGGCGGAGGATGGCCTGCGCCAGCGCGTCCGGATTGCGCGGCGGCACCAGCAGCCCGGTCTCGCCCTCGAGGATCAGCTCCGGGTGGCCTTCGAGATCCGTGCCGATCACCGGGGTCTCCACCGCGAGGGCCTCCCGCAGCGAGCCGGTGAGGCCGAGCCCGGCGTAGGAGGCGTCCACGACGACGTCGCTCGCGGCGAGGATCTGCGGAATGTCCTCGCGGTGCCCGAGGACGTGCACCGACTCGCCGACGCCGCGCCGGAAGGCGCGCTCGCGCAGGCTGAGCACGCGCGGGGGCGGCGCGCCCACGAAGAGCAGGCGGGCGTGCGGGGCGGCGTGGCAGACGCGGGTCATGGCCTCGAGCACGTCGTCGTTGCCGCGCCAGGAGCGGACGCCGACCTGGGTGACGAGGGCGTGCTCGGGCGCCAGCCCCAGCTCGGCGCGGATGCGGCGGCCGTCCACCCCGGGATGGAAGCGGCCGAGGTCCGTTCCCGAATAGATGACCTCGATCTTCCGGGGGGGGACCCCGGCCGCCACGAGGCCGCGCTTGATCGACTCGCAGACCGCCACGATCGCGGTCACCCGCCGGGTGGTGTAGCCGAGGCGGTTCCAGCGGTCGAGGGAGAAGCTCACCCCGCGGTTGAGGATCAGGACCGGGATCCGGACCGTGAGCCCGGCGAGGAGCGCCAGGGTCCGCGCGCGGCCCTTCTGGCAGTGCACGATCTGGATCTCGTGCTCGCGGATGAGCCGGGCGAGCGCCCACGCGGAGGTGAGATCGATCCCGCTCCGCATCGGCAGCGCCGCGTGCTCGACGTTGGCGGCGGCGCAGGCGCGGCCCCAGTGCTCGTTCGGGCGCGTCGCCACCACCACGTGATGGCCCCGCCCGGCGAGGCCCACCGCGAGGTCGCGGAGCTGGATGGCCGCGCCGGTGAAGTAGTCCGATTTCGGGTAGAGCTGGAGGATGTTCACGGGCGGCGCGTGCGCTCGGTCAGAGCCGGCCGCTCACCGGCCGCGGAAGAACTCCGCGACCGCCGCGATCACCGCGTCCACCTCCGCCTCGGTGTGGCCCGCCGAGATCGGCAGCGTCAGGATCTCGCCCACGAGGCGCTCGGTCCGCGGCAGCGCGGGCGGGTTGAACGGCTCGATCGCGGGCTGCCGGTGGCTGGGCACCGGGTAGTGGATGCCGGTGGCGATGCCCCGCTCCTTGAGGAACCGGGCGAGGGCGTCCCGCTCGGGCGTGCGCACCACGTAGAGGTGATAGACGTGGCGGGCCCCGGGTGCCTCCACCGGCAGGGTGAGGGGCAGGCCGGCGAGGCCCCGCCGGTACCGGCCGGCGAGCCGGCGCCGGTGCTCGTTCATCACGTCGAGGCGGCGCAGCAGCACGCGGCCCACCGCGGCCTGGATCTCGTTGAAGCGCAGGTTGAAGCCGATCTCGGCGTGCACGTCCTTGTTGAGGCGCCCGTGGTCGCGGATCCGGCGGCAGCGCGCGGCCACGTCGTCGTCGTCGGTCACCACCAGGCCGCCGTCGCCCATCACGGTCAGGTTCTTGGACGGGTAGAACGAGAAGACGCCCGCGCGGCCGAACGTGCCGACCTTGCGCCCCTGCCACGCGGCGCCGTGCGCCTGGGCGCAGTCCTCGAGCAGCCAGAGGCTGCGCTCGGCGCAGAGCCGCCGGACGCCGTCGAGATCCGCGGGATGCCCGTAGAGGTGCACCGGCACGAAGCCCACCGTCCGGGGGGAGACCTTCGCTTCCGCGTCCTTGACGTCCACCGTGTAGGAATCGTCCACGTCCACGAAGACCGGCACCGCGCCCGCGAAGCAGATCGCTTCCACGGTCGGGAAGGCGGTGTGCGAGGGCACCAGGACCTCGTCGTCGGCCTTGACCCCGAAGGCCCTGAGCACCATCCAGAGCGCGGCGGTCGCGCTGCTGGTCAGCACCGCGTGCTTGCGGGACATGTACCGGGCGAACTCCTGCTCGAAGGCTCGGCACTCGGGCCCGAGGATGTACTGCCGCGAGTCGATGGCGGCCAGCACCGCGGCCTTGATCTCGTCATCGACGGGCGGTCGGGAGAGCGGAACCGGCATCTGGGCGATCCTCCTCGGGTCAGGAAAGCAGACGGGAATACTTGCCGCGGAAGTAGAGCAGCGGCTCCTTGCCCGCGCCGCCGCGGCCCTCGGCGGTCTCGACCTGCGCCACGAAGATCGTGTGGTCGCCGCCCGGATAGGCGTGAACCACCGTGCACTCGAGGTGGGCGAGCGCCTCGGACAGGACCGGCAGGCCGAGCGGCCCGGGCCGGTACTCCAGGCCCGCGAACTTCTCGTCGCCGGGAGCGCTGGTCGAGGTGGCGAACCGGCGGGACGCGGGCTCCTGGCCCTGGCTCAGGATATTGACCGCGAAGCGGCCGGCCGCCTTGATCGCCGGGTAGCTCTGGGCCCCCTGCGACACGCAGACCAGGATCAGGGGCGGGTGCAGCGACACGGAGGTGAAGGAGCTGGCGGTGAGGCCGGTCGGGCGGTGGTCGGCGTCCCAGGCGGTGATGATGGTGACTCCGGTCGCGAAGTGACTCATCACGCGGCGAAAATCGTCGGACCCGATCACCTGAACGTTGTAGCAGTTCCGACCTGATTTTTCAAGTTCTCCAAGGGCTTGGACCGCACCGGCGGCGGGCCTACTCGTTGACGGCGCCCGGGCTTGGCCCCTATACTGCGCCCACACCATGACGACGCCCACCGAGAGCAGCGTGCTCGCCGCGCTCCGCGGCATCCGGGATCCGGACCAGGGCCAGGACATCGTGAGCCTCGGCATGGTCAAGGACCTGCAGATCCGCGACGCGGAAGTCTCCTTCACGCTGGCCTTCGCGGGCCAGGCGCCGGCCACGAAGGCCGCGCTCCACAGCGCCGCCTCGAAGGCGGTGTCGCAGCTGCCCGGGGTGAGCCGCGTGAGCGTGAAGATGGGCGGGGCCGCCGGGGCGGGACGCGCCCCGGCCCCGGCCGCGCACGGCCACGCCCACGGCCAGCCCCAGGGCGCGCCCGCCGCCGACTTCATCCCGGAGGTCAAGCACACGGTGGCGGTGTCGTCCGGCAAGGGCGGGGTCGGCAAGTCCACGGTGGCGGTGAACCTGGCGCTGGCCCTCAAGCAGTCGGGCGCCCAGGTGGGGCTGGTCGACGTGGACGTCTACGGTCCCGACGTGCCGCTGATGATGGGCGCCAAGGGGCGGCCCGGCATGTTCGACAACAAGATCATCCCGGTCGAGGCCCACGGCATCAACATCATGTCCATCGGCCTGCTGGTGGCGGAGCGGGAGGCCCTGGTGTGGCGCGGGCCGATGATCCATTCGGCGGTGCAGCAGTTCCTCCGCGACGTCAACTGGGGCCCGCTCGACTACCTGGTCTTCGACATGCCGCCGGGCACCGGCGACGCGCAGCTCTCGCTCTCGCAGGTGGTGCCGCTCTCCGGCGTGGTGATGGTGACCACGCCGCAGGACGTGGCGCTGCTCGACGTCCGGAAGGCCCTCGGGATGTTCCGCAAGCTGAACGTGCCGATCCTCGGCATCGTCGAGAACATGAGCTACTTCATCGCCCCCGACACCGGGCGCCGATACGCCATCTTCGGCGAGGGCGGCGGCCAGCGCGTGGCCGACGAGTTCGGCGTGCCGCTCCTCGGGCAGATCCCGCTGGAGATGGAGACGCGCGAGGGCGGCGACGCGGGCGTGCCGATCACGGTGGGCCGGCCGGACTCGGCCCAGGCCCAGGCGTTCCGGAAGATCGCCGCCGCGGCCGCGGCGCGGGTGGACGCGGTGGCCGCGCTCAAGCTGCCCAGCATCGGGTGAACCCGCGTGGCGGCCCCGATCGCGCTGCCGATCTTCCCGCTGCCGGACCTCGCGTTCTTCCCGCACACGATGCTGCCGCTGCACATCTTCGAGGCCCGCTACCGGGCAATGATCACGGACTGCCTGGCCCGCGACAAGCGCCTGGCCGTGGTGGGCCTGCGGCCGGGCTACGAGGCCGGGTACGAGGGCAAGCCGCCCGTGTACCCGATCACCGGGGTCGGCCGTATCGTGCAGTGGGAGCGGCTGGCCAGCGGCCGCTACAACCTGCTCCTGCGCGGCGAAGCCCGGGCGCGAATCGATCGGGAGCTTCCCGCCGACACCCTCTACCGGATGGTGGCGGCGACACCGCTCGACGAGACGGGCGCGACGAACCCGGCGGTCCCGGGCCTGGCCGGCCGGGTCAAGGCGCGCTGCCGCCAGATCCTCTCGGCGGTCGGGCGCTCGGGCGCCGACCTGCAGGCCACGGTGGAAGCCCTCGATCAGCCGGGCGAGCTCTGCGATCACGTGGCGTCGGCGCTGGTCTCGACACCTGCGCTGCGGCAGGCGCTCCTGGAAGAGCTCGACGTCGAGCGGCGCCTCGAGCGCCTCGCCGCCGCGCTCGACGATCTGTTGAGCCAGCTCACCGGTGAGGGCGGCCGCGCGTGAGGCGCGTGCTGGCGACGGCGCTGCTCCTGACCGCGCTCCTCGCCCCCGCGGCGGAGGCGGCCACGCGCTGGGGCTGGCTCGGGGTGCGCATCCGCGATCTGTCCGAGCAGGAGATGGAGGAGATCTCGAAGCGCTTCGGCCTGCGCGAGGGCTTCGGCGCCGTCATCGTCGAGGTCATCAAGGAGACACCGGCCGCCGCCGCCGGGCTCGTGCCCGGGGACCTCGTGGTGGCCTTCCGCGACCGGCCGGTGGTGGACACCCGGAGCCTGCAGCGGGCCATCGCCGCCGCCGCGGTCGGGGAGACCGTGAAGCTCACCGTGCTGCGGCGGGAAGAGGGCCGCCGCCCGATGCAGGTGAAGCTGGCCGCGATGCCCGACGCGGTCGCCGCCGAGCGTGTGGCCGCCGAGTACGGCTTCCTGGTCCGGGACCCGGAAGGCCAGCCGGAGCTGGGCGGGGCGCGCCCGTCTGCGGCGCCCTCCGTGGCGGCGGTCCTGCCGCGCAGCCGGGCCGAGCGGGCGGGGCTCCAGGTGGGCGACGTGCTGACCGAGGTCAATGGCCGGCCGGTGGTGACGCTCGACGCGGTGCGGGAGGCCCTGCTGGCGGCCGGGCCCGAGGGGCCGCTGCCCCTGATCGTGAGGCGCGACCAGGAGCGGGTGATGGTCACGCTCGAGCCCGCGCCGGGCCGGTGACCTTCGGGAACCACGGGGCCGAGCCCATGGTTCCCCGGGGGGAACGGGTCAGACGCCCCCCGCCACCCCCACCCCTCCCGGCCTCCCCGCTGCGATTTCCCCGATTCGCTGTGTCTGTTCCAAGCCTGGGCGTGGTGCCCTGCCCGGCTTGACCGTATACTGCGGCGTCATGGATAGGAAGGAGCCGTGGCAGCTTTCGGCGGCGGAGGGGGCGGGGTTGATCCGGGCGGGACGGATCAGCTCGGTGGAGCTCGTGGAGAGCTGCCTGGGCCGGATCCGGGAGACCGAGGAGACGGTAGGGGCGTGGATCTACCTCGATGCGGAGTATGCGCTGGAGCAGGCGAAAGCCTCGGATGATTGGAGGCTTTCGGGTCGTCCGATCTGCGGATTGCACGGGGTGCCGGTGGGATTGAAGGACATCATCGACACCGCCGACATGCCGACCGAGAACGGGTCGGTGCTCCATGCCGGCCGGACGCCGTCGCGCGACGCGGCGGTGGTGGAGCGGCTGCGGGGGGCGGGCGCGGTAATCCTGGGCAAGACGGTCACCACGGAGTTCGCGACGCGACAGCCCGGCAAGACGCGCAACCCGCACAACCCCGCGCACACGCCGGGCGGGTCCTCCAGCGGCTCCGCCGCGGCGGTGGCCGCCGGGATGGTTCCGCTGACCCTCGGCAGCCAGACCGGCGGG
>Ga0209640_10000877_pt1 | contig 24365 bp, 27 predicted proteins | sample RifCSP10_1_FD_184018 | JGI IMG/M metagenome (GOLD analysis project Ga0209640, IMG submission 184018) | Soil microbial communities from Rifle, Colorado - Rifle CSP2_sed 10_1 (SPAdes) (version 2) | ecosystem: Environmental > Terrestrial > Deep subsurface > Rock core/Sediment | place: Rifle... | reverse complement strand
AGGTGGAATACGAGTACGACTTCGGGAGCACGACTGCGTTGACGGGCGAACTGGTATGCAAGCGACAGGGTTCGATCGGCCGCGCGTCCGTTCGACTGCTCGCGCGCAATGAACCGCTCGTGTGGCCATGTGGCGATTGCAAAGCCCCCGCGACAGTGGTGTGTCCATACTGCATCGATTCCGACGACGGGCTCTTCTGCGATGCACATGCCGAGACGCACGAACATGCCGGCGAGGAAGTCTACCTTCCGGTGGTTAATTCACCGCGAATGGGCGTGTGCGCCTACAGCGGATGAGCGGCCCCAGACGTATGCGGGCGTGACGCCTAACCCGCCGCTTGAGCCGATTGCGAGATTCAGCAATGGATGATTCACGTTCTGATAACGGCTCAGCGGCATAACGTTAGCCCAACAGACTTGCGCTGGAGGACAATCGTCTATACACTATGGACGTGCGGTTCGAATGGGATCCGGCCAAAGCGGCCGCGAATCTACGCTCGCACCGAGTCAGTTTCGCTGAGGCGGTCACAGTTCTGGAGGACGAATTCGCCTTGACCCGTGAGGATCCTGACGCGGTCGAAGAGGCGCGCTTTGTGACTCTCGGCCTCAGCAATCTTGGAAATCTGCTCGTCGTGGTCTACGCGTACCGCGAGCCGGATATCATCCGAGTGATTTCGGCTTGGAAGGCGAACAAACGCCAGAGGACACTCTATGAAGAAGGTCGTAGCTGATAAATACCGCGATATCGACTTTTCGCGTGCGAAGCGCGGTGCGGTCGTTAAACCTGAGCCGGGAAAGAGGAAGATCTCCATCCGGCTGGACAACTCCATCCTGGAGTATTTTCGGAGTCTCGTAGATACAGCGGGGGGAGGGAACTACCAGACCCTTATCAACGATGCTTTGCTTGAGTATGTCCATCGACGTTCGACCCTCGACGTCGTGCGCCAGGTAGTTCGAGAGGAACTCGCTCCCTACGGCATAGCTCGTCGGTCTAACACCGCACGCCAGCCGACGCGCCGAGCCCGCCGCTGACCGTCAACGTTAGGACCGCAGCACAAATGACCGATCTTCGTAGAGCTGATCCCGCTGCTCGTCGGCAAGCTGTACTCTTCCTCGTCGTCGCTGCGCTTATCGGCGCTCTGGTGATCGTGGCCTTCGAGCGATATCGCATCCACAGCGCGACTGGGTCTTGGCCGACCCCGGAGCATCGGCGCATCGCGTCAAGTCGGTTTTCTTGCTGGTTGCTGCTCTCGTATTAGCGCCCTTGCTTGTGTTAGCGTCTAGAGGGAGGCGGGCTTCGCTGTCCGACTGACACGTCGAGCCGACCGGAATCAACTTCGCTGCGTGCTTACGGCTTAATGATCAGCGATGACTGTTCGTCTTCCTGCTTGGCCTTCTCCTGAGACATGAAGAAAGCAAAACTCTTTTGCATGAGGCCGGTGAGAAATGAAACGTCGAGCGGTCCCGGGTCGCCTTCACCGACCTGGAGCGCCACGGCCAGGGAAAGTTTCGCTTGCTCCGGTCGTTGGGTCTCGAAAAAATAGAGAGCCATGTCTTCCATGCGCCGTGTGAAGGCTTCGCCGGTCTCACCGGAGCAAAGTGCCTTGACGGCTTCGCGCACGATCGCCGACAGGCGCTCTTCTTTCTGCAGCGGATTGAGCACCAGGCGGCTGGTCTGCGCTTCTTGCAGCTGCGGCAAGTAGGCTTGCACCCAGTCGTCGGTTAGAAGCCAATAGCGCAGCTCCGGCTCGTCGAGCAGCCGGCGCGACTGTTCGCGCCACGCGCCGTCGCGCACCTGGTCGATGTTCAATTTCTGATAGATTGGATGGGTTATTTCTTTCGGTTTGCCGGTCGCCAGCATCGCGCGGACTTCGTGGAAGTTTTCCAGACCGCTCTGGCTGCGCGTCTTGGCTCTCTCATAGCCCCGGTAAATGATTTTGTCGGCGAACTCCCAGGGCACCGCGATCATGCTGACGCCGTGTTGCTGCTTGATCTCGTCGGCCATCTTGCGCAGTTCTTTCCGGCGCATCTGCACGCCGGCGAAACGGAGCAGCCCTTCGCGATCGTGAAGCATCGCTTGAATCACCTGCAGACCATGGCCGGGCTGCGGCTTAGCGATCCAGATCAAACGTCCGCCGCCGCCGTCGACCGCGGACATGTAAGCCTCGATATCTTGACTATGGCTGAACAGCGGCGTAGCAGGCTGTGGCTCGCCCGCTTGCTGCTCCGGGACGTCGAATCCGCGCTGCGCCAATTTGAATAGCGAGCGCTTGATTTCTTTTTTAGCTTCTTTGTCGCTTACTCGGCGGTTAAGCTCGACAAGCGCCTCGAGCGCCTTGGCATGGAAGGTTCTCCCGAGTGAGAAAATCACCGCTAGATCCGTATCTTTATTTTTACCGAATTCCGCTAGGAGGCGACCGACGAGATCCGGCCCGGGGACGTCGAACGCTATCCCGAACTCGCTGAGCGCCGCCAACCCTTTACGAATCTGTTCCTCGTGCGATTTATTTTTGGCCAAACCTGCCGCCCTGTTTCCCTGCAGGGGCGCACATGCTGCGCCCCAGGTATTTCTATAGCTTTGACAAATCGGTGATCTTCCCTTGCCGCCCGGCAAAAGCAAAATTCGGCCACTCCTCGACTTGGGCATCGCGATAATTCTCGCGATACCACTTCGCGATGTCACCCGCGGTTGCGAACCATACTTTGCCGTGACTCTTGGCATAGCGGATAAACTCGCGCAACAAAAGCGCGCGGAACGGCCGCCCGCCGACAAACGGATGATTGCCCCACATCATGAATTTCGGGTCGGTCTCGCCTTCCTCGTATAGGCAGTCGAAGCAATCCTTCCACATTTGCAGCAGATCGCGCGGTGTTCTGCCTGCGCGTTGATAGCTGGCGTAATCATTAAGATCGGCAAAGTAACCCAACACCGTGAGCTCCTTGCTTTTTACCTTGAGCGTATAAGGTGTCTCCTGGTGCTGCGGGTCCATCCAATAGCCGTAGCCGCACTCGACGATGATTTCAGGCGTGTTGTGACTCGGTGCGATGCCGGTCGAGAGATACCCCACCGGCGCCCTACCGACGACCTTCTTGACGACCTCGACGGTTTTCTGGAGATCCTTTTTCTCCTGGTCGCGCTTCTTCATGTAGCTGTAGTCATGGATCCAGGTCTCCGTCCCGATTTCGTGCCCCATCTCAACGGCCTCTTTGAAGATTTCGGGATAGTTCTCAACCGTGATCCCGGTCGGAAAGAAGGTGGTCTGAATTTTTTCTGTCTCGAAAATCTCCAAAAAGCGATAGACCCCAACCCGCTCGCCGAATTCGCGGTCGGTAATGGCTCCGAGATCGCGCTTCGTGAGGGCGTTTTTGGGAAAGCCGCGGCGGTTTTGTTGTTGTCGGGTGTTCGGCCCGCCCAGATCTGCCGGCCAGGTCTCGAAAGCAACGCACGGCGTGATGGCAATTCGCGCGCCGTCCGGCCATTTAATCGGTTTCCGCTTTGGTCTGACTTTCATGCTGCCTCCTTCACCCGTCAAATTTTTCTACACATGCCACAGTTCCATACTCTTGCCAACTATCTCGACGGCCACATGTAGCGTTTGCTCGACCCAATTCTGCTTCCATGGAAGATTGAAAATGAAACGAAGCAATTCTAAATATTTCAACGTTTTTTCATGCATTTGCGTCGCTTCAAGCGGCGCGATGGTATTGACTTGGGAAAGGATGCCAGCTAATTGATGAAAATGATTGCGAAGGAGGAGGCGAAGCCATGGCAGATGCAAAAATGATCGAATCCCGGGTCGACAATGGTGTGGCGGTGCTGGAAATCAATCGCCCGCCGGTGAATAGCTACACGACCGAACTACTGAAAGAATTGGATGCCGCAATCCTCGACGCGCGCTTCGACGAGAACGTCCATGCGATCGTGCTGACCGGCAAAGTTGAAAAGTTCTTTTCTGCCGGCGCGGACATCAACATGCTGTCGAGCAAACCGTTAAGTTTCAAGAACAACTTCGCGCTGCACGGACATGAAGTCTTGATGCGGCTGGAAAACACGCCGAAGATCATTATCGCGGCGATCAACGGCCATGCCGTCGGCGGCGGTCTTGAGATCGCCATGGCCTGCGACATCCGCATCGCCAAGAAGGAAGGCGGCCGCGTCGGTCTTGCCGAAATCAATCTTGGCGTCATGCCCGGCATGGGCGGCACCCAGCGCTTGCCGCGCCTGATCGGCAAGGCCCGCGCCCTCGAGCTTTGCGCTACGGGCAAGACCATTGCCTTCGAAGAAGCCCTCGACCTGGGCCTGGTCCATTACATCTACGAAAAAGAAAATTTCATGCAGGAGGTGATGGATTACGCGCGCCAGTTTATCGTGCCGAACAAGAGCAGCCTCGCGGTCGGCAAAGTCAAGCGTGCGATCCAGACCGGCCTCGAATTGTCTTTGCCGGATGGCCTGGCATTCGAGCGCGAGCTACTGGCCCAGACGTTCGGCAGCGAAGACGGTCAGGAAGGCGTCAAAGCCTATCTCGAAAAGCGCACCGCGCAGTTCAAAGGAAAATAGTCGAAAGCAAGTCTCTAGTTTTTAGTTTTTAGTTTTTAGTTTCTGGTTTCTGGTTTCTCGTCTCTCGTCACAGTCTTGAGTCAAGCGAGACTTGAAACTAGAAGGTTCCGTTTCTCTAAAACCGATTATGCGACAGTAAATTGGAGGACATCAAATGGCTAAAATGTTTATCGGCGGTGAATCCGTCGACTCTGTCACCAAGAATACGACCGAAGTGCGCAATCCCGCCACGGGCGCAACCGTCGATACCGCGCCGCAGGGCAATGATAAAGATGTTCAACAGGCGATCCAAGCCGCCGAAGACGCTTTCAAAGTCTGGTCCGACGTGACACCGGAAGATCGCGGCAACGCGCTGATGAACGCGTCCGAATTGATCAAGAAAAACAGCGGTGAAATCGCCCAACTGCTGACACAGGAGCAAGGCAAAACTCTGTTCGAAGCCGGATTGGAAATTCACCATCTCGTGCACGGCTTGGAATTTTACGCCGGCCTCGCCTCGAAGGTGCGCGGCTCCCACGTACCGCTGCCGCAGAAAGGCGCCTATGGCATGGTCGTGCGCCAACCGATCGGCGTGTGCGGCGGCATCGTGCCATGGAATTTTCCGCTGACTTTGATGGGCACCAAGCTGGGTCCGGCCCTCGCCGCAGGAAATACGATCATCATCAAACCGGCAAGCACGACGCCGCTGGCGACCATTCGCGTTATAGAACTGATCGCTCAGGCGACGTTCGGCGAAGGCAAAGCGCAAAAGAGCTTGCCGAAGGGAACGGTTAACATCGTCACTGGTCCCGGCGGCAGTGTCGGCGAAGAGTTACTGCGCAACCCGCGCATCCGCCGCATCGCCTTTACCGGCTCGACCCCGGTTGGCCGTCACGTCATGGAAGTCGCCGGACGCGAGATCAAGCGCGTGACCTTGGAGCTCGGGGGCAGCGATCCGATGATCGTCATGGAAGACGCCAACCTCGATTTGGCGGTGAAGATGGCCGACGTCGGCCGCTACTTTAACTGCGGCCAGATGTGCCTCGGCGTCAAACGGCTTTTCTTGCAGGAATCGGTTGCGGACAATTTCATGGGTGGCCTGGTGGAAATCCTAAAAAAGAAAACCGTCGGCAACGGCATAAATAAAGAAACCCGCATGGGCCCGATCCACCTCGGTTCACAGCGCCAGGAAGTCGAAGAACAGGTGGAAGACGCCAAGTCGCGCGGCGCCAAGGTGCTGTTCGGCGGCGAGCGCCCGAAGGGCGGGGACTTCGATAAAGGTTTCTTCTATCTGCCGACACTGATGAGCAACGTACCCGACGACGCCCGCATGACCCAAGAGGAAGTCTTTGGTCCGGCGCTGCCGGTCTACACCTTCAAGACGCTCGATGAAGCGCTCGAAAAGGCCAACTCTTCCGAGTTCGGACTCGGTTCGTCGATCTGGACACGCAACTTATTGAATGCCAATAAAGCGATCGACAAGCTACAGGCCGGAAACGTGTGGGTTAATTCGCTTCACTACGGCTACGACGAGCTACCCTTCGGCGGCGTGAAATCGAGCGGCGTCGGCCGCGAGCACGGCCCCGAAGCCCTCGATTACTATCTCGAACCCAAGGGCGTCGTTATCGTCAACGTCTAGCGCAACTCAAGCCATCCCATCCCGGAGTGATGGAGTATTGGAGTACTGGATTGTTGTAGAATCCGCACCCAATATCCCTCGCTCCATGACTCCACCACTCCGATTTTCCCGCGACCCAGGACGACCGGGCTGCGGTCGCGTATAACTGCAAATTTTTTGGCTAATGGGAAACGGTAACGCGTTCGACTGGCGGGGATGGCAACCGCTAACTTGGGAGGCGTGAATCAAAAGTCATAACCTTCCCAAAGTTCTTTGGGCGTCGAACTGTGCGAGGGCGGGTCCTGCTGATTGCGGTACATAATGACCGTGGTAAGTTTCGCGGTGTGAATTTGACCGTTCTCACCCCAGTAGTCCACAAATAGCTGGTCGGCATTTTTACGGAGTTGTTTGAGCCGTCCCTTCCGCGAGTTTACGATGCCGCCCATGACACGTAGCCGCTCGGCAAGACTGTAGCTGTCCGGCCTTCCCAGCTGCCCGCTTCGGTTGGCGGTATAGAGCCTATCCAGCCGCTCGATATCGGCCGGAGTATAGGTTCGGTGAAAGCTAAGTGCGGCTGGCTCGAACGCGATCGGCTCCGCTTCGGCTTTTTTACCGATCAGCTTGTGCCAAAAATTCTTGCAAGTAAACTTCCTGTGCTGGTGAAATGGATTGGGATGGCTGTGACCTCGAGCGATGAAGTTCGCTCCATCTGTTTCGATTTCGAGAATTTTGGGGAAGAGATCGGTCAAGTCTTGTCCGATGGCCCGCAGGGCCCGGCTGTAATCGACCGTAGCCTCGACAAGTCCATCAACCGCAGTTTTCGCAATCGCCGATGTCGCATCTTCGGAAAGTAACATGCTCGGTGCTCCCTATCGCCCGTTCGGCGATTATAGCCTCACTGCGCGATTGGAGAAACTATTTAATCGAGGGGGCGCCTCGTCATCGCGACGGCACGCGCCATTGCTCCCAAAAACTCCCGGAATCTCGCTCATCAATCGTTTCCCTCGGGGTGTCTGCCTGGATATCGACTCATCGACCCACCGTTTGGGACGGCACGCTGAGTTAAGTCCAACGACGAGGACGGTATGTGCGCTACGGAGATCCGGCATGGATTGACAATCCACGCCATCTTCGAATAGGTTGGCTTTATCTCGACGGCACAACGGAGGCGACAATGTTTGCACAAATGCGACATATGGCGATTGTCACCAGCAGCGCTAACCAGGAAGGCGACTTCTACAGAGATGTGTTCGGCATGAGGCGTTCGAGCCTGCCGCGCGCCGGCGGCGCCGTCGTCGTCGGCGATGGCTACGTCGGCTTGAACTTGAATCCGCGCGCGCCGGGCCGCCAAGCCGGGTTCGATCACTTCGGCTTCGAGGTCCAAGACGTCGAAGTGGTTTACGCGCGGCTCAAGGACAAATACCCGAAGATCCAGGTGCTCAAACGACCGAGCAATCGCCCCTTCGCCGGCATCAGCATGCATGACCCGGCGGGCAATGTTTTCGATCTGTCGCAACTGAACATGGAGAACCGGCGCGATTTATACACGGACAAAGTCGAAGAGCGCAAACGTCGCATCGGCCACTTCGGGCTCCGTTGTGTGGAGCCGGATCAGTGCGCCGAATTTTATCGAGATGTTTTCGAGTTGAACGAACTGGAAAAGCCTGCCGGAGATCCCAATCACTACCTCTCCGATGGTAAAGTGACATTGGCCGTCATGCCGTGGAAGATCTCCGATTTTTACGGCTCCGGCATCGAGCGGCCGGCCCTGGATCACATCGGCTTCAAAGTCGAAAGCATGGCCGCGTTCAAAGCGGACCTGGAAAAGTTCGCCAGTGCCAATCCATCATCCGAGGATCGGCCGGAAAAAAATCCGGAGCGCGAAGTGAGACAAAAGCTGCTCGCCACCTGTTGCTTCGGGCAATTCCAAACATCCGACCCCGACGGTGTGCTGATCGACGTGTCGGAAAATTAGACGGTCGATTTCAGAAAGTCGTTAAACCAGGGCGTTCGTCACCGCGACGAGCGCCCTGGTTTTTTGAGGCGAATATGGACCTTGGACTGGCCGAAAACTAGCAGGCCGGTGTTAATTGGCGAGCGGGCTCTGTTCGTCTCCTCTCGCCCTACTTCGAATTAACCGCGGACTCCGCCGCTTACTCCAACGTCCCGCAGCCAGTCCGAGTGCGATCAAGGCAACAAAGTAAGCCAATGCCTGCAGCATGGCGGCCGCCGGCGGCTCGACGCCGGTCACCGAGACAATCTGCTCGGTGCGCACCGGCGCCCGACCCGGAACGCTGCCGACCGCCGTGACACGGTACTCCGCGCCGTCGGGAAAATGAAATTTCATCGACCATTCACCGTCCATGGGAACCGTTTCAACGGCGAAAACAACTTTATCTTTTTCCAGATGAGTGATCGTCAGTGATAACAGTGCCGATCCATCCCCGGCGCCACGGTGACGCGCCAAACTCCAGCGCACTTCGACCGGCCTGCCGACGGTGGCAGGTTCGATGGTCAACACCGCTGAACCGGACGCCGCCGGTGGCAGCGCAGCCGAAGTCTCGCTTGTTGCGGCCCATAGCGTCGCCGCCGCGATCAGCACGACGGCATTCGCTCGTGCTCCGGTAAAAATTCTACCGGCGATAAGGCCGAGGACAAATAACCCCGCCGAAAATGCGCCGAGCGCCAGCCATTTCTTCGGATTCTCGCGCACGGCGAAAGTATACGTTCTGCCGGCTTTGCGACCGTCAGCTGAACGGGCATCGACGGTCAAGCGATACTCGCCGCGAATCGGAAAGAGATACTTCCAACTCGCTTTGCCCTGGCGCAACGGCAAACGCAGCTCACTCAAGACAGTTCCTTCGACCAGCGGGTAATCGGTCGAGAAAAAGAATCCGGGCGACGGCGCGTCCAGCCGAATAGCGACTGACCCGTGTTCAACCGGCTTCCCGTCGGCGCCGGTAACCAGCAGCGAAAGATCAACCGGACTGGCGAAGGGGCGCAGTAGCTGCAAACGCGGGCTAGTTTTGAAATACACGTTCAGCTCCTCGGCCGGCAATGCTGAGCCAAAGAGCGCACCGAGAAGGGTAAAAAGAAGGACGATGAACTTCTTTAGTGGCAAGGAACGACGGCTAACGCATGACGGACGTTGTGCAGCATATCATGAACCGCCGGATAGCTGGCAGCCAAGGCGACAAACAATGTGGCGCCGCAAACCGAAAGAAAAATGCCCGATTTGAGCAGGAACGAAATCCGTTCCGAAACTGATATCCCGAGCCAGACGGCAACCGTTCTTTCCATGGTCATCTCTCCCGTTTGATGTGGAGCCATTCTCATCCCAACGGCACATGGGTGTCAAGCGCACAACAAAGACTTCTGGGGGTCCAGTGACTCAGATCCCTCTCGTAGTTCGGAATGAAAAGTCGCGGAGTTATCATTCCCAGTGGAGCGAGGAATCCTTCTCGATAGCTTGTCATTTTCCGGTTGCGTTTCCGCCGCCAGTTTCATATTGCTGAACCGATTAATAACAGGAGGTTGTCATGCCGGTCGTACACATCTACTTGTTTCCGGGGAGAAGCACTCAAGTAAAAAATGAATTGGTCAAACGGATCTCAAAAGACTTCGAGGAAGTTGCCAACATCAAGCCCGAGTCGCTCAATATTCTCTTCCATGATGTTGCGAAGGAGGACTGGGGTGTGCGCGGTGTGCTGGCTTCCGAAGCGCCAGCGAAATAGTGTGCCGTGGCAAGAACCCTGCCCGTGTAATTCCACGAGCGCCGCTTCGAGTCCAAGACTGTCAGTCGGCGCGTTGTTGCGGCAGTCGGGGCCGCTTTGAAGTCCGCCCTACGGATACCTGACGGAACGACGGCAATACGATCAATCACCTCTTCAATGAACTTGGTTCCAGGACAACAAATAAACAGGCTCAATCGAGCATCTTCAGGCGGTCTAAACCATGCAGCCGATCCATAGGACAAAAATCGGTTTCATCGGCTCGAGCAAGCCGTCGAGCCCGCATCACCAGAGCTTTAGAGCCTTTATCCCCGAGGAAGTCGAACTGACTTTCGTTCAAGAAGCCGGCGAAAACACTTCACTGTACGACGCACGCGGCAAGGTCGATGCATTGCTGGTCCAGGTGAAAGAACTCGTCGCTAAACACCGCTGGAACGGCGTGATCATCAGCGGTGCGCCCAAGGAAGCCCTCAACCCCGGTATGTGGGAGAAGGTTTCAGCCGAGTTGACGGTGCCGGTTTCTCTCGCGCTCCGCTCCTCGGTCGCCGCGCTCAAGTCGTTTTCCGCCAAGCGTGTTCTCTTGATGACTCCGGTCGATGACCAGCTGAAACAACTCTATCGCGACTATCTCGCCGGGTTCGGCATCGAGGCATTTTATCCTGCACAAACGCTGCGCGCTCACACCGACGCGCTAAAGCTCACTCCACGGGACGTGGAGTCGATGACGCGCAGCGCCCTCGGACAATTTCCGCACGTCGATGCGATTTATTTCCAGGGCGCGCTGCTCGATCCGATACCGATACTGGACAAGCTGGAAGACGAGTTTGAAATACCCATTATCGCCAGTAATCCGGCGATGCTTTGGCTGATTCTTTCCAAGCTCGGCTGCAAGCCTGGAATCAGCGGTTACGGCAGGCTGCTGTCTTTTTGGCCTGACCTGCCCGAAGGCCCATTCTAGAAATGCCGGCAGTTCGTCTTGCCTACCGCGACAACGACCGCACACCGGTCATTTACTGCATCAAAGCGATGGCTGGGCGATATTATGACGTGGATGTCGAAGTCGTTCAGATCGAAGAACGTGCCGAATTTGAAGCCGCGCTGTTCAACAATGCGTGCGACGTCATTATCGAGCACATCGAATACCTCCACACGGAAGCGGCCAAGGGCAAGAAAGTGACTTTCTTCTGCGCACCGCAGATCCACCGCGGCCTGGAACTCGTTGTGCCGAAGCATTTCACGTCGCTTGAAGAGCTTCGCGGCAAGGCCATGGCCGTGCGAGATTTGGGGCGGCCACATACCATCACACTGTGGCTGAGGAAGATGGGTTTGGAGAACGACGTCAAAACGATCATCGTCAAAGACAAGGAGATCGGCCGCTGGAAACAATGGAAAAAAGTTAGCAGCGGCGAATGCGCCGCCTGTTTCATCGCGCCGATTTACCTGCCGGATGCTCTCGCTGCCGGCCTGAAAGCTTTTCCTGTGCAAGAAATCGAGATCGTCAGCAACTTCGCTCAAGCCTGCCTATCGAGCTTCGCGGCGCGCAATCCCGCGCTGATGAAAAGCTACATGAAGGCAGTCGTCCATGCCATTGCATTGTTGACCTATCGGCCGGACGAAGCGATGGAGATCATCGCCCAAGAACCGATGCGCCTGATGAAAATAGCCGATCTCAGTGAGCTTCGGCGCCAGGTCGATGCCATTGTGGAGATGCTCCAGATAAAGCCCTACCCCACTGCCGGCGCGATCATGAACACCAACGAAATCGCCGCGCACGAATACGGCAGCGCCGTCGAAAATCCTCTGACGCTTTGGGACCTCCATTGGCTCAAAGAGTTGGACGACGGAGGTTTCATCGACGATTTGATAGGGAAACTTTCATAAGAGGCCCAGCATGCCGCGCTTCTTTTTTCCTTGGCCGCGCGAAAGCTCGCGACGCTCCGGTCGCCCCTGCATCTTCTTTGCGTTCTTTACGGTCAAATCATCGGATAACAATGGTGATGACCTCGCGGTCTCCTTGTTTGTAACCTTTGTGCCGTTTGTAGCTAAATTTCTGCTTCTCTTGGGTTGCGGCTTCGGCGCTAGGCTTTTATAGATTCCGATGAAAAAACTTCTGATCGTCTTTCACTCCCAAACCGGCGGTACCTACCAAATGGTCCAGGCCGCCGCCAAAGGCGCGCAGAGCGAGCCCGACGTGGGCGTTAATCTGATTCCCGCCTCCGAAGCCGGGCCCGACGAGCTGCTCGAATCGGCGGGCTACATCTTCGCCGCGCCGGAGAATCTCGCCATGATGTCCGGTATGATGAAAGACTTTTTCGACCGCACTTACTACCGCGTTCTCGATCGCATCGTCGGCCGCCCGTATGCGACGCTTATCTGTGCCGGTAGCGACGGCGAAAATGCCGCCCGCCAGATTCAAAGAATCGCCGCCGGCTGGCGCCTCAAAGCGGTTGCCGACCCGATCATCGTCTGCACTTATGCGCAAACATCGGACGCGATCCTCGCCGCCAAACAAATCGGCGAATTCGATTTACTACGTTGCGAAGAGATCGGCGCCACCCTCGCAGCGGGTTTGGCGCTGGGCATCTACTAGCACCCTTTCTGGTGGTGTTATCCTTACCCGTTGTCGCAAAATCAAGACAGACCACGGCTCATGGTCGCCTGCTTCGCCCAGGGTCCCAGCCATCTCCGTTGAGTTCTAGCGTAGTTACACCGTTTTGGGTCGTTCTCTTTGGTCTGGCACCACTTCTGCACGAGTTAGCTGCTAGCTTAAGCAGCCAAGGAGGCGAACATGGACGAAAATCATTTCAAAGGTAGTTGGCATCAGTTCAAAGGAGAGCTGAAGAAAAAGTGGGGACAACTCACCGATGACGACCTTCTCGAATGCGAAGGCAGCTACGAAAAGTTCTTAGGCGTCATTCAAAAAAGATACGGCGAGCAAAAGGACGAAGTGCAGCGTTGGGCTGATGATTGGTATTCAGAGCGGGAGCAGCAAGAAATCCTTAGAAGACATGCCACTATTTCGCGGAATCAAGTGTAAATCATTGCGGCGGCCGTCTCATTACGGCAGGCTCTCTCTCTTCGCCTCCGCGCACGCCTCGCGGAACCAAAAAACATCGCGCCGTAGTGCAGGCGGCTAAACTGAAACATGGGACCACTGTATCGTAACGTGATCGCCGTGCTCACTTCCCTCTTGGTTCGCTGGCGCGCGACAGCGTTGAAGTCAGGATTTTGAGGTTCTCGCTCTTTTCGATATAGCGCACGAACAGGTATTTGTTCTCCTGGGAGTCCAAAGCGGCCGCCGGCACATCGGCCGCTCCCGCCTCGATCTTGGCCAGTATGAAATGAAGATCATTACTCCTCAAGGCACGCAAAAAGCCTTGTTCAAATTCGGGTAAGGTCTTCGTCGTGATGACGTTGACAAAACCGCAGCCGGCCGCAACGGCGGCCAGGTCAGCCCGCCCCGCTGTCGCCGTCGGCGCACCGCGCGAGGACTCGTAGCATTCGTTGTCGAAGACGACATGGATGAGATTTCTCGGATGCTGATTTGCAATGGTCGCCAGGCTGCCGAGATTTAAGAGCAAAGAGCCGTCGCCATCGAAGGCCACGACCTTTCGATGCGGCAGCGCCAACGCCAATCCCAGCGCCATTGAAGACGTGAGCCCGAGGTTCTGCAAATGGTAATTGCCATGGTGCGGTCTCAAAGCTTGCCATTCGTGGCGAACGGCGCCCAGGTTGGTGACGACCAGTTCGTCGCCGAAGTGTGGCGCGATCGCGCGCAGACAATCGTACCTTCTCATTTCGCTACCTCAGGGCTTGTTTGTTCAGGATGATGGCCGTGGGCCGGCGCGACGAGCGCGCCAGTATCTGACTATCGCGGATGGTCGAACGAATATCTTCGAGCCGGCCGACTTTCTCGTAAACGATATGCATGGCTTGCAACACCGGTTCGGTGAGTGCGCCGACGGTTGCATGACCGGCATTTTCCTCGCCGACGCCGCCACTGTGGCCGATCAACATCAAGACCGGAATGCCAGGGTGCAGGCAGACTGTCGCCAAAGCATTCGTCGACAACAGAAATCCCGCGTTCATCATCACCATCGCCGGTCTTTTCCCGCCCAGATAGGCGCCGGCGCAGATGCCGATCCCCTCTTCTTCCCGGGTTACCGGCACATGGTGAATTGCTTTGTCTTCGCCTAATGTAATCACCAATTCATGGAGATTTGCTTCTGTCAGCGTCGCCACGAAATCGACGCCGGCCCCCTTGAGAGAGTCGACGATCTCCGCCGCCACTTCTCGTTTCATGTTTTTCTCCTCCGGCCGTTTCCCAACCTTTATTGCGGAGACGAAGCCGGCAGTCAAGCAGATCAGGCGGTGAAAAGAATCAAGGCCACTCCCACGGCCGCGTTCCACGTACACGGTCACGAACACACGTTCTCGATCTTCAGCTCATCGCAAATCACGAGCGAATGTCGCGATCGTCGGATTTAAAAGTTCTGGCGGCTCAGTCGTTGTTCGTGATAGCGTTTCCTTTTTCCTGTTGAGAGATAAACTTCAGCGATGACTCCCCAGTTTTTGGCTCTTTGCACCGCGTTTTCTTACGCGGCGGCCAACGTTTCCGTTCGCCGCGGGCTGTCTCATTCGAGCGCGGCTACCGCAACGCTGACCTCGTTGATCGTCCACACGGTGGTGCTCGGCGCGGCGGTGGCGGCGACGGGCGGCGCCCCCAAAGTTGCGGCCCTGGCGGTCGGCTTGATCGCCGTTACGGGAATTCTCCAGACGGGCATGCGTTTGTGGCACTATACCGGCATCGAAAAGGTCGGCACCTCGCGCGCCGTCACGCTGCGGAGCACGCACCCGATTGTCAGCGTGGTGATCGGCGTCACGATTCTCCAGGAGCAAGCAACCCCCGCGATACTCATCGGAACGCTCCTCGTAGTCGCCGGGATCGTCATGACTTCGTGGCAGGCTGATGAGCAGATTGCCGGTTTCCGCTGGCGGCACATGCTCTTTCCGATCGGCACCGCTCTCATCACGGGCATCGTCCACCCGATCCGGCGTTATGCCATGAGCATCTCGGATGAGCCGTTGTTTTTTGCGGCGATCGTTGGCGTCATCTCACTCCTGTGCTTTTCGAGCACGTTGACGCTTACTTCCATCCGGGAACGCATCGTCTGGAATTCCAATGCATTCGTGCCGTTCATCGCGGCCGGCGTCTTTGAAACGTCGGCGGTTTTGCTGATGCTGACGGCCTTCGTCAGCGGCCCGGTGGTGCTCGTTTCGCCGATCGCCGCGACCTCGCCGATATGGACTCTACTCATGAGCGTCGTCTTTTTGCGCGATCTCGAACGAGTCAATCGCTACGCCGTGCTCGGAACTCTCTGCGTCGTCGCCGGCGTGATCGCCATTTACCTGGCTTAGAAGTACAATTGAGTCACGGGAACCTGCAGCTTTGATGTGCAGGGCTAAGCGGCAGGCGCACGCACTTAGCGTACCCGAGCTGGAACCGAGACACGGGACCGCTCCGATACGTTGAACTTTTGAACATTGAAGCTTGAACGCGCTCCCGTTTCCAAACGTTTTGAACGTCTTAGAATTTATTAAGCCCGTTCTCCGCCATTCCAGCTTAACAAATTCAAAAACTCGCGCCGAGTTCTCGGCCCATAGGTTCGATAGTGCGGCTCGGGATGCTCGCGGTAAGCGTGGCGCTCGCGGGCGACGGCGTCAGCGCGGGTGTGTTTTTTAATTTCATCGGCGCTGATCGCATAAACCCGCGTCGCGTTCAGCCCGAAGATCTTGGCGCGCAACGCCGGCGTGATCTCCGGATAGCCGTACATCGCGCGCAGCTCGGGCGCGATCTGAAAAGTGCGAAATGCCTGGATCTGGTCTTGCGGCGAGCCATACCAGATGGAGTCGGTGCCCCAGAGCACGTTGTTTTCGCCGCAGTATTTGATGAGCTTGCCGAGCGCATGGGCAGCGCTGTTGGGGTCGCGCATGAGGAAACGCCAGGTACTGCCCAACTCGGCGTAAACATTGCTGTTCGGTTCGACGCCATTCTCCACAAGCGAGCGAATCAGCGTATCGATACCGTCGCTCGCGCCGCGTCCCTGATAAGCTCGCTCCGGCACTCCGGTAACGAACCCCGAATGATAGATGAGAAAGCTTACATCCGGGAACCGTTTGGCCACAATGCCGATGTCCTTGCACTGGCTGTGCTCGTAGGATTGTTTGCCGAACGGCAATCCCTTGTGCACGCAGATCACTTTCACGCCGAGCGTGCGTGCCTTCTCGATGAAGCGCGTGCCGACGTCGTCCGACAAGAAGAAGCCTTTGCCGTCCACGCCCCACTGAGTATAGGTCTTCCACGCTGACACCTTCCAGCGCTCTTTCAATTCGTCCATGGCTTCAAGATCGCCCGCTTGATTCGGGTTGACGCGGCCGTGGAGCAACAGCCGATGCGAGCCTTCCATACGATCGACGATCCGCCGCACGGCATCCGCAGCCTGGATCGTGAGCGGCTCGGCATCGCGGCGCGACGGCACGAACGAGAGCACCATCATGTCGGTATCGCTGTCGAGAAACACGTCTTTCACGAATTCCTCGGGTCCGAGGCAATTGAGATGACTGCGCGCGCCGGGCTTGGCTGCGAGCGCGCAGCCGGCTTTCGGGGACCATTTGAATGCGTCGGCGGGCGCTGTCTTCACCCACGCACCGGTCGGGTCGACGAAGTGGCCCTGGACATCAAAGATGAACTCGTTTTTGGCGCCGACCCGCGCTTGCGCGAGCTGCGCCTCGTGCGCCGCTTCAGGTTCGATCTCGAAGAATCCGCCGCGCTTCCCCACTGCTGCGTTGGCGGCGTTGAACGCGAGCAGCGCGCTCGCCGCGCCGCACGCCGAAACCAGGAAATCCCGGCGGCTCAGGCCCAGACGCTTGGCGTTTTCGGTCGCCGCCTCGTGTGCCAGTCGGTTGCCGGCGCGATTCGCCGGCGAGAGCGGCACGGGCGCGAACTCACCGTTCGAAGTCGTATCGAGCTTTATCGGCAGCCGCCGCCCTTCCGGATCAATCAGATGTTTCATGGAAATCACTACAGATCAGGAGATGATGGACCGGGAGCCTCACCTGATTAGCGAGCGTTTGCGTTGCTTTATGAAGTTGAGCCAGAGGCGAATCCTGCAGTGTTCCGCGTTCTTTTCATTGAAGGTGAGATCTGCGTAACCTTCGAGTCGGCTTCTTTAGCTGAGATCAAAAACTCTCTTCGTATGAACCCGGTAGCGCCTGCAGGTCCAAGTTGGACCTTCGCCCATGAGCCATTAAATTCCAGGACGTTGAGTAAAACTCCGCGGTCAATCTCCTGTACAGTGGCGGCTGCGAACCTTGGAAATTTTCTGATGGGAATCGCCCGCCGGGACTGGTAGCGTCCCTGTGTCTCTCCCAATCCTCTGTTGCCGATATTTTTCCTGGCAGCTCTTGAACGTTTAACCAAAGAGTTCGATGCATCAAATTGAGGCGTTGCTTTAGCTTGATCAATTTCGCTGGTCGTGAACTCTTGTTCGCCGAAAGCCCGTAAATGACTTTTTAAAACATCCTGCCTCAGTTGAGTCGGCATTAACTCACTGGGTTTGAAAGCAACCCGGGAGACCTTGCGCTCGTCGGCTTCCCTCCGCAATTCAGTTAACCTGAGATCTTTGTCGGCATTCGGATAAAGCGTCTTTTCGTCAGAAGGTGAGACGGCTGGATGTGAAACGTCTGTCGATATTAGCGGGTGCGATGACACCAGGCTGTCTCTCTTGTTGCCTCCGATCATACAAAAGCCCAGCAGTATCATCAGAAAACCTGATCCTGCACCCACCATCATTAAGCGTTTAGTGCTCCGGTTTGACGAAGATATTTCTGCGGCCTGAGGACTACGGGCAAACGATCGAATGAGTTTAATCCGCTCGAAGAGTCGCGCAACTGAAGCGAATCTTGCGAAACTTGTTTCTGCCATGGCGGATGCATGATTCACTGGTACAGTAGTCGCGCGCGATAGATTCCAGCGCAGCACAAATATCCTAAGAAGGAGCAGATAGTACACGCGGATTTCCCGATCTGATGGCTCTTTGTCCCGCAGATCACTTAGAATGGCCAACGCTTCATCGTATTTCTGTTGCTCAAGAAGGAGTAACGCATGTGAGCGGCTGGCGTACGATTGAGAGATCTTTGTCATGACCACCTCCAGCTGATCCCATGTCTATCATGTAAAGCATACCTTTCAAGCACTTCTTCGGAATTTCAATCCAAATGGGTCGCATTATAAGGCGGAAGTGAAGCTCGTCAGTTGGAGCATAATGAGAATTTAGGTCATATTATGAGCTTTTTACGCAACTATGGTAAGCTCGGCGCGCGTGTCGGGCCTCACTAAAGTTACACGTAAACTCTGGAGCGGATTTCCAAGAAAGAACATGATCTCAATTGCGGTTAACGACTTCATGAGATTTTTCAGCCGTACTCCAGTCCGCACTTTTCTCCTCTATCCTTCGGTTACGCTGCTCTGGGAATCGATCCTTCACTCCGGCAGAATCGACATAAATTTTTGGTTCTTGCCGCTCATGGTTTGGGGCTTTTTACAGTATCGCTTGTGCGGTAAGTATCGCATGAGTCGGGGTGGCGGCGGTCCCGGTCCGCAAATCCCAGCCGAAAGACTGGTGTCGAGCGGTCTTTACGCCTACACCCGCAACCCGATGTATCTCGGCCATATCATTTTTCTTACCGGATTAACTCTGACTCTCCGATCCTGGTTAGCTGCGCTGATCACCCTAGCCGTTGCGGTTTGGTTTCACTTCCGTGTGCTTGCCGATGAGAAAAAACTATCTGTCAAATTAGGCCCGCCCTACGTGGCTTACACGAAGTCGGTTAAACGTTGGGTCCCCGGGCTGTTCTAGATGGTTGGTTTTCAGCTGATCCGCAAGTTCGAAGAAGGCGGTGCCTTGAGCGAGATCGCGCTAACCGTAGCCCCGTCTCATGCGGTGGCTATTTAGCCGCCGACGCGCAGACCGCAGATTCGTTCCTTCAACTGGAACGTTTTCAACTGCTCAAGCCGCTAATTTGCTTTGGAAGGCAGCGGATTCACGAGATCACGTTCGGAAAGATGAGCGACTGTTTCGCCCGTTTCCGTGAAGGTTCGAGTGACGTCGGCGCTCGTGTATATCCAGAGGATCGTAAGATGCGACATTCCGACGTTTATAAACCGATGGGGCTTATCTGCGGGGACCAGTGTCGTATCGAAAGGACGTAGGCGGTGACGCTGTCCATCAACCTCTGCCTCGGCCTCTCCTTCGAGGATCGTCACCTGCTCGTCACAGTTATGGGAGTGGAGCGGAACTTTCGCACCCGGCGGGAAGCGCGTCAAACCGGTCGTGATGTGCTTGGCGCCGATCTCCTTGGTGACCAAGGGGGTCGTGCGGACGCCGTTGCCGCGTTCGACAACCGGCAGCGAATCGATTTTCAAAATATGCGTACCCGCCATAGAGATTGTCTCCTTTCGCAGGAGTTCGATGTTTTGCGGGGAGTCTAACCGCGTGACTGAAGGCCCGTCAAGCTCGAGTAGAGCAATGTCCCGCATTTGACATTTGCCGCTTCAGGTAATGGCGCTTGGCCCCCCAGGATCCACTTTGTCAGGCCACTTCAGCGCCCGTTCTTGTAAGGCAGTGCACCCGCAAAGCGATGAAACGGATGAGCGTATGCATTTAATGCAAAAACTCATTGAAATAATCATGCGCATCGCTGATCACACGTGAAAGACCTTCCCATCTCGTTAACAACGTCCTTGTTCCCCGCGACAAAAGGAAGATATAAGGAACAAATACAAAAGGGTTGGCGCTCACTGCCGGGAGGAAATAACCATGAAAGTGGGTTTTATTGGTTTAGGAACGATGGGTGCCAGCATGGCGCTCAACCTGCGCGCAGCCGGCTACGACATCGTGGTCAACGATATCCGGCGCGATGCGGGTGCGCCGCACTTACAGAAGGGCGCGACATGGGGCGACTCGGCGCGCATGATCGCCGAGGCGGCTGACGTCGTATTCACGTCGCTACCGGGCCCCCGCGAAGTCGAAGACGTGGCGCTCGGAGAAAATGGATTGCTCGCCGGCATGCGTCGCGGGACGGCGTGGTTTGACCTTTCGACCAACTCGCCGATCGTGGTCCGGCGCCTGCACGAGCGCTTCGCCGCCCAAGGCGTCGCAATGCTCGATTCGCCGGTGAGTGGCGGTCCGGCCGGCGCGAAGAGCCGCAAGCTCGCTCTGTGGGTAAGCGGCGATCAGGCCGCATTCCACCACCACAAGCCCGTGCTGGACGCCATCGGCGATCAGGTCATGTACGTCGGCCCGATCGGCGCCGGCACAGTGGCGAAGCTCGTACACAACACTGCGGGCTACGCGATACTGGCCGCGCTCGGCGAAGTGTTCACCCTCGGCGTCAAGGCCGGGGTCGAGCCCCTCGCGCTGTGGCAAGCGGTGCGCCAAGGGGCGTTTGGCCGCAGGCGAACGTTTGACCGGCTCGCCGAACAGTTTCTGCCCCGCCTCTTCGATCCCCCCGCTTTCACTCTGAAACTGGCGCACAAAGATGTAACCCTAGCGACCGAGCTCGGCCGCGAGTTGAATGTTCCGCTCCGGATCGCCGCCCTTGTGCATGCGGAGCTGACCGAAGCGCTCAATCGCGGTTGGGGCGAGCGCGATTCACGCATCTTTATGCTGCTCCAGGAGGAGCGCGCCGGCGTAGACATTGCCGTGCCGGCGGACGAAGTCCAGCAAGTGCTCGCAAACCGCTAGCCGCAAAGAAAAGGATTGGTGTCCACCGTGACCTGAAGCAAGTATCGGCTTCATCGATCCGCTCTCTGACGAATCTTTTTACTTTGGAGGGTAAATGAACCAAATGGTTTTCATTCATGGGCCCGGCGCGGGAGGATGTGCCGAATCGTTCGTCCATCAGCTCAAGCACTATCCGGGCAGCCTCGCGCCTACACTGCCTGGACATCTGGAGGGAAAACCTTGTGCCAATGTGGAAAGGTATACGGACTGGTTGAGAGGATGGTTATGGTCCAAAGGTAAACAGCAAGAGTTGGTGTTGGTCGGTTTTACCCTGGGAGCTTGCATCGCATTACGGTATGGACTGGACTATCCGGATGAGGTCAAGGCGCTGGTATTGATGACCGTGGCCATGCGGCCTAAGGAGCGGCCGCCCGGTGCTCTGGAGCTACGGCTCAAGGCTGCACAAGATGCTGAGCCGTACCGAAAATGGCTCGAACTCATGCGCCATAACATGATGTTTATCGATCCCGATCTTCGGGAACATCTCGTTGAGTGCCATCGGAAGGTGGGCCCGATGAGCCAGCACGATGACTTCGTCGTGATCGACCAATTCGATGTCCGAGACCGAATTCACACTCTTAAACCACCGCTCCTGTTGATCCGGGGTGCGGATGATCCCGGTTCACCGCCGGAGTACGAAATGGAGATCCATCGGGCCGTCGCCGGCTCTCGGTATCTGAAGCTGAACCATGCCGGCCACTTTCCTATGGCGGAAAAGCCTGTAGAATTTAACCAGGCGATCGACGAGTTCCTGGCATCACGGACGTGAGAAAATCTCGAAACTCTAAATCCGATATTCGAAACAAATTCAAATAATCAAAAAAGTCAAAATTCCAAACAAGTTCGTTTCGTATTTCGGATTTTGCTCGGTAGCACACGTACCGAGTTCTGGTTATGCAGATAAATGTGGCGCCACCGTTAAGGCAATCAACTCGCTGATCTGGCCGACTTCGTCCAAACGGCGCAAGCGCGCCAGGAGATCGTTGATTTGCTTCGTTGGCAGCAGCGGCTCTGCGAGCGGGCGAAATTTACGCTCCTGTTCCTCGTCGGTCATCAACCGTTTGAAATGGCCAAGATGGAAGGCCACCTTTGTAGAGAAAACTTTTCCCGACTTAGTCTCTACGTCCACAATGTTTAAGGGAACTTCCGGCCACGCGGCAACGGGTTCTTCGCCGATCCGCACCTTGATCTTTTGCATGAGCGCACGCACGTCGGGACGCTTGTAGTACATCTGGTCGTAATGGCGAATCTCCAGGTTGCCTTCCATCAACGCAACGGCCATCACGAAGGGAAGACTGTGATCGGCGCTCTCCCTTGTTTCCGGCCGCCAATTCGCTTCTCCTGAACCCATGACCTCGTACCCGGCGGGAAAAGTTTGCAGGCGAATCTCTTGAATGTCGTCAAGGTCGGTGATTTGTGATCGCAAGTTAAGAATCGCCTCGATCGCGCTTTGAGAAAAATATCCAGCAGGAAATGCTTTCAACCGCGCTTTCATGATGCGGTAGGTACCGGCAGACTCCGCGAACGGCCTGATCTCGAAGCGGATCCCCGTGCTATTCAAGAATCCGGCCCTACCTTCGAATGCTTCCTCCGGTCCGGTCATCCCTTTGGCGGCCAGCATGGCGCAAAAGACGGCGTTCCTCGAGGCGTTGGCCAACGCGCATCCCTTCCAATGAGAAATCTGACCTCTTCTAATTTGCTCGAGACTGATATGAGACGACACCGCCAAGCTGATCGCATTAGCCATCTGCTCTCTCGTGTGGCCGAATAATTTAGCCGCCAGTACGGCAGCCGCGATGACGCCGTAAGTCGACTGATCCCAAACACGCCCGTGCTCTTTCGATCCGGCATCGATCAGTCCACACAACACCTCATAACCCAAAACCATTCCGAGGATTACGTCCTTGCCGTCGCCGTTTCTTGCGTCCACGACGGACAACACCGGCGCAAGGAGGTCGCTTGGATGGCAGGTCGGTGAACCCGCGTAGGTGTCATTAAAATCGAGATATCGGATCATCACACCATTGGCGAAAGCTGCGAGGTCGGGTGAGGTTTTCTGACCGCTAATTAAAACGCTGGACGTGACGGCCGAAGTTATCTCAGATGCGGCGGCTCTAGCGATTTTGGCCGGTGGACTTTCGGCCCCGCCGAGCGCGCATCCCACGGTATCCATGATAATGTGCTTGGTCCGGCGTATCACTTGCTGCGGCAGGTCGCGATACGTCAGCTTTAGGGCATACTCACAAAGATGATTGAGGATTCGGTCAGCCATGGTTGACTGGGTCGAAGCTTGCGGAGCTTCGGCTGCGTTTTTCTATCGGCGCGAACGCAAACAGTACACAACTCGAACTAAACAGGCCGCCGCAATGCCGAGACGTCGTCATGTCGCCTGACTCCTAGCGCATCTTCAGAGACGCTGCCGCTTGGTTGCAAATAGTCCAGCCAGTGAGTTCGACTGGAACTTCGGGACCATTATTCGAGCTTAAATAACTCGGAATGCTTGCATCCATTCAACGTTCACTCGTTTGGCAACCACTGGCTCCGGCAGCACAGAAACTTTCGCGCCACGCTGAGAACGATCCTGGTTGCGTTCGAAGCAGCGGCGCTGGTCACTGCCGGTTCAGAGAGATAAGGGCTCGCTGCGCTTCGTCCATCTTTGCCGACCAGACTTTGTTCTCCTTGTAGAAACCGATGGCCGCTGGATGGTACGGGACAGTCACGTCAGGGTCGACGGCCCGCTCGCGTGTCCACTCCTTGAAAACCGGGTGGAGCGGCGGAAGTTTTTCAATGTTGTCCCAGATTCCCTTAAGGATCGTGCTGACAACCCTGTTGGATGCCGCTTTGTGGGTTAAAAAATAGATGTCATACGCGTTCACACAGGTATCTTCCACGATCCCGACCGCCTGGCCCTTTTTCATCTGGTAAGGATAGTAGCCGGGCACGGCTTTGCGCAGGCGCCTTTCTCCTTCCGGTGAGCAATCCAAGCCCACGTGACGAACTCCTACCGCGGCGTCGGCTTCTCTGATTTTGGCCGAGTTCAGCGCGTGCATGCTGACGTCGGCGCGGCCCTGCACCAGGGCATCGACTCCGTCGTTTACCGCCGGGACAGGGACCACCGTGACGTCGTTCCAAGTAAGCCCCGCGCTAGCGAGAAAGCCATACATGTTATACCAAACCGCTAAATGCGCCGGGTACTCCCCGGTCAACCTTTTGCCCTTGATGTCATGAATGTTTTTGATAGCGGAGTCCTTTCGAACCAATAGCCCAACCAGCAATGGAGAGCCGCGCATTACCAGCCGGACATCAGGGGTGTGCGGGAAGGGGTTGCGACCGCCGATCTTTAATCGCGCCGGCCCTTGATAGGTAAGTGCCATGTCCACGGCATTCACCACGCCGAAGTCCAGCTCACCGGCGTTGACCAGCGGAATAAAAGTACTGGTTCCGGTGTAGGGTTGAACCACGACCTGAATAGGCGTCGCTCCGCTTGCCACCTTTGCCAGACCGCTTCCAAGTGCGTAGAAGACCGTTCCTGCAGGATTGGTCCCGAGCGTCACCGAGCGCGGCAAATCCTGAGCCCACCCGGAGCTAAACCCGAAAGGCGCAAAGGTGACACAGCTTGCGACGATAAAAATTTCT
>Ga0209640_10000876_pt1 | contig 24411 bp, 12 predicted proteins | sample RifCSP10_1_FD_184018 | JGI IMG/M metagenome (GOLD analysis project Ga0209640, IMG submission 184018) | Soil microbial communities from Rifle, Colorado - Rifle CSP2_sed 10_1 (SPAdes) (version 2) | ecosystem: Environmental > Terrestrial > Deep subsurface > Rock core/Sediment | place: Rifle... | reverse complement strand
CCCGGGCAGAACTTCACAGGGACCGTCGCGCAGGTACGGCTGAATCCGGTGATCGAACAGAACGTTGTGAGCTACGTGACCGTGATCAGCGTGCCCAATCCGGATCTGCGTCTGAGGCCAGGCATGACGGCCAACGTCACCGTCGAAGTGGCGCGTGTGGACGACACGCTTCGCGTGCCGTCTTCGGCCCTGCGATTCACGCCCACGCCGGAGCTGTTCGCATCGCTCAGGCAGCCCGTGCCGGAGGCGTTGACCGCCGACGCGTCGTCCGACGGCGCTCGTCAGGCCGGCTCGACTCCAGGCAGCACCCAAGGAGCCTTTGGCAGTGGCAGTGGCAGTGCCATTGGCGGTGGCGAGGGTCGTGGTGGCGGCAGCGACGAGCAGCGCGACGCGTTTCGCGCTCGGCTCGCCCAGATGTCGCCCGAGGAACGTCAGGCCCTCTTTGCCGCCCGCGGCGGCGGCCGTGGCGGCGATGGGCGCACTGGCGGCGCAGGGCGCGGGAACGCTCGCCCCGGCGGCGCCCGGCCCGGCGAACCCGCCCGTTCGACCGTGGGACGGGTGTGGATCCTCGTCGATGGACAATTGCAGGCCGTGCAGGTTCGCAGCGGGATCACCGGCGGTTCCAACGTGGCTGTCTCCGGTAACGGACTTCAAGAGGGCGCCGTCGTCGCGACCGGCCAGATCGAAACAACCGTTGCGGCAGCGACGCTCGGCGGGGGCAACCCGCTGCTACCGCAATTGGGCCGCGGACGAGGAGGCTTCTTCGGATTCGGCCGCGGCGGAGGCGGAGGCGGTAGAGGCGACGGTGGCGGTGGGAACAGAGGCGGCGGGGGACGAGGTCAGTAATGGGTGAGCCGCTCATCGTCGTCCGCGATCTGACGAGGACGTATCACGTCGGCGAAGTCGACGTCCGCGCGCTTCGGGGCGTCTCCCTCGACGTGCAGCCGGGGGAGTTCATCGCCTTGACCGGGCCGTCAGGGTCGGGGAAGTCGACCTTCATGCACCTGCTCGGCTGTCTGGACCGCCCGACCGGAGGGTCCTATCGTCTCAACGGCCGCGACGTCGCGCGCCTGTCGAAGCACGAGCTTGCCCGCGTGCGCAACAAGGAGATTGGGTTCGTTTTTCAGGGCTTCAACCTTCTGCCTCGAACGAACGCGCTCGAGAACGTCGAGCTCCCGCTCCTCTATGCGCACATGCCGGGCAAGAAGCGGCACGCCCTCGCGCGAGCCGCGCTCGACTCGGTGGGGCTGAGCGACCGGATGGGCCATCACCCGAACCAGATGTCGGGCGGTCAGCAGCAGCGTGTCGCGATCGCGCGCGCGCTCGTCACCAACCCGGTCCTGCTGCTCGCCGACGAGCCGACAGGGAATCTCGATTCTCGTACCAGCGTCGAAGTGATGGATATCTTCCAGCGCCTGAACATCGAGAAGGGGCTGACGATCGTGCTCGTGACCCACGAACGCGACATCGCGGAGTACGGCACTCGCGTCGTCTCCTTTCGCGACGGGCGCGTTCGCTCCGATGAGCCCGTCGCAACTCGCCGGACGGCCGCTACCGAGTTGGAGCACCTCGATGCTCAGGCCGATGACCTCGTAACCGCGTGAGGACACCATGGCATTGTTCATGACCTTCGTGATCGCCGTACGGGCCCTCCGGCGCAACGCCATGCGGACGGCGCTGACCGCGCTGGGCATGATCATCGGCGTGGCCGCGGTCATCGTGATGATGGCGCTCGGCAGCGGCGCGCGGAACGCGATCGAGACGCAGATTCGCAACGTCGGATCCAACCTGGTGACCGTGAACGCCGGCTCCAACCGGAACTGGAACGTGCGAGGCGGGCAGGGCGGGTCCAGCACGCTGACGGTGGCCGACGCCGAGGCGATCCGCGAGAACATCCCGGGCGTTCGCTACCTCACGCCGGGCCTGAACATCCGCGTGCAGGCGATCTCCTCGCTCGGCAACTGGAGCACGCAGGCGCAGGGCTCCAACGCCGAGCTGCCGGCGATCCGCTCATGGCCCACCGAGCTCGGCAGCTTCTTTTCCGAGGACGACGTGAGGCGAGCCAGCAAGGTGGCCGTGCTCGGGTCGGTCGCGCGCGATCAGCTCTTCGGGCCCGGCAGCGATCCCGTAGACCAGACCCTCCGCGTCCGGAACCAGCCGTTTCGCGTCATCGGTGTGCTCACGAAGAAAGGGCAGGCCTCCTTCGGCGGCGATCAGGACGACACGATCATCGTGCCGTTCACCACGGTTCAGAAACGGCTCACCGGTCAGGACTACCTCCGGGAGATCACGATCTCGGCCGAACCAGGGGTCGATCTCGAGCAGATGGTCACGTCGATCGAGGTACTGCTGCGCGAGCGCCACGCCATCCAGCCTGGCGGCGACGACGATTTCCTCGTGCGGACGCTCGACGAGATGGCCGGTGTGCTCACGGAGACGACGAACACCATGACGTATCTGCTGGCGGGGATTGCCGCCGTGTCGCTGCTCGTCGGCGGTATCGGGATCATGAACATCATGCTGGTCTCGGTCACCGAGCGGACGCGCGAGATCGGGCTCCGCCTGTCTGTCGGGGCTCGCGACTTCGACGTGTTGCTGCAGTTTCTGACCGAGGCGATGGTGCTCAGCCTGGCGGGAGGCGCCATGGGCGTGGCGCTCGGCTTCGGGGCGGCGCGTGTGCTGACCCAGGTGATGTCGTGGTCGACGCTGGTGACCGTCGACGCGGTTCTGCTGTCGTTCGGCTGCGCGGCGGCCATCGGGATCTTCTTCGGGTTCTATCCAGCCCGGAAGGCGGCGGGGCTCGACCCGATCGACGCGCTGCGCTACGAGTAGCTCTTCGCACTCCTTGCCGAGCGAGCCGGCCGGACGCGGTCTTGCCGGCCCAATCAGCGGGTGAGCGGCTGCCCGCCGACAATCCCCTCGCCCTCGCGGATCGTGATGATCTGGTTCGCGGGCACGTGGTGGACGACCTCGATCCGCCCGCTGGGCCACCGCACTTCGAGCCGGTCGGCGGTTCTCGCGGGGCCGAGCCCGAAGTGCTGCCGCAGGTCGTTCTGGCCAAGGTAGCTCGACCCGGCCTTCACGTCATGAATCTGCGTTCGTGCTCCCACCGTCAGGCGGAGCGTCGCGCCGATGCCGTCACGGTTGCTCTCCGTGCCGATCACGCGGACGAGCAGCGCGTTGCCTCTGGTGCCATCGTTGCGCAGGAGGTCGGCGGTCTGGCCGTTGTTGGTCACCAGCAGATCCAGGTCGCCGTCGTTGTCGATGTCGCCCACCGCGAGTCCCCGGCTCACCTTTTCCAGCGCGAAGCCCGGCCCGGCGTCGCGGCTGATGTCGACGAACCGCCGGGAGCCGGCGTTGCGGAACAGCGAGTTTCGCTGCGCGTAGGTCGCCCCCGCGCGGAACTGCGGCGCGTTGTCCATGATGTGGCCGTTGGCGAAGCCGAGATCGAGCTGCATGTCGTTGTCGAAGTCGAAGAACGCCACGCCGAATCCGACGTAGGGGAGTGTCGCGAATCCGATCCCGCTCTCGGACGTCGTGTAGTCGAAGAGTCGCTCGCCGAGGTTGCGGTAGAGGCTGTGCGTCTCGAAATCGAGATTGGTCACCACGAGGTCCAGCCGCCCGTCGCCGTCGTAGTCGCCGGCGTCGGTGCCCATGCCCGCGCGCGCCTTCCCGTCCGCCGCCACGGCCACGCCGGCCCGCAGCGCGATCTCGGCGAAACGCCAGCCTCCCGTGCCGCGAAACAGGAAATTCGGCATGCTGTCGTTGGCCACGAACACGTCCGGCCGTCCGTCATCGTCGAGGTCGGCAATGACGATGCCGAGGCCGTTGCCTCGATAGACGCCGATGCCGGACTGTGCGCTCATGTCGGTAAAGACGCCGTTGCCGTCGTTGCGGTAGACGATGTTCGGCAGCGGCTCGAAGTTGAGCGGGTGACAGTAGAACCGCACGCGCAGCTTCGCGTTGCCGCAGAAGGGGTTGTACGTCGCATCCGCGGACACGTAATTGGTGACGAACAGGTCGAGGTCGCCGTCCCTGTCGAGATCGGCGAAGGCGCATCCGGTGCTCCAGAGCGGCGAACCCACACGAGCGGCGTGCGTCACGTCCGCGAAGGCGCCGCTGCCCCTGTTGCGGTACAGGACGTTCGGGCCGACGTTCGTGACGTAGAGGTCCACCCAGCCGTCGTTGTCGTAATCGCCGGCGCACGCGCCCATCCCGTACTCGCGATGCCGGATGAGAGACTGCGCGGTGACGTCGTCGAACGTGCCGTTGCCGCGATTCCGGTACAAGCGGTGCCGCGCCCGTTTCGCGACCGCCGGATCCGTCACCGATCCACCGTCGACCAGGAAGAGATCGACCCAGCCGTCGTTGTCGTAGTCGAAGAACAGCCCGCCGGAGCCGATCGTTTCGACCAGGTGCTTGTCTGCGCTCGCGCCGTTGACGTGGCGGAAGTCGATGCCGGCCTCGCGGCTGATTTCCGTGAAGCGCGCGGGCGGCGCCGGGTCGGGCTGAAGCCGGACACGACGACTGTCAGGGGCGGGACGCGGGACACCGCGAGACTCTTCGGCGACCAGGCGGCCGCTGATGAGGATGCCGATGGCGAGGGCGATCGCGATCGACGGGCCGGCGAGGCGCGTCACCGCGCCGCGCCCCGTGTGGGCAGCCCCTGGAGGGCCCGGTCGTACATCGCTCTGGCGCGCGCGCTGTCCTCGATGCGTCCGACCTTCGCGTAGAGCGCGGCAAGCTGGCGGTAGACCTCCGGCGTCGCGTCGAGCTCCGCCGCGACTTCGTACTGGTGAATCGCCGCGTCGGTCTGACCGCCGCCGGCCAGCGCCGCGGCGAGGCCGAGATGATTGGACGAGCGGCCTGGTTCCCGATCGATCACCCGCTGCCAGAGCGCCGCCGCGCGATCGTAGCCGCCCTCGGCGGCGCGCAGCGCGGCCTCTTCCCTCAGGACATCGAGCGCCATGGTGCGCCGCCGGTTGGCGAGCGTTTCACGCTGCGTCTGCTCGAACAGCTCGAGCTCCCGCGCAGCCTCCTGGGTGTTCCCCAACCGGGTCAACGCCGTCGCCAGGGCGTATCGCGTTCCCGCGTGGCCCTTGGACAGGTCGACCGCGCGCCGCAGCGCCGTCACCGCCTCGTCGTACCGGCCGGCGTTCAGATGAATCCGGCCGATGCCGTCGTGGGACTCGGCATCCAGCGGATCGATCAGCAGCGCGGCGACGAACTCCACGAATGCTTCGTCCGCGCGGTCCTCTAGCAGAAACGCACCGGCCAGTTGCCTGTGCGCGACTGGATCGTTGGGGTTTGCGCTGACCGACCGCGCAAACGCCTCGACGGCGCCCGGCACGTCGGCTGCGCTGCTGGCCAGTCGACCGACCGAGGCGAACAACCGGCTCCGGCCGGCGACCGCGCCGGCCGCCACCCGTTCGAATTCCCGCCGCGCATCGTCGAATCGGTTGAGGCGCTCGTAGCTCCAGCCAAGCCACCAGCGGGCCAGAGCAGAGTCAGGGAGGACGTGAATTGTTTCCTGCAGCGCACGCTCGGCGTCCGCGTCCCGTCCGGCCCATGTCAGGACTCGGGCGAGCGCCACGCGCGAGCGTTCGTCGAGCGGGTTCGCGCGGCTGGCGATCTCGAGCTGCTCGATGCTCTTCTCGTATTGCGCGTCCGCCCAGTAGGTCAGCCCGAGCATGCGATGCGCCTCCGACGACTCGTGCAGCGCAGTGGAGCCCTCGAAGAGCGCGCGTGCCTCCGCCAGGCGTCCCTGCCTGAGCGCGGCGACGGCCCGCACGATCGACGCCGATCGCGCGGCCGGATCGGCGGCCAGCGGATCCGTCGCGGCGGCCTTTCGGAATTCCGCGATGGCCTCGTCGTATTGCCCGCGCGCGATGTGCGCGTAGCCCCGGGCGTAGGCGACCGGTGGAAGGACCGGCGTGTCGGCGGCGCCGTCTCGAAAAAGCCCGATACCGAGGAACGGGGAAGCCTTCGCGCGCGTCCGGTCCTGAAGGAGGCGGCGATAGGCCGCCGACAGGGTCTCGCGCGCCCGGTGCGCATCCCGGGTGTTGCCGGTCGTCACGGCATGATGGAACACGAGGTAGGCCGCGATCGGATTGCCTGTGTCCAGATCCCACGCCGTGCGAAACGCCTCGGCCGCTTCGGCGGATCTGGCCAACGCGTCGAGCACGAGCCCGCGAAGCGTGTACAGATCCGCGCGGCGAGGATCGAGGCGGGTGGCGGCATCGAGCTCCCGCAGCGCGTCGGCCAGACGGCCGCGCTCCACGTACATCTTTCCCAACGTGACATGCGTCTGGAGCGCCGTCGGCTGGGGAGCGTCCGGCAGATCAGTGGTCAGGCGAGCTTCGTACGCGCGAATCGCCCGATCCCATTCGGCGAGGCCGGCGGCCATCCTGTCCAGCGCCGGTCCGACGCGTACGCCCTCGTCACCGAACGTTCCTTCGACCGCAGCCGTGAGCTCGGTGAGTCCCTCGACGAAGACATGCTTCTGGGCACCGGCCCGTGCCGCCGACAACGTCAGCGCGGCGGCCGCACACGAGGCGACGAAGATGAGGCGTGTCACCGCCATCTGTCTTGCCGGAGTGTGGGGCGGCGAGATGACTGGCATGCCAGAGTCGCGATTCGGCTGTCATTCTACGACTACGGCCCTGATGAGGCGAGTTGTCTTTCGCGCGGCGCCGTCGCCACGATCCCCTCACCCTCGCGAACGGTTGAACCGGCCGCGGCCGTCGTTGTGGAACAGGAAGTTGGGGACAGCGTCGTTGGCGACGAAGAGATCGAGGTCACCGTCCCTGTCGAAGTCCACGAACGCGCAACTCGTGCTCCATTGACGCGAGCCGACGTGGGAAGTGAGTACTTCCCACTTACTTCCCAACTTACTTTCCGACTTTGAACTTCGAACTTCCTACTTTCAGAGGGTCAGACTACGGCAGTCCGTTGAGCGACACCTGGCCGGTCAGTCCCGGTCGCGTGAGCTCGACACGAGGATCCTGAAGCGGCCCCTTGAGGCCTTCCTGCCGGCTCACCGTCACGAGCACCTGGTTGTAGTGCTTGCGGTGAAGTGCGGCAATCTCCTCGCCGAACTCCGGGAGGAGCGTCGCCAGCCGGCTGGAGACCGCCAGCGCCTCGTAGCGGCCGTTCGTCGCCTTGGTGGCCGGGATCGCGATCAGCGCCTGGCGGTTCGTGTTGAGGTCGGTCACGCCGCGCAAGTCGGTCTCCAGCGCGTCACGCCGGGCGTTCAAGTCGCCCAGCAGCGAGTTGGCGCTCCTCACCGCCACCATCGCGACGTAGACCTTGGCCTTCCTCGCCTGAAGGAATCCGAGCGCCTTCTGGATCTCCGGCACCCCATAGCTGGCGGCCTCGTTCGCCGTCGTCGAGATCAGGACGATGACCGGCAGCGAGTCGATCTTCTTCGTCTCCTTGAGCTCGTCTTCGAATCGCTTCGAGAACTCCACGAGCGAGTCGGTGAATCGAGGACTCTCGCTTTGGGACGCGAAGCCGTTGATGCCGCGCAGAATGCGCTCCATGTCGGTCGTCGGGGGCACGACCCTGCGGGGCTGCGGCGCGATCGTGATGACGGCGATTTCCACTTCCCCGGCCGGCAGCGCCTTCACCAGCCCGGCCAGCCCCGACCTGTAGTGCGTCAGGGCCTCCCCGCTGAGCGGCCCGTTGTCGACGGCCAGCGTCAGCTTCACGGGAATGTGAAACGGCTCGATCTTGACGATGTGATTCGCGACGCCCTTTTCCGTCATGACGACCTCTTCTGGCTTCAGGTCGGTCACCGGCTTCCCCGTCGCGTCGGTCGCTGACACGACGAACTGGAACTGTTCCTGGCCCGCGACGGTGAGCGACGCCGGGAACGCGAGCGCCACGCCGACCAACCCGGCAGGCAGGAACCTGAAAATGCCACGAGCCCTTGCCATCACCACCTCCTCCATGTGACTTGAGATTACACAACACAGTGACCTGGTTTGGAAAGCGAAACCTCCCGACGCGCGTCGACGAGATGACAGGGTTCAAGGGGTTCAGCAGGTTCATGGGGTGCCGAGGGTCCTGTTCAGCCGGTTCAGTCGGTTCCTGGGTTCAGGCAGGTTCGGACCGCGAAACCGCTGAACCGATCGAACCTGCTGAACCGCTTGAACAGGACCCCCGGCACCGGTGGCACCGATTGAACCCCTTGAACCCTGTCTGGATCGAGCCCAGTGCCAAACAGCGAATTCTCGTTCGCAGCGCGGAATGGACTAGAATTTCCAGCCAGGCCAGTCACACTGAACACAGATTCACTTGAATTGACCATGAGAGATGTCGTTCACGCTTCTGACTTCTCGCTTCTGAGGTTCGTGTTCACGTTCGGTTCCGTGTTCGTGGGGGCGGGTGCGGCGTTCCCTCCCAGGCACAGGCACCAAACGGGTGATTCCACCGCGGAACCTGAACACGAACCGAGAAGAGGGAAGCGAGAAGGGTGAACCTCAGATCTCATGCTCGATTCACGTGACTTCCGGGATTAGGGACGTGTCCTTCATGGGTTACAGGTACGGGCCGGTCGTTGTCGTCGCGGCTCTCGCGGCGTCGTTCGGCTGGAGCGCTCCGTACGCGGCGGGTCCGCAGCAGGCCGTTGGATCCGGGCCGTCGGCTGGAGCCGGCTACCGTCAGACGATCGACACGTACTGCCTCACCTGCCACAACCAGCGCACGAAGACGGCCGGGCTGATGCTGGACGAGCTCGTCACGGCGGACATCCCGGCGCACGCCGACCAGTGGGAGAAGGTGATTCGCAAGGTGCGCGCCGGCATGATGCCGCCAGCCGGTATGCCTCGACCCGACCCGGAGACGCTCAGGTCGCTGGTGGCCTCGCTCGAGTCGACGCTCGATCGCGCGGCGCGCACATCGCCCAATCCAGGCCGGCCGCTCGCGCACCGGTTGAACCGCGCCGAATACGCCAACGCGATTCGCGACCTTCTGGACCTCGAGGTCGACGTGACCTCGATGCTGCCGCCCGATGATTCGAGCGCCGGATTCGACAACAACGCCGACGTGCTCGGCGTGTCGCCAGTGCTGCTCGAACGCTACCTGGACGCGGCCGAGCGCATCGGCGCGCTGGCGATCGGCGACCCGAAGACGCCGCCAAACGGCGAGCTGTTCCGCGTGCGACAGGACGCGTCGCAGGATCGTCATATCGACGGCCTGCCGATCGGAACGATGGGCGGCATCCTCATCCCGACGACGCTCCCGCTCGATGGCGAGTATCAGTTCCAGGTCCGCCTCTTCCGCACCAATCTCGGAACGATGCGCGGCCTCGAATATCCGCATCAGCTCGAGATCACCGTCGACGGAGAGCGTGTCCACCTGGCCTCGTTCGGCGGAGACAAGGAGATCGCGGCCTCGAGCGAGAACCCGACGACGACGGGCGACGAGGTGGACGGCAGGTTCACGGCCCGGGTGAAGCTCCGGGCCGGCCCCCGGCGAATCGGAGTGGCGTTTCTCGAGAAGACGCACGCGCTGAACACGCGCCGCCTGCAGCCGTACGTCCGAAGCTCCTCCGACACGATCGACTTCTCGGGCTATCCGCACATCGACGAGGTGATCCTGACGGGACCGTTCAACCCCACGGGCGTCGGCGATACGCCGAGCCGGCGTCGCATCTTCGTGTGCCGTCCTTCGGCGACGACCGACGAGGGCCGGTGCGCCGCCTCGATCCTGTCGGCGCTTGCGCGGCGGGCATATCGCGGTGACGTGACGAACGCGGATCTGCGGGCCCTGCAGGACTTCTTCGAACGCGGCCGGGCCGACGGCGGCAGCTTCGACGCGGGCATCGACCTCGCCCTGCGGCGCCTGCTCTCGAGCCCCAAGTTCCTGTTTCGCGTGGAACGCGATCCGGTTGGCCTCGCCACTGGCGCCGTGTATCGGCTGACGGACCTCGAGCTTGCCTCGCGCCTGTCGTTCTTCCTGTGGAGCAGCATCCCGGACGACGAGCTTCTCGAGCTCGCAGGCCAGGGCAGGCTGAAGTCTCCGTCCGTCCTCGAGCGGCAGGTGCGCCGGATGCTCGGCAGCCCCAAGTCGCAGGCGCTGGTCGACAACTTCGTCGGCCAGTGGCTGCAACTGCGCAACCTGAGGAACAAGCAGCCGAACTCACACGAGTTCCCTGACTTCGACGACAACCTCCGCCGCGCGCTCGAGACCGAGACCGAGATGTTCCTCGGCTCCGTCATCCGCGAGGACCGCAACGTGCTCGACCTGATGACGGCCGATTTCACGTTCCTCAACGAGCGCCTTGCGAGGCACTACAACGTTCCGAACGTCTACGGGAGTCATTTCCGCCGCGTCACGCTGCAGGACGACACGCGCAGGGGGCTGCTCGGCAAGGGCGCCATTCTCATGGTCACCTCGCACGCCCATCGCACGTCGCCCGTCCTGCGCGGCAAATGGATCCTCGAGAACGTCCTCGGGTCGCCTCCGCCGCCGCCGCCCGACGTGGTGCCGCCGTTCGAGGAGGACATCGAGGCGCACAAGCCTCGCTCGGTGCGCGATCGCATGGAGCAGCATCGGCGGAATCCGGCGTGCGCGGGCTGCCACCGGATGATTGACCCCGCCGGGCTGGCGCTCGAGAACTTCGATGGGGTCGGCGCGTGGCGCACGAAGGACGGAGGGACGCGCGGCGCTCCCGTGGACGCCTCCGGTCAGCTCGTCGACGGGACCGAGATCAACGGCGTCGTGGAGCTTCGGCAGGCACTGGTTCGTGAGCCCGAGACGTTCGTCAGAACCGTGACCGAGAAGCTGCTGACCTACGCGCTCGGACGCGGATTGACCGCGGCCGACCAGCCCGCCGTCCGGACGATCGTGCGGGAGTCGCAGCGCGACGCCTACCGGTTCTCGGCGATCGTGCTCGGCATCGTGGGGAGCGTGCCGTTCCAGATGCGGGTGAAGGGATGACGGGAGTGTAGTTTTGCATTTCGAGGATCACTGACATGTTCATCACCAAGACGTCACTGCCACGCCGGACCGTCCTCCGTGGCCTCGGTGCGACCCTGGCGCTGCCGCTGCTCGATGCGATGGTGCCGGCCATGACCGTGACGGCCAGGACCGCGGCGGCGCCCACGCGGCGGTTCGGGGCGGTCTTCGTCCCGATGGGCGAGCGCCCGAGCCACTGGACGCCGGCGACCACGGGCGTGGGCTTCGAGTTCAGCCCGATCCTGAAGCCGATCGAGTCCTTCCGCGATCACGTCGTCGTTGTCTCCAACATCGATCGGCCCCTCGCGGGCACGCACGCCGTCAGCACGGGCACGTGGCTGACCGGCAGCGCGCCGAAGCGGACGGAGGCCGAGGATTTCGTCGCCGGCACGTCGCTCGACCAGATCATCGCCGGGCGGATCGGCGGCCAGACGGTGTTCCCGTCGATCGAGATCGCGACCGAGGACTTCACCGGATACGTGGGCGCCTGCGACGTCGGCTACAGCTGCGCCTACATGAACACGATCGCCTGGAAGACGCCCACGACGCCGATGCCGCTGGAGACGAACCCGCGCGTCGTCTTCGAGCGCATGTTCGGCCGCCCGGGCTCGACCGAGGAGCGCGTGACGCGGATGCGTCAGAACAGGAGCATCCTGGACTCGGTCACCGGCGATGTTGCTGCGCTCGAGCGGGGGCTCGGCGCACGCGATCGGGTCAGGCTGGACCAGTATCTCGAGCACGTGCGTGAGATCGAGGAGCGGATCGAGCGCGCCGAGCGGCGGGCGACCACCGAGATCACCATCCCCGTGGCGCCGGTCGGCATTCCGGACACGTGGGAGGAGCACGCCACCGTCATGTTCGACCTGATGGCGCTGGCGTACGAAGCCGACATGACGCGCGTCTTCTCGTTCATGCTCAACCGCGAGGCCAGCCAGCTCGTGTTCCCGAACCTCGGGTTCAACGAGCCGTGGCACCACGTGTCGCACCACGGGAACGAGCCCGAGAAGCTCGCGCTGCTGGTGAAGTTGAACACGTGGCAGATCGAGGTGTTCGGCAAGTTCCTCGATCGGCTGCGGTCCACGCCGGACGGCGATGGAACGCTCCTGGATCACTCGGTCATCCTGTGGGGCAGCGGCATGAGCGACAGCAACTCGCACTCTCCGCTGGACGTGCCCTACCTCATGGTGGGCAAGGGCGCGGGCCTCTTTGCTGGCAATCGTCACCTGGCGGCGCCGAAGGGCACGCAGCTCGCCGATGTGATGCTGACGGTGGCGCAGAAGTTCGGGGCCGACATCGATCGCTTCGGCGTGAGCACAGGGGCATTCGAGCTCTAGTACCGAGTTACTGGACCTTGGCAGAGTGGTGTCGTTCACGCTTCTCGGTTCTCGCTTCTCGGTTCGTGTTCAGGTTCGGTTCTGGGTTCGTCGTTCCGCGGCGGCTGAAGCCGCCGCTCTACGAGCCCGGTGGGTGGCCACGACTCGTAGAGCGCACGCTTCAGCGTGCGCGGTGACCTTGAAGGTGATCACGAACCGAGGAGTGTTAGTCGGGTGAGAAGGGTCATTCACATCCTCTTTGCGTCGCTGATCATTGCCGCGACCGGCCTCGGGGCGGCCGGGACGCCGCCCCTCGTGGACGCCGTCAAACGTGGAGACCACGAGGCCGTCCGCAGGCTGCTTCGAAGCCGCGTCGACGTAAACGCACCCGACGCCGACGGGACGACGGCGCTGCACTGGGCGGTGCAGGCGAACGACTTCGATCTGGTCGCCCCGCTGATTCGCGCGGGCGCCAACGTGAGGTTGGCGAACCGATACGGAATACAGCCGCTCACGCTGGCTGCGACCAACGGCAGCACGCGGGTCATCGCGGCGCTGCTCGACGCCGGGGCGGACGCGAAGGCGAGTACTGGCGCGGGCGAGCCCGTGGTGATGACCGCCGCGCGCACGGGAAACACCGAGGCGCTGAGGCTGCTCATCGGCCATGGCGCCGACGTCAACGCGCGGGAGAGCTGGTTCGGCGAGACGGCCGTGATGTGGGCCGCTGCCGAGAACCACGCCGCGGCCGTTCGGATGCTCGTCGAATCGGGCGCCGACATCGACGCGAGGTCCACGGTCCTGGACGCGCCCGTCCTCGAGTTTCCGCGCAGCGGCGGACCCAACTCCCCGTTTCCCCGAGGCGGATGGAACGCGCTGATGTTCGCGGCGCGCCAGGGCGCCATCGACGCCGCGAGGGCGCTGGCCGAGCTGGGGGCCGATCTGAACGCGACGGTGCTGCCCCAGACCGACGTCCCGCTGAAGCCCGACGAGATCAAGGCGGCGGCGAACGGCGCCGGCACCACGGCGCTCGTCGAGGCCATCATCAACGTCCACTACGATCTTGCGGCGATGCTGCTCGAGAAGGGCGCCGATCCGAACATCGCTGACGGCGCCGGCATGGCGGCGCTCTACGCCGCGGTCGACATGAACAGCCTCCAGTGGGTGCAGGGGAGGCCGGCGCCGATCTTGACCGATCGCCTGGACGGCGCGGATCTCGTCGCGCTGCTCCTGAAGAAAGGGGCCGACCCCAACGCGAGGCTGAAGAGCAAGCCGCTCAAGCGGCATCACGACGCCGGCTCGACGATGAACTTCGGCGAAGGCACGACGCCGCTCATTCGGGCAGCCAGGACGGGCGACGCCGCGGTGATACGTGCGTTACTGGACGAGGGCGCGAATCCGTTCCTGACACTGCCAGACCGGACGAGCGCGCTGATGATCGCCGCGGGGTCGGGGTATGGCGGGGTGCGGGGCGACGGCATCCGGATCGTCGTGCCGACTCCGGAGGCCGCAATCGAGGCGCTCGGGCTCCTGCTCGATCGCGGCGTGGACGTCGACGGCTTCAACAACGCCGGCAACACGGCGCTGCATGCGGCGGTCACGAGAGGCGACGCGGTCGTGAAGTACCTGGCGTCACGTGGGGCCACCCTGCATCTCAAGAACAAAGCCGGACTGACGCCGCTGGACGTGGCGCTCGGGCGGGGGCGCGGCGGCCGCGCCGGCGGCGGCCGGGGCGGCTCCGCCCGCGAGAGCACCGCGGCGCTGCTGCGAGATCTGATAAGGGAGGCGGAGGAGCAACAGAAAGTGGGAAGTTCAACGTTCAAAGTGGGAAAGTAAGTCCAAAGTACAACCGGCGCACTTCCGACTTGCTTCCCGACTTTGAACGTTGCAGTATCTATTTGGTCTGGACACTCCTTGGTCCGGACTCCTTGTCAGAGCCTCCCGCAAGGGCGTATCAGGAAGCATACGCCGGAGAGATTTGAAATACGTATACCGAAACCGCGCAGGAACGGCCGGCCGTCCGGGGCGTGAGGTATGCGGGTGGCTCGGCGTGGGTGGAACGGAGGATGGGATGATGTGTAGATACGTGAGGGGCCTGGTGGTGTTCGCCACGGTTCTCCTTGCGCCTGCAGCCGCGTTTGCGCAGGCGTCCATCGTCGGCACTGCGAAAGACGCGTCGGGAGCGGTGCTGCCCGGCGTCACCGTCGAGGCGTCCAGCCCGGCGCTCATCGAAAAGACGCGTTCGGTCGTGAGCAGCGGCACGGGTCAGTATGCCATCGAGGACCTGCGGCCGGGCACCTACAGGGTGACGTTCACCCTGCCGGGGTTTACTACCGTCGTTCGCGAAGGCATCGAGTTGACCGGCAGCTTCATCGCCACGGTGAACGCGGACATGAAGATCGGTGGCGTGACGGAGACGATCACGGTCAGCGGCGAGACGCCCGTCGTCGATGTGACGAGCGCGCGCAACCAGCAGGTGATCAGCGGCGAAACGGTAGCCGTCATTCCATCGTCGCGGAACTACTCGGCGTTCACGCATCTCGTCCCGGCGCTCAACGTGCAGCAGAACGATTTCGAGGGCAGCAACCCTGCGCTCTACAGCGTGTTCCAGATCCACGGCGGGCGCCGGAACGAGGGACAGGTGCTCGTGGACGGCATGAACGGCGGCTACCAGGGCATGGGCGTGTCGGGCTACGTGCCCGAGGTCGGCAACGCGCAGGAAGTCGTGTTCAGCCTGAGCGGCGGCCTCGGCGAGGCGACCACCGGCGGCCCGCAGATGAACATCGTCACCAAGCAGGGCGGCAATCAGTTCGCGGGGACCGTCTTCGTCAGCGGCACGGGCGACAAGTTACAGGGCGACAACCTCGAGGGCTCTGGGCTCACGGCCACCAACTCGCTCAGGAAGCTGTGGGAGGTCAATCCTTCGTTGGGCGGCCCGATTGTCGGTGACAGGCTGTGGTTCTTTGGCACGTTCCGCTATCAGCTCAGCCGGCAGAACGTCGCCAGCATGTGGGTCAACAAGAACGCGGGCGACCCCACGAAGTGGACCTACGAACCGGATCTCCAGGATCAGGCGGTCACGGACGGCTGGTGGAGGCAATCGAACGCGCGAGTGACCTGGCAGGCGACACCGCGCAACAAGATCAGCATCTGGAACAGCGTCCAGTACTCCTGCATCGCCTGCACCGCGGGCGGCGACGGGACCGGGCTTGGGTTCGGCGCGTCGATCCGCGCGCCCGAAGCGTACCAGACCAACGAAAACCACCCGAGCGTGATGACGCAGGTGAGCTGGCAGTCGCCGGTAACCTCGCGCCTGCTGCTCCAGGCCGACGCACAACTGGGGCCGTGGTTCTGGTGGGGCAGCCGTCAGAAGAGCCCGTTCCATGCGACGATGATTCCGGTGCAGGAGACGCGAGGCGCCATTCCGAACATCAATTACCGCGGTGCCAATTGGTCGGGGCACACAGGTCTTACGAATATCGTCCAGGGGGCCGTCTCGTACGTGACCGGCTCACACTCGGCGAAGTTCGGCGCCCGCTGGCTCAACAACGTGTCGACGTTTCCAAAGAACTTCTACAACGACTCGCTGTTCAGATACACGTTCACGGACGGCGCACCGAGCTCGGTGACGGCCTTCGCCGACGGGGACTCGCAGCAGGAGCAGCACCAGACCAACATCGCGTTGTACGCGCAGGATCGCTGGACGGTCGGGCGTCTGTCGCTTCAGGGCGGACTCCGCTTCGAGCACCTCGTCGATTACTTCCCCGAGCAGCGGATGGGGCCGAACAAGTTCCTGCCCGTCGCTGTGGTGTTCCCGGCGCAGGACGGTCCGCTCAACCAGAAGGATCTGCTGCCGCGGTTCGGCGCGTCCTACGACGTGTTCGGCGACGGGAAGACGGCGGCGAAGTTCTTCCTGGGCCGGTACGCCACGACGTTCAACACCGTTGACGAGTGGGCGAACTACAGCCCGGCCGGGCTCGGGCATTTCAACACCCAGGACCAACGGGCGTGGCTCGACCTCGGAAATACGCCGGTTCCGAACGCACGAATCCCCGGAGGCGGAATCGCGGGCGACTACACCCCGCAGTGCAATTTCCTGGACCCGGCCCCGAACGGCGAGTGCGGCCCGGGGAGTCCGTTCTTCGGAAAGTCGGTCGATCCGCTGACGACCGATCCTGCGTCCACCAGCGGCTGGAACACCCGGGAGTACAGCTGGGATCTGACGGCGGGCGTCACGCAGGAGATCGCGCCCAGAGTGTCGGTCGAAGTCAACTACGTCCGCCGGAGCTGGGGAAACCTGCGGGCCACGATCAACCGCGCGTGGACGCGCGACGACTTCGACACGTTCACCTACAACGTGCCGAACGACTCGAAATTGCCTAACGCAGGGCAGGCGCTGACGTTCTATGACATCAAGCCTGAAAAGTTCGGGCAAGCCGACAACTTCCTGACGTTCGCCAACGACGTCGGCGGCGCCTACAACAAGTTCAACGGCGTCGACTTCACGGTGAACGCGCGTCTACCCAACGTGACCCTGCAGGGCGGCACGAGCAGCGGGAACGTCGTCGAAGACTCGTGCGGCGTGGTCTCGCAGCACCCCGAGTACTACATCTTCGGTCCCTGGGGAGGTACCGGCGGCTTCCTCGACACGTTCCTTGGCGGTCTCGGGCAGTGGCCGCAGGCGTTCTGCCACCGCGAGTCGGGCTGGCAGACGAACGTGAAGGGACTCGTCACGTACACCGTGCCGAACATCGACGTGCTGATCAGCGGGACGTTCCGCAGCCTCCCGTATCCGGGGAACGAGTTCCCGTCCGTGCAGAGCCAGAGCCTTGGCGCACTGGTGCTCGCGTTCAATATCCCCGCTTTCGGTCTCAACGACACGTCGCTGACGCGGCCGTTCGGCAGCGGACAGGCCGTCCAGTTCCTGAACATCGTGCAGCCAGGCGCGTTGTACGGCGATCGCCTGAATTCCATCGATCTCCGGTTCGGCAAGATCCTGAGGTACGGCAACACGAGGGCATTGATCAACCTCGACGTCTACAACCTGCTCAACTCGAACACGACTGAAGTGTACCAAAGGAACTACTCGGCGACGGCATACCTCAATCCCTTGTCGATCATGTCAGCGCGGTTCTTCAAGATCAGCGCGCAGTTCGATTTCTGATCTGATAAGAGCCAGCCGAAACGGTCCGGGCGGGTCGCATGATCCGCCCGGACGGACTCCGGACTCCGGTCTTCAGTCTGTCGCAGGCATGACGAGGGTTGCGGCACGGTCCCCACGCCTAGGTTTAGGTTTAGTGGGCCGAAAGAAACCGCTGGACGACCCGCGTCAGGCCGGACCGTCGTCAGGAGACCGTAGACCGAAGACGGAATCCGCGTGACGAGCATCAACGGCTGCGTGACACGAACCGCCTGGCGTTCCTGGACTCGCGTGGCTGACCGACCCGGGCCATGCCGAGCGTGCGCACGTAGTCGGACGCCATCGACTCGACGGAGTTGGTGAGCTCGGGATGCTGCGTCAGCATCCCTTCGATGCGTCGAACCGCCTGCCGGAGCACCGGAAGTCGCTTCTTGACCATGGTGTCGCGATCGAGTCGGTTCGTCACGTCCGAACAATTGGCGGCGGCCACGATACGGCCGTGAGGCCCAAAGATGGGAAGCGCCACCGACACGATGCCGTAGTCGAGCTCGTCCTGAATGGCCGCATATCCCTTCGTCCGTACGTCCCGAAGAATTTTGCGAAGCACGGAAGGGTCCGTCTCCGTGTGTTCGGTGAGCTTCCGGAGCGTCGCGCGATGCAGGTAGGCATCGACGGACGATTCGGGTTGAAACGCCAGGAGCACGCGTCCCATCGATGTCGGATAGACGGGGTAGCGGGAGCCCGCGCCCGCCGTCAGCCTGATCGCGCGGTTCAGCGAGGCGTGCGCGATGTAGACGATGTCGACCTCGTCGAGGACCGTCACCGAGGAGCTGCCGCCGACCTCGTTGACCACGTCCTGGAGGAAGGGCTGGAGCACCACCTGGGCGTTGATGGCGCTCAGGTAGCCGGCGCCCACGGCGAGGACCTTGGGCCTGAGCAGGAACTGCCGGCCGCTTCGCCCGACGTATCCGAGCGTCTCGAGCGTGTGCAGGGATCGCCTGGCCGTTGCCGGGGTGAGCTGAGTCAGGGACGCGACCTCGCTCAGCGTGAGTTGCGGGTGCTCCCGGGAGAACGTCTGGAGCACCCGAAGCCCGCGCTCGAGGGACGCGACGAATTCAGGCTTCGAGTTTTTCGCCATGCGAAGTCACGCCGATTATAGCCCGCTTCAACCGATCACACGGGGCCGCGCCCGTCGGCTATGGGGCGGCTTGACAGCCGGACGCCGCGGACGTCAAGCTCGCCTCCGAGTTGAGAAACCTCCCTCGTTCCGGGCGACCCTCGACCGTCTCCCGCCGTGCAGTCATCAGAAGCGCGACGGCGGCGCTTGGCGGCGCCGCCATTGGGGGAAATGGGGCGACGTCGACTGCGTTCGCCGGCGCCCCAGCCGTCCAGCGCGGGACCAACGTGGGGCGCCCCTTTCGGGGGCTCGTCCGCCACGGCACGGGAATCGCCGTCGAGCCGCTCCGGCTCCGTGCGATTCACCCTCGCCAGGTGCTCGTTCGCTCGATGGCCGTGGCGCCCTGCTACACGGTCGTGTGGGGAGGGGCGCTCGCCACGAGTCAGGCCCGGCGTGCGTATGTACCCAACCACTGCGGCTTCGGCGTCGTCGAGGAGATCGGCGCCGACGTCAGACGCGTGCAGGTCGGCGATCGGGTTGTCGTCGCCGGCACCTCGCAGTGCGGTGTGTGCTACCAGTGCCTGCACGGCCGGCCCGACTACTGTCAGTTCACGTTCGGCGGCGACGACTTCCCTCCCTTTGCCGACATGCTCGACGGAACTCCTGTCCACGCGGAGGCCGGGATTGGCGGGATGAGCGAGCTGATGGTGGCGTACGAGGAGTACTGCGTCCCGGTGTTCACCGACCTGCCCGCCGCCGAGCTGACGCTGCTCGGGGACCAGCTGACTTCCGGGTTCGCGGCCGGTCACGCCGACATGCGTTTCGAGCCGGGCTCCGACGTCGTTGTCTTCGGTTGCGGGCCCGTCGGGCTCGGCGCGGTTCAGGCGGGTCGCGTCCTGGGCGCCGCGCAGGTCATCGCCATCGACCCGGTGAAGTATCGCCGTGAGTTCGCGCTGAAGGTGGGTGCGACGACGGTCCTCGATCCCGTGAGCCAGGGGACCGGGCTCGTCGAGCGGATCCGCGAGATGTGCAAGGGCCCGAGCGATCGCCGCTTTGCCGGCGCGTCGAGCTGGGTGAAGGCTCCCAACGTCGCCATGGCCCGCGGCGCCGACTTCGTCGTCGAGGCGGCGGGCGTGCAGGTCGTCCCGCCCAAGGTCGAGCCGCAGCCCGATCCGACCAACGTCACGACGGTCCGGCAGGCCTGGGACTGCACGCGCACGGGGGGGCACGTCATGCTGATGGGGCTCACGCTGCGGGATGTGCCGCTGCTTCCTGGAGTGGCGCTGGCGCTGCTCGGCCGCACGATTCATCCGGGGCAGCAGGGCGGGCTGCACATGATGCGCGACATTCCCCGCTTCGTGAAACTGATCGAGCGGGGCAAGCTCGACGCCCGGTCGATGATCACGAAGACCTATCCACTCGCCGATGCCCGTCAGGCCGTCCAGGACGTCGCCGATCGCACGGTGATCACGGGAGTCGTGGTGTTCGACTAAACGTAGTGGGCAGTAGGCAGCCGGAATCCGAGTCCCCGATCCCGAGTCCCCCGTCCCGAGTCCCCCGTCCTTGACACCACCGTGGTCAGGGCGTAATGTTCCTCCGCATCCGGAAAAGAGATTCGCATAGCGAAATCTCACGGACGCGGAGGGAGACTATGCGCAATCACGCGAGAGTGGTGCTCCTTGTGTTGGGAGCCCTGGCCCTGCCATCGGCAGCGTACGCACAGGTGCTGGGATCGGTGGCCGGCGCCGTGAAAGACACCTCCGGCGCCGTGCTGCCCGGCGTCACGGTCGAAGCCTCGAGTCCCGCTCTGATCGAGAAGGTCCGAAGCGTGGCCTCGGACAGGTTGGGCCAGTACAGGATCGTGAACCTGCCGCCTGGAACCTACGCCATCACATTCACGCTGACTGGATTCAGCACCGTCGTGCGCGACGGGATCGAGGTGTCCCTGAACTTCACGGCCAACGTGAACGCCGACATGCGCATCGGGACCGTTCAGGAAACCATTACGGTGACCGGCGAGACGCCGGTGGTCGACCTTCAATCGACCGCGCAGACAATTACGGCCAACGCCCGGGCGTTCAAGGAGCTCCCGACGGGCGGGTCGTGGGTGAACATGGCCCAGATCATCCCGGCCGTGAACTCCGCGTTCTTCGGCACCCGGGATGTCGGCGGGCTCCAGGGCGACCAGACAGGGACCCAGATCTCGGCGCACGGTGGGCTCCCCGGCGACGGCGTGTCGATGATCGACGGGATGCGAATCGGCAACATGTACCTCGCCTCGAACCTGACGAACATGAGCCTCTCGCCGTTGCTCTACGACGAAGTGAACATCTCGTTTTCCGGCCAGACCGGGGAGTCGGGCAGCAACGGCGTGATCATGAACGCGATCCCGAAGTCAGGTGGCAACGCATTCCATGGTTCATTCCTGGCCAACGGTTCCTGGCCCGCTCTCCAGGGCGACAACGCGACGCAGCGCCTCAAGGACAGGGGAGCGCCGGACTCCAACACGCTGAAGAAACTGTACGACATCAATGGGGCAGTCGGTGGGCCCATCAAGCGCGATCGACTCTGGTTCTACTACACGTCACGCTACTTCACGAACGAATACTATCTGGCCGGGTTGTACTTTCCAGTCGACCCGTCAGCCTTCAGGCGCGTGGAGGACTTGAGCCGCCAGGCGTTCGCCGGCACATGGACGGCGGACAACAACATCCGCGTCACGTGGGCCGCGACGGACAAGCAGAAGATCTCGGGGTGGTACGCGTATCAGCGCAAGGACGATCCACACTGGTTGCAACAGATTCTGTTCACGTCGCCTGAGGCGACCCAGATCGTCAGGTGGCCCACGCAGCTGAGCACGATCACCTGGACGTACACGGCGACCAGCCGTCTGTTGCTCGAAGCCGGGATTGCGCCCGGCGAGAGTCCCGACACGATCACCCAACCGCCGGAGACCATCGCGGGCGTTCCCATATTCGGGTTGGGCGGCCCGAATGCCAAGCCGATCTTTGCCGCCCGATCGTCGTGGTTCGTCGATCGGGATGACCGTCTCCCCTCACAGACCTACAAGGGGTCGATGAGCTACGTCACGGGCAGCCACAACGTGAAGGTGGGCATGTCGCTGCAGCAGGGGCATTTCGAACGGAACGACAGCAACCACGCACAGGCCGATCGTTATTACCTTACGCTCAACGACCAGCCGCTCCTTGTCTTCATCACGTCTCCGCTGGCGGGATGGACGGCCCGGCTGAACTACAACCTCGGGATCTACGCCCAGGACTCGTGGACGATGAATCGTGTGACCGTGAACGCGGGAATCCGGTTCGATTTTCAGAACGAGTCGGCTGACGCGTTCACCGCGACCCCCGGCCCGTGGCTCCCGAACAGGAACACGTTCTATCCGGAAGTGAAGAACATCCCCAACTGGAAGGACGTGAACCCGCGCGTCAGCGTCGCATACGACCTGTTCGGCAACGGCAAGACGGCGGTCAAAGCGAGCGCGAGCCGCGGCGTGCAGCAGGATTCGGTTGGCATCGCGACCGCCAACCATCCGGCCAACACCACGGCGACCTCGGTCAGCCGTTTCTGGGGCGACTTCAATGGGAACCTCGAGGCGGACTGTGAGTTGACGAATCCGGCCGCGCATTTCAGCGGCGGGGACTTTTGTGGCGGCTGGAGCACCCTGAATTTCGGCAAACCCAACCCCCAGTTGGTCTACGACCCGGCTATCCTCAACGGGTGGGGCGTGCGGCCCAACAACTGGGAGTTCTCCGCGGGCGTGCAGCACGAGCTGCTCCCGCGCCTCTCGATCAACGCCACGTACTTCCGCCGGATCCTGGGCAATTTCCAGGTCACTGACAACGCGGCCCTGACGGCTGCGGACTACGATGCGTACAGCGTGGTCGTGCCCGCAGACGCTCGACTGCCCAACTCTGGCCAGACCATTTCCTCGGGCCTGTACGACCTCAATCCAGCCAAGCTGGGACAGGTGCAGAACGTCGTGACCGCGGCCTCCAAGTTCGGCACACAGATCGAGCACTGGGACGGATTCGACGTCACGGCAAACGGCCGGTTCAACAGGCTGTTCCTCCAGGGTGGCGTCAGCGCCGGGCGGCGGTTGACCGACAATTGTGAGATTCGCAGCAAGATCCCGGAAGCCTCGTTCACGATCCTCGTCGGCGTACCCACGCCGCTCACCAATCCGTATTGCCGCACCGCGGAACCGCTTCTGACTCAGGTCAAAGGCTCCGCGTCGTACGAGCTTCCCTGGTATGGCATCCGCATCAGCGGGACGCTGCAGAGCGTGACGGGGCCGCCCGTGGCCGCGAACAACACGTACGCGTGCGCCGCCACCACCGGTTGCGTTTGGCCGGGTTTGGGGCGGCCGTTTTCGAGCGGGTCCGTGTTTGTCAACCTGGTCGAGCCCGGATCGCTCTACGGCGATCGGCTGAACCAGATCGACCTCCGTTTCACAAAGATCCTGAGGATGGGCACCTTGGGCTCCCTTGATCTGAACGTCGACTTGTACAACGCGTTCAACTCGGACGCGATTCTGACGCAGCAGAATACGTTCGGCCTCGCCTGGCAGAACGCGCAGTCGGTGATCCAGCCGCGATTCGTGAAATTCGCCGCGAGGTGGGACTTCTAGGAGGGAAGGAGCCGGGTGTTCTGCAGGTTCTGAGTTTGGCCCGGGTACGCCTGCGGCCAAAGGGTGGCTGGCGGCTCGTAGAATCCGGTGCACGCCCGGGTTCGTGAACTCGTCCGGCTGGGCGCGCTGCCTTCCTCCGCGGGCAGCGCGCCCCGTTTTCCCTGCCTTCGCCCTCCCATCCGAGCGCCTCTATAAGCAGCCGCTCGTGTCAGCCTGCCGGCGGGCTCCGCTCTCGACTCCGTCGGGAGGCGTCGTTTATGATCCAAAGCTGGGCGCCGATCGACGCCCGGAGAGAGGCATGAGCTCGCTGCTGAAAGGCATTCACCACATCACCCACTGCCCGGGACCGGCCCAGGCCGATGTGGATTTCCTGACACAGGTGCTCGGGCAGCGTCTCGTCAAGCAGACCGTCCTCATGGATGGTCGAATCCCGATCTACCACTTCTACTACGGGAACGGCGACGCCGAAGCCGGATCGATTGAGACGTCGTTTCCTTACAGCCGCCGGCCGGGTCGCCCGGGCACGGGGCAGGTGTCCGTCGTCAGCTACTCCGTGCCCAGGGGGACGGCGCCCTTCTGGCGGGAGCACTTCGATCGGCACGGGGCCGAGCACAACGGAATCGAGGAGCGGTTTGCGACACCATTCGTGCGCGTCCGTCACCCTGCCGGGATGTACTTCGAGGTCGTGGAGGCCGACGATCACCGGCGGCCATGGGCGACGAAGGAGGTCGGCGCGGACGTGGCCGCGCGTGGCTTCTTCGCGGCCGTGATGTCGGTGCGCAGCGTCGACGAACAGGAGCGGTTCCTCGTAGATGCCCTCGGCTTCCGAAAGGTCGGCGTCGACGGACCGTATCACCGGTTCGAGATTCCCGGGGGCGGCCCCGGCAGCGTCATCGACCTTCATCACGAGCCTGCTCGTCCTCCGGGGAGTTGGACCTTCGGGGCCGGGACGTTTCATCACATCGCGTTCACCGTCGAGAACGACGATGCCCTCGTGACTCAGAAGGCGTTCTACGAGGAGCTCGGCTACACCGACGCCTCGGAGCTCAAGGATCGCTTCTACTTTCATTCGATGTACGTCCGGTCCCCGGGCGGAATCCTGGTCGAGTGCACGGCCAACGCGCCGGGTGGCTTCTACCTGGACGAGACTCCCGAGGAGCTCGGGACGAAGTTGAATCTGCCGCCCTGGTACGAGGCACAGCGCGCCGACATCGTCGCGATGCTCGAGCCGGTG
>Ga0209640_10000875_pt1 | contig 24425 bp, 23 predicted proteins | sample RifCSP10_1_FD_184018 | JGI IMG/M metagenome (GOLD analysis project Ga0209640, IMG submission 184018) | Soil microbial communities from Rifle, Colorado - Rifle CSP2_sed 10_1 (SPAdes) (version 2) | ecosystem: Environmental > Terrestrial > Deep subsurface > Rock core/Sediment | place: Rifle... | reverse complement strand
CCACATGCGATGCGCGTGTGTCCGGCGTAGTACACGTCGATCGGTGGCGGCCGTCGCACATCGATGCCGAACATCGCGCCTTGCTCTACGGCGACGTCGTACAGAAACAGATCGTCCCGGTGCAGATACACCGGCACATCGTAGTGGTCCTTCACCTCGGCGACGCCCGTGACGTGGTCGACGTGGGCGTGCGTCAGCAGGATGGCCTGCACGCTCACATCGAGAGCGCGGACGGCCTCGATGAGTTGGGGCGCTTCGTCTCCCGGGTCGATGATGACCGCCTCACGCGTCGCCTCGCAGGCCACGACGAAGCCGTTCTTGTAGAAGGGGGCCACGGCGCGGACTTCCAGGATCATGCGAATACAATCGTATCAACATGATCGTGTGCGTGGTGGACGACCTGATCTTCTCGGTCAAGATGTCGACTGCGGCCAAGCGCCTCGGCGTCGAGATGTACTTCGAGCGGTCCCGGGAGAAGGCGCTGGCGACCATCAGGGACAAGCGGCCCTCACTAGTGATCTTCGATCTGAACAGCACGCGGCTTGACCCGATCGCCGCAGTCGTCATGATGAAGGCCGACCCCTTGCTGCGCACGATTCGAACACTCGGATACGTGTCGCACGTCGACATCGACACTATCGATCGGGCCCGTGCCGCCGGAATCGATCAGGTAATGGCGCGCTCGGCCTTCTCGGACCGCCTCGGTGAGATTCTGACGGACGCGTAGGCAGAGCAGGGATCGGGGATCGGGGATCGGGGATCAGGAATATGTGGATTCTAAGAACCGTTTCTGACGATCTGCCCGAGGCGACGTTTCGCATCCTGGCCGGCAGTGTCCGTACCATCGGGCGATCCACGGGCGCTGACTTCATCCTCGACGTGGCTCTGGTCTCGCGGGTGCACTGCCGTCTTTCCGCACTCCCCGGCGGCGAACTCGAAGTGCACGATCTCGACAGCACGAACGGCACCTTCGTCAACGATGCACGCATCGCCACGACAAGGCTGGAATCTGGCGATCGGCTCAGAGTCGGGCGGGTTGAACTCGTGGCGCTCAGGGAGACTGAGTAGGGATCAGGGATCAAAACCCCGTGCTCGCGCCGATCCCTGGTCCCCGATCCCTGATCCCCGATCTCAGTCGGGCAACTTTTCCGCCGGTTCGTTCGTCCATAGAGCGTGTCTGGCTGCCGCGGAGGCAGCAGAGTGAGACTGTCCCCATGACACGACCCGGCAAATACGGCCTCGCGGCCGTTGCGGTCCTCGTCCTCGGCGCCGTCGCCTGGGGGTTTACAGCGCTCAACGGCGCTTCAGCCAGTATCGACCCGTCCAAAACGGCCGTTGTCCAGCGTGGGACCATGGTGCGTTCGGTGGTGGCCACGGGCAAGATCGAACCGATCACGAAGGTCGACATCAAATCGAAGGCCAACGGCATCATCGAGCAACTGCTCGTCGATGTCGATGAGATCGTGTCCCCGGGACAGGTCCTCGCCGAGCTCGACAAGGAGAATCTCAACGCACGGCTCCGGGAAGCCCGGGCCAATCTGAGCGCGGCAGAAGCGGCGCGCGAGGCCGCCATCGCGCAGCTGAAGAAGAACGAAATCGAAGCCGAGGTGCCCGACCTCGAGTTTGCCCGGCGCAACGCGGCCCGCGCCGAGCAACTGTTCGAGCAGCGGCTCGTGTCGCAGTCGACGCTCGATGACGCGCGAAGCGCAGTGGAGCTGGCGACGAACCGACAGCGCGCGGGGGGTGGGCAGCTCGTGATTGCGCGGGCGCGGGTCGTGGAAGCCGCCGCGCACGTGGCCCAGGCCCAAGCCGCGGTTGAGCGGGCGGAGGAGGAGCTGGCCAACGCCACAATCCGTGCGCCGATTCGCGCCACGGTGCTGACGCGGGATGTCGAGATCGGAAGTCCAGTGTCTTCCATCCTGAACCTTGGCGCCAACGCCACGTTGGTCATGACCCTTGGCGACATCGAGCGGGTCTTCGTGCGCGGCCGCGTGGATGAGGCCGACATCGGACATGTGCGCCTGGGTCTGGTGGCGCGCATCACGACCGAGACGTTTCCGGACCGTGTCTTCGACGGCCGAATCACCCAGATCTCGCCGATTGGCGTCGAGCGCGACAACGTGACGACGTTCGAGGTGGAGGCGTCGATCGACAACCCGGGCCAGGAACTCAAGGCCAACATGACGGCCAACGCCGAAATCGTTCTCGAGGAGTTCAAGGACTCGCTGATCGTGCCCGAGGCGGCCGTGACCTACGATGCCCAGCGGACTGCCTACGTGGACGTTGTTGCCCCGGCGGAGCGGACGGGCCGCCGCCGCGTGAAGGTCGAGGTCGGCCACGGTAACGGCACGCGCATGCAAATCCTCGGCGGCCTGAAGGAGGGCGACAAGGTCGTCCTACCGGGCTGATGCGCGAAATCCTGGCGCAGGTCACCCTCAACCTGCGCGCCAACAAGCTCCGCAGCTTCCTGACGATGTTCGGAATCCTCTGGGGCGTGATCTCGGTGGTTGTCCTCTCGGCCACTGGCGAAGGATTCAGGCGCGGCAATCAGCACGTCCTCGAGGAACTTGGCAGAAACATCGCGATCATCTGGGGCGGGCGTACGTCGCTCCAGGCCGGTGGTGAGCGCGCCGGCCGCCAGGTGTATTTGACCGCTGCCGATGCCGAGGCGCTTGCGCGCGATTCGGCGATGATCGAGGTGGTGAGCCCCGAGCTGCAGCGCGGGGGCGTCACGGTGAAGAGCGCTTTCAATGCGGCGGCACTTGGCGTGCACGGCATCCAGCCGCAATACCAAGCCATCCGCGCCGTCGACATCGAGCAGGGTCGCCTGTTTCGCTTCGCCGATGAGGAACACGTGCAGCGCGTGGCGATCATCGGTGCCGATGCGACGGCCCAACTGTTCGGTACACGCGACAGCATCGGCCAGCCTGTCCATCTCAACGGCGTCCCGTACACCGTCATAGGAAAGATTCGGAAGAAGGATCAAGACAGCAGCTACAGTGGGCCGGACAACGACAAGGTGTTCGTGCCGTTCTCGACGATGGCCCGCGATTTTCCGCGACTCGATGCGGAGCCCGGTGTGGTCTCGAACATCATCGTGTCGCCCCGGCAGTGGGTCGTGGACGAGCTCCCGTCCGTGCTCGACAGCCGGACGGGACGCATCGAAGACATCAACTGGCCGCTCGAGCAAGAGGTCAGGCGGGTTCTGGGCCGTCGCCACCGGTTCGAGGCGTCGGACCCGTCGGCCATTACCATGTGGGACACCACGCACGAGACGCTGATGATGGGGCGCATGGTCGACGCGATGAAGATGTTCTTCAGCGTCGTGGGCCTCGTGACGCTGGCGCTCGGAGGCCTGGGCGTGATGAACATCATGCTGGTGGCGGTTCGGGAACGGACGCACGAGATTGGCCTCCGCAAGGCCCTCGGCGCGACACCTGCGCAGATTGAGCGGCAGTTCTTCCTGGAGGGGTTCCTGCTGACGATGCTGAGCGGGGCGATGGGCTTCGCGCTGGCCCTTGCGCTGTGCGCGGCGGTGAACACATTGCCGCTGCCGACGAGGTTCCAGGGGATGATCCTGACGTGGCAGGCCGGTGGCTCGGCGGTGGCCGCGCTGACCATCATCGGGGTGATCACATCCACCTACCCTGCCCGCCGTGCGGCCGAGCTGCCGCCGGTCGAGGCATTGCGATTCGAGACGTGATGGCCTCCGTTCGCGCGCGCGGCAGGTTCGCCAGGTCTCGTCGTGTATTCGGCAACATCTTCATCGAGGCGTTTGTCGGCCTCTTGCGCAACCGCCTGCGGGCGGGCCTCTCGATGCTGGGCATCTCCTGGGGCATCGTGTCGGTCGTGATGCTGCTGGCCTACGGGGAGGGCTTCAATCAGGCCCTGCTTCGGGGATTCCAGGGCGCGTTTGGCGATGGCGTCACCATGATGTTCGCGGGTCAGACGAGCATGCAGGCTGGCGGCGAGCGGGCCGGCCGAACGGTGCGGATGCGTCTGTCCGATGCCCAGGCGGTCGGCGAGATCCCGCTCGTCAAGTCGTGGAGTCCGGAGTACATGCAGAACGTGACCGTGGCCTGGGGCCTCAAGCAGGCGGGCTACCTTGCCCGCGGCGTTGCGCCAGCCTACGGCACGATGCGGACGCAGCCGGCGGCCGCCGGACGCTTCATCGATGCCGAGGACGAGCGGCTGCAGCGACGCGTGGTGTTCCTTGGCAGCGAGGTAGCGCTGAAACTCTTTGGCAACGTGCCGCCGGTCGGTGAGACGGTGAGACTGAACCGCATGCCGTTCGAGGTGATCGGCGTGCAGAAGTCGAAGGTCCAGCTCTCGAACTACGGCCGGCCCGACAAGGAGAGCGTGTTCATTCCCCATACGACAGCCGGGCAACTGTGGAACACCGAGTATCTCAACATGCTCGTGTACCAGGCCGTGGACCCAGTGCTCGAGGCGCGCGTGAAGGCGCAGGTGAAGGGCGTCCTCGGCAGACGCCTGCGCTTCAACCCGGCGGACGAGCGGGCACTGCAAACGTTCGGGTCGGCCGAGGCCCAGCGGATCACCGGTGGCATCGTTTCTGGCCTGAAGCTCGTGCTGAGCGTCATCGGTGTGCTCACGTTGGCTATCGGTGGCGTCGGCGTGATGAACATCATGTTCGTCTCGGTCACCGAGCGCACGCGCGAGATCGGACTGCGCAAGGCGCTCGGCGCGCGGCCGAGCACCGTGCTGTCACAGTTCATGCTGGAGGGGCTTGCCACCACCTTCGCCGGCGGCGCGGTAGGCGTGCTCGTCTCCTACGTGCTGGTGTGGCTGCTGAGTCCGCGGCCATTCTTGTCCGAACTGTTTGACGACACCTCGGGCACGGCCGACATCCATCTCCTCCTCTCGCTTGAACTGGTGGGCATCTGCACGGCCATCCTGGTCGTGGTCGGTTTGGTCAGTTCGCTGCTGCCCGCGCTGCGCGCCTCGCGGTTGGATCCGATCGAGGCGCTCAGGTACGAGTAGATCGATCGGATCGTTCGGTGGCGTTCGGGCGTTCGAGCCCGTGCTTGGTGTATTGACGGTATGGCGATATCGCGATATTGTGATATCGCCATGGCGCGATATACCACTGCAAATCTGCGGCTGCCGCCCGAGGCGTACGAGGAACTTCGCTACCAGGCCAGCCGCCGCCGGACGAGCGTCGCCTCGCTCGTGCGCGAGGCCGTGGCGCAGTATCTCGGCCACGGCGACCACGCGGCATCTATTCCCTTCGGAGACGATCCGCTCGATCGGCTCGCCGGCGCCGTCCCTGGCGGTGCGTCGGATGAGTCGGTGAACCACGATCACTATCTGTACGACTGGCCGAAGGAGGCCGCTCGTGAAGCTGCTCGCGGACACCGGGGCACTGCTCGCGTTCCTGCTGAAAGCCGATCAGCATCACCAGACGGCCGTCGCGTTCGTCCGGCAGCATCAGGACGCGCGATTCGTGCTGACCGACCTGATCCTGTCGGAGCTGGTGACACGGCTCCGCGCCCGCGTCGGCGCAGCGCCGGCCGCAGCCGCCGGTCGTAGTCTCCTCGAGGGCCGCCGCTACAGCGTGGTGTTCGTCGATGCTCCGCTCGTCAAGAGCGCCTTGGCCCGGATGGAACAGTTCCAGGACAAACGACTCAGTCTGACCGACTGCGCCAGCTTCGAGCTGATGGATCGCCTGGGCCTGGACGGCGCCTTCGCGTTCGACCGGGACTTCCGCGACTGCGGCTACCGCATGCTGCCGTGAAGTAGGCTCTGGGCGTTTGGCTTTTGGCCCCAGCACCTGTGCACCAAAGCAACCTGAGAGCGGCTATTGCGCAGGTTGAAACCTGCGCGCTACAGCTCAAACGTGGCGGCGGTCGTGGCGGGTTCGAGCAGGAGCCTCGTGAGCGCGATGCCGACGCCGAGGGCGATGGTGAGCACGCCAGCCACGGGGCTCAGCGCAACAACGATCGTCCCGTCGGCACCGAGCGCCAGGGCAATGAGCAGGTCCGTGGCGAGCGTGACCGGTGTGGCACGCTGGCGCTCGGCCGCCAATCTTGCGCCGGTGACGCCTTCGGTGAACAGCAGGTGGCCCCGAAAGATTCCGCCCACGGTTGCCGCGATGCATGTGACCACGAAGATCGCGGTTGTGACGCCGGGCCGCCAGTCGTGGATCTGCCAGGCGAGCACGCACGCCGCGAAATAGAGCGTGATGGCTGCCGCCTGGTGAGTTCGCCACCACACGGGAACGCGGCTGACCGCGTGCGCGTGGTCAACGCGGTCGAGCGCGCGCACGATGTCGGCTGCTGAGGCGAACCGCTCGTCCGGCGCTTTGCGACAACAGCGTTCGAGCACGTCGACGAGAGAAGACGGCAGGTCGTCCCGCCAGCGGGCGAGCGAAGCCGCTTCGCTTTCGAGAATTCGCGCGACCACAGCCAGTGAGGTCTCCGCTGCAAAGGGGTGCACCCCGGACGCGTATTCGTACAGCAACACACCCAACGCGAACACGTCGGCCCGCGCGTCCACCGCACGACCGTTCAATTGCTCCGGGGCCATGTAGGCTGGCGTCCCCACGATCGCGCCCGGCTGCGTGACCCGTGCCTCGAGGGGCCCAGCGGCCCCTGGGCCCGCCGCACCGTGGGCGGCCGGCGGCGCGGCGTCGGGCGTGTCGAAACGCGCGAGGCCGAAGTCGAGGATCTTCAGCCGCCCGTCGCTCGTCCGCATCACATTCTCGGGCTTGAGATCGCGATGCGTAATTCCCTGACGGTGCGCGGCCGCCAACGCGTCGGCTAGGTTTCGGGCGGTGCGCAGTACCTCCGTCGGGGCTGGGCGAGGCGTGCCGTCCATTTCCTCTCGCAGCGTGCGGCCGTCGATGAACTCGGCGGCGATGAACAGGGCGCCGTCGATCTCCTCGAGCGCGTAGATCGTGCAGATACCGGGATGGGTCAACGCGCCCGCCGCCCGCGCTTCGCGTCGAAGCCGGTCGCGGTGTGACGCATCGGCAGTCAGTCCAGGAGAGATTGCTTTCAGCGCAACCTGCCGGCCCAGGCGGTGGTCGGAGGCCAGGTACACGCGGCCCATCCCGCCGCGACCGATTTCGCGGACGATGGAGTAGGGGCCAATGACCTGGCCCGGCTCGAGAGGGCGATCCTCCGACATCAAATCGGGGAGTCGGTGGGCTACCGGCTCAACGAGGAACGATCCGGCCCTCGAGTGATATCCCATGAGGGACCGCACCTCGTTGCGGAGCGACTCATCGGCCTCCTGGCGGCTGAGCCAGCCGTCGAGGTCTGCCGGCGCCTCGTCGAGTGCGCGCTCGAACAAATCGCGAGTGCGCTGCCACCGATCGTCGGATGTCACCCGTGTCCACCCAGCTCGCGGAAGAGCCAGGCGCGGGCGAGCGCCCACCGGCGCTTCAACGTCGCCGGAGACATGCCGAGCGCGCTGGCCGCGTCCTCGACGCTGAGGCCCGCAAAGTAGCGCAGCTCGATGATCCGAGCCTGCTCCGGATCGAGTTGCTCGAGCCGCGACAGCGCTTCGTCGAGCGCCGGCAGCATCGCTTCGTCCTCGGTCGCGCGGATGAGCGAGTCGGTCAGCGAGACCCGGTCCATCCCACCCCAGCGCTTTTGCGCGCCGCGCGCCCGGGCCCGCTCGACGAGGATCTGGCGCATCGAGCGCGCGGCAATGCCCAGGAAATGGTTGCGGTCGTTCCACGGCTGGCCTGCTTTCGCCAGTCGCATGTAGGCCTCGTGGACGAGTGCGGTCGCCTGCAGCGTTTGGCCGGGGCGTTCGCGCCGGAGGTAACCGGCGGCGAGCCGCCGGAGTTCGTTGTAGACGGCCGGCACCAGATCGTCGGCCTGTGCGTGCTGAGAATGAGGGGCCACCGTTCGCGGCCATTGTAGCCGCTTCGATTGGGCTGCTGTCTCGTCTGAGCCGATCCCACCCCGGTTGGCGCATTCCGGGGTGACGGAGGCTCCGCGACCTGCGGATTCCCGCCCTTTTACCTGGTCGCGATCGCCGCCGGCACGCTCAACCTGACCTTCAGCGGGTTCCTGGCCGTGGGCACGCTGGGGCGTCTGATTCACTTCGGCCTCGTCGCGTTTCTGCCGCACCTGGTCTGGAGGGGGTGAAGGCGACCGACAGGTATAATTCGCCCGACCAAACGGGCTCTCGGGTGCTCCGGTGCGCTGGTACTCAGGTTCCGCCGGACAGTCCTCACGGGAGGCACGCGAGGAGCCGGCACCCGGCACCTGTGCACCAGAGCAACCTGAGAACTGCTGTAATGGGGGGGCGAATGTTGAAACAACTCCGTGTTCCCGCCGTGCTCGTCGGTGTGGTGACGCTGACGGGCGTGACCGTCGTCTCTCAGCGTCAGCTCCAACCTGGCTACGTGGACCCGGCGCCGATCCTTGCGGCGGCCCGCACCGCCATCGGCACCGACAACCTCCGGTGCCTCACGATTTCCGGAACGGCCTACAGCGGGGCGCTTGGTCAGGCCAGGGAGTCGGCGCGCAATGTCGATTGGCCTCGCATCGACTCGATGGCCAACTACACGCGAACCATGAACTTCGACGCCTGGACGATGAAGGAGGAGTTCGACCGAAAGCCAGGGCTCACTCCCGCAGGCTGGAAGTACGGCATTGGCTGGGAGGACGGACCGCTTCAGAAGAACGCGCACCAGGTCTTCATGGTGAATGGCCAGTACGGGTGGTACATGGATGGCGCCGGCTCACCTGCCGTCGCAGTGCCGCCCGACATCGCCGAGATCTGGCCGGTCGAGCTCGTGCTCAACCCCCAAGGCTTTCTCAAGGCCGCGGCGCTCCCTGGCGCGAACCCGAAGGCTGTGTGGCGCTGGGAGCTCGGCGAGATGGGGCGGGACGGCCCGGAGGTGCAGCCCGAACGGATGCGCGTCGTGTCGATCACCTGGGGTAAGTACCGCGTGGACGCGACCGTCAACAAGGAGAACATGCTCCAGCGTATTCACACGTGGGTGCCGAGCGAGGCGCTGGGCGACATGAACTACGAGCACGAATTCACCAACGCCAGCTACGTGGACGTTGGCAACGGCATCAAGTTCCCGACCGGGTGGCATTCCCACCAGGGCTGGGACGACAATTTCGGCGCGCAGGCCACGACGGCCGGGCACAACGCGTTCGGCGGCGACTTGAAGGACGTCCGGGCGAACGTGTGTCCCGACCCGGTGGCGGTTCCAGACGCCGTGCGGACGGCGACCTTCCAGGTGCGCGTTGAGTCACAGAAGCTGGCCGACGGCGTCTACCTGCTGGCAAGCGGCACGCACAACACCGTCGCGGTCGAGTTTGCTACCTTCATCGCCGTGTACGACGCCCCGCCAAGCGAGGCGAGAAGCCTGGCGGTGATTGAAGAGGTCGTGAGGCTCGTCCCGAACAAGCCGATTCGCTTCGTCATCAACTCGCACCAGCACTTCGACCACGTCGGCGGGCTCCGCGCCTACAACCACATCGGCGCCACCCTCATCACGCACTGGCGGAACTTCGAGTTCCTCAACCGCGATGTGATCAACTACGCGCCGCGGACGCTGCGTCCGGACATGGTGTCGCTCTGGCCGCCGACCGAGCTCGCCGAGGGCTACTACTACGAGACCGTCAGAGAGAACTACGTCATCAGCGACGGCACACGCACCGTGCAGGTGCACTTCGTCAACCCGCTGCAGCACGTCGAAGGGATGCTGATGGCCTACTTGCCCCTGGAGAAGATGCTCATCCAGGCGGACCTGGTGAACACCTTCGACGGACTTCCGGCGCAGCTGTCTGGCGACCAGCGGAGCTTCTTGAGCGCCGTACAGAAGCTCAGACTCGACGTGGTGCAGCTCGTGCCCGTCCACGGAAAGCCGATTCCGTGGACGACCTTCGCGGACCTGGCGAAACGGGATTAGGAAACCACGGAGACACGGAGTCACAGAGAACTCTTGGCCCAAGAAACTCCGTGTCTCCGCGGCTCCGCGGTTTGTCTGAGGCTCTAAGAAGGCGGCGGTGCCGTCGCCTCTTTGACGAACTGCGCGTATGGCGCCACCTTGCCGTGCAGCGGCACGATGCGGTCGATGCGGAGGTTGCGCTTCTTGACCTCTTCCAGGAAGCCGCCGGCGAACATTTGCACGGCGCCCCCGGGCGTGTAGACATCTGCCTCCACGAGCAGGCGCTCCCTCGGGAAGTAGGCCATCACCATCGTCTCGGAGTGCGCCCCGGTCACCGGGTAGAGCGTCACGGTCATCGTTTTGTCGGTGATGATTTTCTCGTCGCCAACCCCTTCGACGGTCGCGGGCTTGGGGTTGCTCGCCAGGGCGTCTGGGACGATGGTGTGGGGTCGTTTGGCCATCTCTTCGAAGAATGCGGTGTTCCCCGAATGCGTGATGACCGCGAGCCCTTCGGAGATGGCCGCGCGCACGCCGCCAGTGTGGTCGAAGTGGTGGTGGCTGTTGACAAGCTGTGTCAGCGGCTTGCCCGGGACGAGCTCCCGCGCCTTGGCGATGACGGCGAGCGCACGGGCGTCGTTCTGGGGCGCTTCGATGAGCATCAGGTGATCGGCGAACTCGACGAGCACGCTGTGGTGCGACCCACCGGCAAGCCACCAGATTCCCTTGGCCAACTGTTCGGAAGCGACGGTTGGCGGCGGGGGAGCGCCGACGGCGGGTGCGGAGCGGGCGGCTTCAGGCGCGGCGAGATCGCCCGTGTCGGCATCCACTGCCTGGTTGGCGACTCGCACCTCCGCGGTGGTGAAGTCGTCGGTCTTCGTCGTGAACTCGGTGGGGAGCTGCAAGCCACCGACCTCCTGGTAGCCGGCGAAGCTCGTGTTGATGGCGACGTCGCCCAGGTTCGTGTTGTCGGCCATCGTGGTCACGCGGCTCGGCAGCTTACTCGCGGCGTCGATGCCGAGCGTGAATGTCAGACCGGCAGCCGTGGCGACATCGACCATTGATTGGCCGGCTTCAGTGCGCGGGTTCGACAGCTTGGCCATCGGGTCGAGCGCAGCGCGAACGGCGGTGACCGGATGGTGCAGGAGCTCGGTGCGACGGTCCCCTGCTGCCGCGTCGGGAACGCGCGTGGCCGTGCCGTTGGGCGCGACGTTGTACCCGACGTCCCCGTCAATGCCCTGAACCTGCGTCTGCGCGGCCGGCCCCTGGAAGAACGTGAAGTTCGGTTGGCGCGTCAGTTCCGTGCGGGCGCGTCCTCCGGCGACATCGAGGGAGCGCTTGTAGCCGGTGACGGTGAAGGTCTGACCCGAGGCACCGGGCACGAGGTCCTGTCCGAGGTTGTACTGCGTACCCTCGCCTTCGAGGACAAGCGTCTTCACAGCCGCGATGCGGTCGGCCCCGCCGAGCGCGGCCGCCGCGTCGTTGACGATCTGTTGTTCCGGCGTAGCGCGCGAGCACGCCGCGAGCATCACGGTTGCCAGAAGTGCCAAGCATCCCTTGCGTGTCATAACCAAGCTCCTGTCGAAAAACGTGGGATCACTCCGGTTCAGGCCGAACCTGAGCACCAGCGCACCAGAGCAACGTGAGAACCCGTGTAGTGCACGCGGAGGATAGCACGGCGAAGGGCAGCGAAACGCGTCAACGCCCAACTCCAGTCAACTCCCAACTCCCAAGCGGCCCAACTCCCAAACGGCCTGTTCCGCGACTCGGACACTGGGAGTTGGAAGTTGGGTTTTGGGAATTGCGCCGGCCGGTCAGACCGGCGTGACCGTCAGGCCGGCTTGGCCGTCAGCGCGGTCGTCACGGTTTTCGTCATTTCAGCTGTCGTGGCCCGGCCACCGAGGTCTGGGGTCTTGACCTGCCCGCCGCCGAGCACGCCCTCGATCGCGGCGAGGATGCGGTCGTGCGCTGCGCGCTCGCCGAGATGATCGAGCATCATCGCGCCGGCCCAGATCGCTGCAACCGGGTTGGCGATACCCTTGCCGGCGATATCCGGCGCGGAGCCATGGATCGGCTCGAACATCGATGGCGTCGTCTTGTCCGGGTTGATGTTGCCGCCAGGCCCCACGCCAAGGCTGCCCGAGATGGCCGAGCCGATGTCGGTCAGGATGTCGCCGAACAGGTTCGAAGCCACGATGACGTCGAGCGTGTGCGGGTGCGTGATCATCCGCGCGCAAAGCGCGTCCACGTGATACTTCTTCAGCTCGACGTCCGGGAACTCCCAGGCCACGCCCGCCACCACTTCGTCCCAGAACACCATCGCGTGCTGAAGCGCGTTCGACTTGGTGGCGCTGGCCAGCATCTTCCGCGGTCGCGACGCGGCGAGGCGGAACGCGTAGCGCGCGATGCGCTCGATGCCATGTCTGGTGAAGACACCTGTTTGCTCGGCCAGCTCCTGCGGCGTTCCGGCGTGCAGACGACCACCGATCCCGCAGTATTCGCCCTCGGAGTTTTCCCGTACGCAGATCATGTCGATGTCGGCGGCGCTGCGACCGGCCAGCGGTGACGACACGGCCGGTAGCAGGCGCATCGGCCGCAGGTTGACCCACTGGCCAAGCCGCTGCCGGAGCGGCAGGATCAGCTCGCGCGCCGAGATGTGATCGGCCACGCTGGGATCACCAATGGCGCCCAGGTAGATCGCATCGAACTTCAAGAGTCGCTCGATGCCGTCCGGATCCATCATTCGCCCGGTTTGGAGGTAGTAGTCGCAGCCCCAGGGCAGGTGAGTGAACTCGCAGCGGAACCCGCCCTGAGCGGCGGCCAGATTCAAAACCTCGATGCCGGCCGGTATGACTTCCTTCCCGATTCCGTCGCCGGCGATCACTGCGATGCGGTAGCTCTTCATCTGATCAAGACTCAATCAAAGCCCAAAGCCTCAGGGCCTTGGTGTCTCCGTGACTCCGTGGTTTCGTCAGGACAATGGCCGCCGCCGCAACGCCAGGACGACGACGAATGCGACTGCTGCCGCAACGAGGCCGGTCAATGTCGGGTCCAGCCACGGGTAGCGGCCGACAGCCCCAAAGCGTACCACGAGGAGCGTCGTCACACCCGCGGCAATGGCGCCGAGCGCTTCGCGGGACCCGGCCCGGCGCGACCACAGTCCGCCAATCACCGGCGCGAACAGGCTGACGCCGAGCAGCGAATAGAACACGGTCATCGCCTGGACAATCGTGCTCAGGTAGATCGAGAGGAGCACGCCGAGCACGCCACCGACCGCAGCCGCAATGCGGGCGACACGCAGCAGGTCCGCATCGGTGGCCGCCGGTCTGAGGTACCGCTTGAACAGGTCCTTCGAGACCGAGGTTGAGATCATGAACAGGATGGCGTCGCAGGTATCGACCTCCGTTGAGAACACCGCGGCGAGGGCGAGCGCGCCGAGCCATGCGGGCAGGAGCGTGGTGAGCACCGTCGGGAGCACCAGGTCCGGGCTGCTCACCTCCGGCAGCGCGACGCGGCCGGCCATCCCCAGCAACACTGGGATGAACGCGAACAGGAGGAGCGCGAGGCCGTTGAGCGCGATACCAATCCGCAGCGCCCGGACGCTGGCCGCACCGTACGATTTCTGAATAAGGCCCGGCGAGATGACGAACGCCGGACCGGTCAGCGCCAGCAGTGTCCAGCCGGATCCGGGACCAGACGAATAGGTGATGTCGGTGAACGCCCCGGGCAGCGCGGTCGCGGTGAAGGCGTCCAGCCCGCCGATCGCTCCGAGCGCAAAAGGCAACGCGAGGATGAAGCCGGCCAGCATCACGACGAGCTGCAGCGAGTTCACCCAGGCGGTGCCAAGCAGCCCGCCCGCGGCGAAGTAGATTGTCATAATTGCGCCGCCGATCACGGAGCCAACCCAGCGCGGCGCGCCGGTCAGGACGTTGATGATCGCCGCGCCGGCCATGAGCTGGGCTGCCAGGATCCACAAGCACCCGAAGGCGACCAGGCTGGTGACGACCCCGCGGATCACGGGCCCGTAACGAAACTCCAGGAAATCCCCGGTTGTGTAGAAGTTGTGCTCCTTCGCCAACGTCCACAGCCGCGGGCCTACCCAGAACGCGAGCACGAAGGAAGCAAGCCCCGCCGAGCCGCTCCACCACCACGCGCTCAGGCCCTCGCGATACGCGAGACCCGCGACGTTGACCGTGGCGCCGGCCCCGATGTTGGCCGCGAGCATCGACGAGAAGATGAGCCCTGGACCGAGACTCCGGCCCGCAACGAAGAACGCGCTCCCCGTGCGCACGAACCGCGCCGTCCAGAGGCCGAGGCCGACGACGGCGAGGGAGTAGGCGACGAGGAGAAGAAGGTGCAGGCTCACTTCAGAGATGCAGAATTCAGAATGCAGAATTCAGACACTGACTTTCACACAAAAACTCTGAGATGCTGCGAATGTAACCATTGTCTGCATTCTGAATTACAGGGTCACCGCAATCGTTGTGGCACCGATCCCATGTCTCTCGCCGCCGGCAACCCTCCCGCCGAAGTGGCCTGGACGACCGCGCGGACGATCGCTTCAGAGAGCGCTTCGGCCGCAAGCGCACCGATCACGCTGACGTCGGCTTGTCCGTCCCACCGGCCGGTAGCCAAGGCGAACACGGTGTCGCCGTCGCCAATCGTATGCGCCGGGTTGATCGCTCGCGCCAACCCATCGTCGGCCATGAGCGCCACGCGATTTACTTCGGCCTTGGTCAGCCGTGCGTTGGTGGCAACAACCGCGATCGTGGTGTTCTCGGCCGCCCGCGGGGTAGGCGCTCGAAGCAACGACCCGTCTCGCAGCAGCGTCCGGGCGTCGGCGAGTGTCTTGCCATCGGGTGTTCGCACGCCGGCGACGAGCTGGCCGGTAGCGGGATCGATGATGTCGCCGACGGCGTTGACGGCGACCAGCGCGGCGACGATGAGGCCGTTGGGCAGGGTGATAGCGGCTGTGCCGGTGCCGCCCTTCATCGACCGGTCACGCCCCGCGACCTTGCCGACCGTGGCGCCGGCGCCGGCGCCGACGTTGCCCTCCCGAACCGGGCCGTCGGCGGCGGCGCTGGCGGCCTTGTAGCCGCAGTCGGCCGTCGGGCGAATCTTGGCATCGCCGCCGAAGCCCAGGTCGAAGAGGATTGCCGCAGGCACGATCGGGACGACTCCGGCCGCGGTCTTGTAGCCGATGTTCCGTTCCTCGAGGTATCGCACGACGCCTTGTGCCGCGTCCAGGCCGAAGGCGCTTCCGCCCGACAGCGCAATCGCGTTCACGCGATCAACCAGACTCGACGGATCGAGAAGGTCCGTTTCCCTCGTCCCCGGAGCCCCGCCGCGCTGCGAGACGCCGCCCACGGCACCTGCTCCGTCCACGAGCACGACGGTGCAGCCGGTCGGGCGCTCGCTAAGCGTGTGGTGCCCGACCTTGATGCCGGCAACCTGGGTCAGCCCCCTGGAACGTGCAGACGCAGACTGTCCAGACGGCGACTGGACCTGGGTGGACACCGCGGCGGCAAAAGCGAGCACAACCGCAGTCACTGTCAGCCTCCCCGCACGTCTCATGATGGGCTCCTCACGGCTACCGTCCGGCTGAAGCCGGACACTACGTACTGAAGCCGGACACTGCGTACACTCCTCAGGCCTTAAAGAACGGTGTCAACTCCCTCATCGTTCAGGTTCCTGACGAACCTGTTGGCCGAGTCTACCGCGATCATCTGAGGCGCGAGGGGTTCATCGGTGAGGCAGAAGGCCACGATGATGATCGTGTCTCCCGGCTGGAAGTGACGAGCGGCCGCGCCGTTGACGACCACCTGCCCGGACCCTTCTGGGAGCTCGATTACGTAGGTTTCGATCCGCTCGCCGTTGTTGACGTTCCAGATCGACACCTGCTCGCCGGGCACCAGATCGGTCCGGCGCATCAGGTCGCGGTCGATGCCGATGCTGCCGATGTAGTTCAAGTCGGCCCCGGTGACAACGGCATGGTGGATCTTGGACTTGCAGATGGCGCGAAGTTTCATGGTTCTCCAGGCGAGCAACGCACGTTGTCGATAAGGCGTGTGGCGCCCACAAACAGCGCCCCGGCTGCGACGACAGGTCCCAGAACGCGCTCGACGGGCTGGAAGTTGTCTGGGTCGACGATTTCGAGGTAATCGAGCTTCAGCCGCGCGTCGGCGGGCACTTCCGCCGCGCCGCGCCGTTTGAGTTCGGCAGCGTCAACGATGCCTGCGGCGAGCGCGTTCTTCACCTGCCGCAAAGCGCGGTAGAGCGCAGGAGCGAGCTGGCGCTCGGCCGTGTCCAGGCGCTGGTTGCGCGAGCTCAACGCCAGGCCGTCCGGTTCCCGCACGGTCGGGACCCCGACAATCGTCACCGGAAGGTTGAAGTCGGAAACCAGGCGCCGGACGATGGCCAGTTGCTGCGCGTCCTTCTCCCCGAAATAGGCCGCGCCTGGTTGCACGATCTGAAGCAGTTTCAAGACGACCGTGGCGACGCTGCTGAAGTGTCCTGGTCGGGAGCGCCCGCACAGGTGATCGGCGAGCCTTCCCACCGAGACGGCGCACTCGAGTGGAACGGGATACATCTCGTCGACTGATGGAGCAAACACAATGTCGGCGCCGAGCGTGCCGCACAGCGCCACGTCTGCATTGAGCGACCGCGGATAGCGCTCCAGGTCCTCGGGCCTGTCGAACTGGATGGGGTTGACGAAGACGCTGACGACGACGGTTGCGCAGTCGCGCCGGGCGCGGGTGATGAGGCTGGCATGCCCAGCATGGAGCGCGCCCATCGTCGGGACGAAGCCGACCGGACCGGCCGAACGTCTCCTCCCGACCAGGATCCGCAGGTCGGAGATGGTCCCGACGAGATCGACTCCCATGCGAGGGACTAGCGGCCGGGCACCCCGGTCACGCGCGCGAGCGACTGGGGGTAGCGGCCGGTGTGAACCTCGTCCACGTACGACCGTGTTGCGGCGACAACCGCGTCGGCCAGGTTCGCGTACTGCTTTACGAATGAAGGCACGAAGCCGTCGAACAACCCGAGAATGTCGTGGCTGACGAGGATCTGCCCGTCGCAATCCGGGCCCGCGCCAATGCCGATCGTCGGGATGCCCACCGCGGCGGTCGTAGCCCTGGCGACGTCCTCGGGAATCGATTCGAGCACCACGGCAAACGCGCCCGCGTCCTGCAGTGCAATCGCGTCGGCGACGAGCGCATCGGCCTCCCGCGGCTCGGTAGCGCGCCGGCGGTAGCCGCCCACCTGATGTACTGATTGCGGTTGCAGGCCCAGATGCCCCATCACCGGGATCCCGACGTCAACCAGACGGCGAACCACGTCGAGGACTGGACGTCCGCCCTCGAGCTTCACGGCGGCGGCGCCCGCTTCCTGCAGCAGTCGCCCTGCGTTGCGGACCGCTTCCTCCACGCTGACTTGGTAGGTCATGAACGGCATGTCCGCCACGACCAGCGCGCGCTCGGCCCCGCGGGTGACGGCACTCGTGTGGCGAATCATGTCGTCGAGGGTCACCGGCAGCGTGGTCTCGTAGCCGAGTACCACCATGCCCAGCGAATCGCCAACGAGCAGCGCGTCGACGCCGGCCCGGTCCAGCAGACGCGCCATCGTGGCGTCGTAGGCCGTGAGCATGGCGATCTTCTCGCCGCGCGCCTTCTTCTGCTGAAGATCCGGGACGCGAATGCTGGAAGTGTTCATGGTGTCCTGCGCGGAGCCGGCGTCAGCGAACCGCGGCGAACGTCTTGGTCAGCCAGTCCGAGACGGCTGTGGTCACGTCCTGACTGACATTGCGATCGGGCAACGTGCCGTACTCGTCAACCTCCCCCGTGGTGGCGGGTACGAGCAGGTGATTGACTCCACGGACAATCACGAGCTCGATGGATTTCGATTTCGATTCCTTGCGCGCCAGGTCCGCCAGGCGCTCGGCGTGCTCCACCGGGACCTGGCGGTCCAGCGCTCCATGCACGAACAAGATCGGCTGCCGCACACCGTCTACGACCTTTGCCGGATCAAAGGCGAGCAGACTCTGGAACCATGGCGTGTCGGCCGTCTTGCGAAGGTCAGCGGGCACGGTGTCCCAGCCCTTCCCGGTCAGCACGGCGGACTGGATTTGCTTCTGCAGTTCGACCCTCTTGCTCCGTTCCTCCGGAGACAGATTAGCGCGATCGAGGGCGTGGCGCTGCTGCTCGAGCACCAGGTCGGCGCCAGTCGTGGCTGGGCCGGCTATCGAGGTCACGGCGGCGATTCGGTTCTCGCGAGAGGCCGCAAGCAGGGCGACCCAGGCGCCTTCGCTATGACCAACAACGGCGATGCGTTTGGGATCGACGTCCGGCCGCCGTTCCAGCCACCGTACCACGGTGCGGGCATCCTCGGCATAGTCGCTGAGGGTGGCAGATTCCGCCCGTCCGCCGCTTTGTCCGATGCCGCGTTTGTCGTAGCGGACGGCGAGCATTCCCGCGCGGGCGATCGCGCCGGCAAGGTGTCCCAGCGTCGGTACGCCGACGGCAAAACCGTCTCGGTCACCGGCCCCCGAACCGGAAAGCAGCACGACGGCCGGAAGTCGCGCCGCGCGCGCGCCCGCCGGCGCACGGGCGACTCCACTCGTGGGGACAGGCCCTTCCGGCCGCGTCAGGGTAGCCCCCAGGCTGAACCCCGTGGCCGGGATGATAACCGCCTCGTCACCGGGATTGGAATAGACCCGCGTGCGCGTGGTGGATGAGGCCGCATCCTCGCGCATGATGTCTAGGCCCTGCGCGGGCACGCTGACTCGAATGAGGCTTCCGTCATCGGCAACCGTGACGTTCGTGGTGAGTTCGCCGCCCGGATTGCTGTAGACGAGTTCGTACTGACGGACGTCGAGAAAGATCGTGCCGATCTGCAGGCGGTCGCGCTGGACGGCCTTCACCCGCGCGCTGATTTCAGTTTGCGGCACCACGTAGACACGAAACTCGGCTCCTTCTTCGGCATCGAGCAGGCGACGAGCCAGGGCGACGTAGGATCCAAAGATGCCGTTCACGTGGATGATCGTTCGCGGCGCCACGGCGTGTGCGGTCGAGACCGATTGTCCGGCCTCAGTGCTTTCAGTCGATGCCGTATTGTCGGCAAACGTTGTGCGCAGCACCGCGGTCCTGCCGCCAGCGGTGGCGTCCAGTCGGAAGGAGGTGGGGGACCAGTCCGAGCGGTACTTGAATTCTGCGACCCGGACGGTCACATCGAGTGGCGCCGCCAGGCGACCCTGTGCGGAGACGGTGGTGCCGTCGGCGTCCTGGCTGATCGTGATCACCTCGCGCCCGAGAGGCGTGCCGCGCAGGAAGACGGTGTAGCCGGTTCCCTGGCGCGTCACGGGCTGGGGCTGGGCCGCCGAGAGGCCGGGCAGTGCCACCAGGAGGACCCCGATACAATGGACCAGGTGCCAGAAGCGAACCATCCCGGCGATCGTATCAGGTCTGCACTGGACGCATGACTCCTCAGGGCGGGTACCAGGCGATTCGTGACGGGGCGGCCATTGGTGCGGTGGCTCCCCGACTTCAGATAGCGGTTGCCGGACAGGATCGGGCCGCCTACCTGCAAGGCCTGCTCACCAACGACATCCCCTCGCTCGAGCCGGGGATGGGCTGCTACTCCGCGTGGCTCTCGCCGCAAGGCCGGATGCTGACGGACATGCACGTGCTGGAATCGGGCGGGATGATCCTGCTGGATGTCCCGGCCCAGGAGGTGGCGGCGACCGTCCAGCGTCTGGAGCAGTTCATCTTCTCGGAGGACGTGCGGGTCGGGTCGCTCGCCGGGAGCCTGAGAGGCGTCTGGCTGCACGGCCCGCAGGCGGCCTCCGTTCTCGAGCGGGTGCTTACCGGTGCGGTCGGGCTCGGCGGCTGGCGCGAGTATCGACACGCGCAGTTCGAGTTCGGGGACCAACCGGTGTCGGTCGCGCGCATCAGCCAGCTCGGCGTGCCGGGTTACTGCGTCTACTTGGCCCTGTCGCTCGAAGAGACGTTCGTGTCGGCACTCGAGGGCGCGGGTGCGGTGCGTGCGACCGCGGAAGCCATTGATTCCGCGCGCGTCGAAGCTGGGTACCCGGTGTTCGGCATTGACATGACGAGCGACACCATTCCACTCGAGGCCGGCATCGAACACCGCGCGATCTCCTTCACGAAGGGCTGCTACGTCGGGCAGGAGGTCATCATCCGTGTGCTGCATCGCGGCCACGGGCGTGTGGCGAGGAAGCTCGTGGGATTGCGCATCGATGGCCGGTGTCCGGCGCACGGTGCGAAGCTCTACTCAGGCGACAAGGAGATCGGGATGGTGACGAGCGCAGTCGAGTCGCCGCGCCTGGGGACCATCGCGCTCGGTTACGTGCACCGAGACTTCCTGGCGCCGGGCGCGGTGGTCGAAGTCGACACGCCGCAGGGGCGAGCCACCGCCGCTGTCAGCGAGCGTTCGGATCCATCAACAGTCTGATCACGTCCTCGTCGGCGGGCGGGAAGTCGAGCGTCCGAAGCTCCGCGCGAGGCACCCACCGGATCTGCTGGCCCAGGAGCGGCCGGGGGCTGCCCCGCAGCGCGCAGCGGTAGAAGCACAGCGAGACTGTCCGGTCGGCGTAGGCGTGTTCGGTTTCGAGCAGGAGTGCGCCGACCTCGATATCCGAGTCGAGCTCCTCGCGGATCTCCCTGGCGAGCGCCTGCTCGTGGGTCTCGCCGGCGTCCAGCTTGCCGCCGGGAAACTCCCAGAGCCCGCCGAGGTGCGTGCCTTCCGGCCGGCGCGTCACGAGGAACGTACCGTCATCCTCGATCACCGCGGCGACGACGATGGTCACCGTGTGGAGCCTGCGGAGAGCCGGGGAAACGATCGGCACAAGGCGGTCATCGGGCAGGCTGCGCACTTCGGTTTTCTCGCCACGCAGACGGTGGCGCCCAGGTCCATCAAGCCCTGGTTGAAGTCGAAGACGTGCTTGTGCGGCACGAGCGTCTCGGACACGGCCCAGAGGCGCTTGCGCATGGCGGAGGCCTTCGGGTCGCCGCGGCCGATGAAAACGCGAAAGAGGACCCGGGCGACGTTGGTGTCGAGGATGGCGGCGCGCTGGTGGAACGCGAAGCTCCGGATGGCCCCAGCGGTGTAGGCGCCGATGCCCTTGAACGAGAGCAGCGTCTCCTCATCCGAGGGCAGCTCGCCGCCGTAGCGCAGCACCGACTCGTGCGCGATGGCCTGCAGGCGCTGCGGACGGATGTTGTAGCCGAGCGGCCTCCAGGCTTCCCTCACCTCGTCCCGATCCGCCGCGGCAAGCGCGGCAAGAGACGGATAGCGGTCCAGCCACTCGTGGTACTTGGGCAGGACCCGATCGACCTGCGTTTGCTGCAGCATTACCTCGGACACGAGGATGTGATACGGGTCCTCGGTCCGGCGCCAGGGGAGATCCCGGCCGTTTGCGCGATACCAGGCCAGCAGGCGCCGCCGGAAGCGTTGTCGAGCCGCCGGATCCGGCAGGGTAGAAGCAGCCATTGGCCTCTTATAATTTCACGCGTGAAGATCTACACCAAGACTGGCGACGCCGGCGAGACCGCGCTCTTCGACAGCTCCCGTGTTTCGAAGGCGGATGCGCGCGTCGATGCGTATGGGGAGGTGGACGAGCTCAACGCCTGCCTTGGCGCCGTGCGGGCAGCCGGTCTCGATGCCGATCTGACGGCGTTGGTCGAGGCGATCCAGAAGGAACTGTTCGCGCTCGGCGCCCGCCTGGCCGATCCGTCCAAGCGCATCGCGAGCCGCGTGAGCAAGGCAGCGGTGGAGGAGGCGGACGTCGAACGACTGGAGCACGCCATCGATCGGCTCGAGACGGAGCTGGAGCCGCTTCGTCGGTTCATCCTGCCGGGTGGATCGATGGCCGGTGCGCTGCTGCACGTGAGCCGGACAGTGTGCCGGCGCGCCGAACGGCGCGTCGTGGGCCTTGGCCCTGAGGCGGTCGAGCCTGTCGTGATCGTGTACCTGAACCGCCTGTCCGACTTGCTCTTCGTGATGGCGCGTGCGGTGAACCGGCGTTCGCGCGTGCCCGAGACCGAATGGTAGATCTTGCGGCCGCCTACGCGTCGTGCGCGCGCGATGCCCGCAGGCACTACGAGAACTTTCCTGTGGCGTCGTGGTTGCTTCCTCGCGGCATGCGGCCCCACGTGGCCGCTGTCTACGCCTTCGCGCGAGCCGCAGACGACTTCGCAGACGAGGGCGTGCTGCCGGTCGACGACCGTCACCGGCTCCTGGACGCCTGGCGGTCGAGGCTGCGTAGCGCGATCACCGGCTCCCCAGCCACGATGCCCGACGCACCGAGGCCAGGCGAACCCGACAACACGCAAGACATCTTCCTCGCCCTGGGCGCGACGATTCGGGGTTGCCAGCTCCCGTCGGGTCTGTTCGAGGACCTGCTGAGCGCGTTCCGCCAGGATGTCACCGTGACGCGTTACGCCACCTGGGACCACCTGTTCGATTACTGCCGGAGGTCGGCGAATCCGGTTGGTCGAATCATGCTGCGCATCGGCGGCTTCAGCGACCGGCAATTCGATGAATGGTCCGACGCCCTCTGTACCGCGCTGCAGCTGACCAACTTCTGGCAGGACCTCGAGTCTGACTTCGGACGTGGCCGCATCTATCTGCCCCTCGAAGAGATGGCCAGACATGGCGCCGAGGAACAGTCGCTGGTCGAGGGCCGACTCACGTCTGGATGGGAACTGGCGCTTGCTGCGGCCGCCGGGCGGACCCGGACGCTCTACGATGCGGGGCGACCGCTCTGCGACCACGTGCGCGGTCGGCTCAGGTACGAGCTCAGGGCGACGTGGCTCGGCGGCACGCGCATCCTCGGCCGGCTCGAGTCCTTGCGTTTTGGCGCGATTGGTCAACGCCCGAGCCTAGGTGCGGCCGATGTGCCGTGGCTGATTGGAGCGATGACCACTTGGGGGATCGGTGCGCCGGGGTCGCGGGCCGAGCCATGAGCCGAGACACCAGCTTCTACTACTCGTTTCTGGTGCTCCCACCGCGCAAGCGGAGCGCGATCATCGCGGTGTGGGATTTTTGCCGCGCCGTTGACGATGCGGTCGACGAGGTCGCGGGAGGGCAGACGGCGGAGGCATCGGCGCGCGCGGCGTCTGAGTTGCAGCACTGGCGGTCGGAGTTGGCTGCCGTGTATGAGGGAGCGCCGAGGACCAGGCAGGGGGTTGCCCTGCAGCCGGTTGTCGCTGAGTTTGGCCTGCCGCGCGCGCGGTTCGAGGAGCTTATCGACGGCGTCGAAATGGACCTCGCGCACGTTCGCTACGCGACCGTCGATGAACTGCTCGAGTACTGCCGTCGCGTGGCGTCGGCTGTCGGACTGATCTGCCTGGAGATCTTCGGCTACCGCAACCCCGGCGCCAGGGCCTACGCCGAAAACCTGGGACTCGCACTGCAGCTCACCAACATCATCCGCGACGTGGGTGCCGACCTCGAGCGAGGCCGGATCTATCTGCCGACGGAGGATCTCGACCGGTTCGGTGTGCGCGACGAGAACCTGCGCGCCGGGCAGGTGACGCCGCCGGTCAAGCAGTTGCTCCGATTCGAGTGCGAGCGAGCGCGCTCCTACTACAGCCGAGCCAGCTCGCAGTTGCCGCCCGAGGATGCCCGGAGCCTCGTGGCAGCCGAGATCATGGGCGCAATCTACTACGGGATTCTCCAGCGCATCGAGCGCAACGGCTACGACGTCTTCAGCGTGCGTATCAGAGTCCCGCGCCCGCACCGCGCGGTGATTGCGTTGAGGCTGTGGATGAAAGCGCTTCTAGGAATTCAGAATGCAGAATTCAGAATTCAGACAAAGAAGTAGGGCTCTGCATTCTGAATTGACCCCCGAAGTCATCATCATCGGAGGCGGTTTTTCCGGCCTCAGCGCCGCCACCGCGCTGGCTGAACGCGGTGTGCGAGTTCTCGTGCTCGAGGCGCGTCCCTCGCTTGGCGGTCGGGCGAGCTCCTTCACCGATCCGTCCACCGGCGAGCGCGTCGACAACGGCCAGCACGTCCTGACGGGCGCCTATCGCGAGACGTTTCGCTTCTTGCGTCGAATCGGGACGGCCGCGGACGTGCATCTGCAGGCGGGACTTGCCATCGACATCGTCGAAAGAAGCGGCCGTGCCTCCCGCCTGGCCTGCCCGTCGATTCCGGCTCCGCTGCACTTGCTGGCCGGGGCCATGAAGTGGAGCGCCCTTGGCTGGCGCGACAGGCTGGCGCTCGTTCGGCTGGGGCGCCTCAGTCGTCCTGGGCCAGGTCCCCGCGCGAACGTGCGCGAGTGGCTCGAGTGGCACGGGCAGACGCCGCGCCTCGTCGAGCTGCTGTGGGAACCGCTGGCGGTTGCCGCCTTGAACCAGTCCATCGACCAGGCGTCGGGAGCAGCGTTCGCCGCGGTGCTCAGATGCATGTTCACAACCCGTCGCCTGGATAGTTCCCTTGGGTTGCCGCTCAAGCCGCTCGATGAGCTGTACGCGCTCCCCTCCAAGTCGTACATCGAACGCCAGGGCGGAGAAGTCAGGAC
>Ga0209640_10000874_pt1 | contig 24430 bp, 24 predicted proteins | sample RifCSP10_1_FD_184018 | JGI IMG/M metagenome (GOLD analysis project Ga0209640, IMG submission 184018) | Soil microbial communities from Rifle, Colorado - Rifle CSP2_sed 10_1 (SPAdes) (version 2) | ecosystem: Environmental > Terrestrial > Deep subsurface > Rock core/Sediment | place: Rifle... | reverse complement strand
GATAGAGCTGCATCGCCGGTTCCGGTCCGAACCGGGCAAATACTTTCGCCCGCTGCTCCTCCCTAAGTCGACCGAGGTCAAGCTCGTCATGGTTGCGCAGGAACTGCGCCCACTGCGCCGTCGGCGGCAGTTTTTTGGTCGCGAGCAAGGCTTTGGCGAGCGGATCAACATCCGCCGTCGCCAAGGTGTAAAAGAGATGCTGATTGACGAAAAAGTTGAACATCATCTGGACCCCGTCCCCGTTTCGGCCAAAATACTTGCGGTTTTCCGCCGGCAAGACATTCGCCTCAGCGAGCAGAATAGCGTCGCCGCGCCTCCACTGGAGAAATGTCCGCATCTCGTCGAGATACTCGAATTTCATTTTTGGTTTCTTTTCTCCCGGAGCAGGTGTTTCGATGATGAACGGCAGCGCGTCCAGGCGGAATCCCACTACCCCCAACGCCAGCCAGTAACCCATGATGCGCCGGATTTCTGCTCGCACCGCCGGATTGTCCATGTTTAAGTCCGGCTGGAATTCGTAAAATCGGTGGAAGTAATACTCGCGCGCTTCCTTGTCGTAGGTCCAGGTTGATTTTTGCACGCCCGGAAAGACCAAACCAGACTGCCAGCCGGCCGGGCGTTTCTTGGACCAGACATACCAACTACGATAGTTTGAATCCTTGTTGCTGCGCGCCCACTGAAACCACGGGTGCTGATCGGAGCTGTGATTGACGACCAGATCGATGATGACCCGAATGCCGCGCTTTTCCGCCTGATGCATAAATTCTACGAAGTCGCCGCTCGAGCCATGGCGCGGATCGACGCCATAAAAATCCGAGATATCGTAGCCGTTGTCCCGATTCGGCGTGGGCTGGAACGGAGCCAGCCAGACGGTGTCGATACCGAGCGATGCGAGGTAATCCAGACGGCGTACCAAGCCCTCAAAATCGCCGACGCCGTCGCCGTTTGCGTCCATGAAGGTTTCGAGATCCAGGCTGTAAATGATGGTATTTTTGTACCAGAGGTCTTCAATCATAACTTCTGCCTAACTCGTCATAGCTGCGCCGGTGATGGCGGGTGCGATGGATTGCAACGCTGCCGTAGCCGCTTCCCTAACGCATGCCGATAGAGCACTTAATCTGCCAGACGGATTATCACCCCTTCATCCGCGCGCAGTTGGACATCGCCGTGAACGGGCTCGCCCGACCGATCCAAATATGTGGAGAGCGCAATCGTGCCGTCGCAAGCCTCCCCTGGACAATGGAGCACATGCGGAACCCTGCCGAGGTTTAAGGCAATCAGGAACGTGCTCTCGCCTTGACGGCCGCGGCGAAAGTAGGCCAGAACGTCGCCCTCGGCCGTCACCGGCTCAAAGCGGCCCACTTCGAGTGCGGGTTCACCGCGGCGCATCGTGATGAGTTGGCGATACAGACTGAGCATCGAGCCGGGGTCATCGCGCTGTGATTTCACGTTTGACGTTAGGTAATCGGCGGTAACTGGCAGCCAGGGCTCGCCGGTAGTAAACCCGGCGTTCTTTTCCGCATTCCACTGCATCGGCGAGCGTTCGGGGTCGCGTCCGAGTCCGTGGCCGGAGAGATTTTTCTCGACGGGATCCTGCACCTTTTCGGCAGGAATCTCCACGTCGCGCATGCCAATTTCATCGCCGTAGTACAGCGTAGGGGTGCCACGCAGCGTGAGTAGAAGCATGGCTGCCACTCGCGCCTGTGCCGGACCCACACGCGATGCAATGCGGTGCTGGTCGTGATTGCCAAGGACCCAATTAGGCCAGCCCCCTTCCGGCAGCGCTGCCTCGTATTCCGCGATGAGTCGCGCGATCTCCCGTGCGTCCCATCTCGCTAGTACTAATTGGAAGTTGAAGGGAAGGTGTACCCCGGTAAGATCCACCCCGTAGTACTGTACCAGCCGCTCGATCGGCAGGTAGATTTCTCCGATCAGCACGCGCTCTTTGTACTCGTCAACCACGCGCCGCATCCGAGTAACGACCCCGTGCACCTCCGGGTGGTCAGTAGTGTGAACCGGGATCAGCGCCTTGTACGGGTCAGTTCCTTCGCACCAGCTCGGGTTGATTGGGTTGTCAGGACCGTCTTCGTCCTTGATGAGATGCCACAGCACATCAACCCGAAAACCGTCTACGCCGCGCTCCAGCCAAAAGCGGAGCACGCCCAGCATGGTGTCCACGACCTCGGGGTTGCGCCAATTGAGATCCGGCTGCTCCCGAAGAAAGGCATGGTAGTAGAATTGGTCAGTATGTTGGTCGTATTCCCAGGCACTCCCGCCGAAGCAGGAGAGCCAATTGTTTGGAGGCCCGCAGTCTGGGCCGGGGTCACGCCAAATGTACCATTCGCGCTTCGAACTGGCGCGTGAGGAGCGCGAATGCAAGAACCAAGGGTGCTGGTCGGAAGTGTGATTGGGTACGAAATCCAGAATCACTTTCATTTGCCGCGCGTGTGCATCGCGCAGCAGGCGGTCGAACTCTTCCAGAGTGCCGAAGATTGGGTGGATGCCGGTGTAATCCGCGACGTCGTAGCCGAAGTCCCGCATCGGCGAGGGATAGATCGGCGAGATCCACAGCGCATCCACGCCCAACCAGCGCAAGTAATCGAGTTGAGAGGTGATTCCGAAAAGGTCGCCGACCCCGTCACCGTTGCTGTCCATAAATGAGCGCGGATAGACCTGATAGATGATGCCTCGCTGCCACCAGAGATACGTCTCAACCGTGGTTGCGTGGAGAGTAGCCGCGGTTTTCATACGACGTACACCGAAAATGAGACCTAAATCGAGGCTGGCAAAGCTATCCTCACGGCGGTAGTGACTGAACCGTGGCTCGAAGCCGCTAAAATTCCAGGAGCATACGCGCCGGCTCCTCGATCATTGATTTGATTTGCTTGAGAAACAGCACGGCCTCGCGGCCGTCGATCAGACGATGATCATAGCTCAATGCGGCGTACATCATCGGTCGAATCGCGACAGCGCCGTTACGCGCCACCGGCCGCTCTTGGATGGCGTGCAGGCCAAGGATTGCGCTCTGCGGCGGATTGACGATCGGTGTGGAGAGCAGCGAGCCGTAGACACCGCCATTGGTGATCGTGAAAGTTCCGCCTTGAAGCTCGTCGGGTTTGAGCCGGTTGTCTCCGGCGCGGCGTGCAAAATCGGCGATCGCCCGCTCGATATCGGCGAAGCTCATGCGGTCGGCATGGCGCAGCACCGGCACCACCAGTCCTTTGCCGCCGCCGACGGCGACGCCGATGTCGTAGTAATTATGGAAGACGATGTTGTTGCCGTCGATCTCGGCGTTGACTTCGCGGACCGTTTGCAGCGCTGTCACCGCGGCCTTAACGAAAAAAGACATGAAGCCGAGCTTGATTCCATGGCGCTCGCGGAAACCTTCGCCCTGGGTCTCGCGCAAGGCAATCACCGCCGACATGTCGATCTCATTAAACGTCGTCAGCAGCGCCGCGCGATGCTGCGCCGCCAATAGCCGTTCGGCGATGCGCCGGCGCAGCAACGTCATCGGCACGACTTCGTCGCCCGGAGCCGGCGCAGGCTTGGCAGCCATAGCTACACCCGCCGCTGGCGCCCCTTGAGCCTCATCCGCCGGCGGCTCGCCTGGTTCTGCCACCGGTTCGGCGTCCTGAGTTTCCTGGGCTGCCCTTTCTTTTGCGCCGATGATTTCGATCTCGCGTTCGCTCGGGCCGAGCTCATCTTTCGCTTCTTCTTGCACCGGCCTTGATTCGAGTTCCACATCCGGGGCAGGCGTGCGATCCGTGCCGCCGTCGGCTGCGGCGGAGGGCCGGCCCGCGCTACCCGGTTGCGCCGAGGTACCTTCAAGTTCTGGTTTAACTTCGGACTCGGCTAATTTGGTTTCTTTGATCTTCTGCTCACCATTGGTGGTTTCCAGATGAGCAATCACTTCGCCGATCGCTGCGCTCTCGCCGTTGTGCTTGAGAATATCCACGAGCGTGCCGGAATCCGGGGCGCGCACTTCGACCGTGGCCTTATCGGTCTCGAGCAACAAGAGGTTTTCGTTTTTGCTGACCGCGTCGCCCTGACTTTTAAACCACTCGCCGATTTCAACTTCGGTAATCGACTCACCGACGTTGGGAATTGTTACATCGATACGCATGGGATCCTCCGCGGCACGGCATGGATCATCGGCTTCGCTTGGCGATGATTGGACTCAATGGGAAAATTTCAAGCACGAAATCAGAAGCTCGAACCAACCTCACATAACAAAACCGATATTTGGAACCACGCTCGGTTCGATCTTCGGTTTGGGGTTTACGGTGCGCATTTTTGCGTTGTTCCGGATTTCCATGTTCGGATTTGGCAATTAGGAACAATCTCGGCGTTCGACGATGTGACCGAAAATCGCAATATCTCGCGCAAGGGCGCAAAGCCGTAAAGGACTCATCAAGCAACCTCGCCGAAAGCGGCTGCCAGCAGGGCAGCCTGTTGCTGCTTGTGGCGTTCCATGGAGCCGGTGGCCGGGCTCGCCGAAGCCGTTCTTGCCACCGTGGAAAATGGCAGGCGATCGAAGAGCCGCGTGCCGAAGCGCAGCGACCAGAAACATGCCGCTCCCATGTTGATCGGCTCTTCCTGAACCCAGACTGCCGGCGTGCCGTCCGGGTATTCGCTCAACGCGGCGGCGAGAGCTTCGGCCGGCACGGGATAGAGCTGTTCAACGCGCACCAGCGCCACGTCATCGCGCCGCCGCTCGACGCGATGCCTTTTTAGCTCGTAGTAAATTTTGCCGCTGCAGAGCAGGACACGCTTCACCGCCGCGCCATCGCGGCGCTCGCCGATAACGGTTTCAAAACCGCCTTCGGCAAGGTCGCTCAGCGGCGAAACCGCCTCGCGATGACGCAACAGACTTTTCGGCGTCATGATCACCAGGGGCTTGCGCCAGCGGCGCAAGCCCTGGCGCCGCAGGCTATGAAAATATTGCGCCGGCGTGCTTGGATAGATGACCTGGATGTTGTCGCGGGCGCATAATTGCAAAAACCGCTCGAGGCGCGCGCTCGAGTGCTCCGGCCCCATGCCCTCGAAGCCGTGCGGCAGCAGTAAGACCAGGCCGCTCACGCGCCGCCACTTTTCTTCGGCGCTGGTAATGAACTGATCGATGATCACTTGGGCGGCATTGACGAAATCGCCGAACTGCGCCTCCCATAGAACCAGGGCATCGGGATAGTCGAGGCTATAACCATACTCGAACCCGAGCACGCCCGCTTCTGAAAGCGGGCTGTTGTAGATTTCCACCGGCGCTTGCTGCGGTGTCAGGTGTTGCAGCGGCACGTATTCCATGCCGTTTTCGACGTCGTGCAGCACGGCGTGGCGTTGGCTGAATGTTCCTCTCGCCGTGTCTTGACCCGACAAGCGCACACGAAATCCTTCGGTTGCCAGGCTGGCGAAAGCCAGCGCTTCCGCGGCGCTCCAATCCAATGCTCTTTTCTCCGCCGCCATTTCACGCCGTTGCCCGGCAGCACGGATGATTTTTGGATGCGGATGAAAATCACTTGGAAACTGCGTCTGTGCTGTGAGCAGTTGCGCGAGCCGCGGTTTGGCGACGTTCGTGCTGACCGCTCCAGCGTTCGCTTCCAGGCCGCCGCTGTAGCCGGACCAGACGCCGCCGAAACTCGGTATGCGGCTGTTCGAACCCTCGGCGCGCGCCATTGCCAGTTCTTCATCAAGAGTCGCGCGGTATTCATCGGCGATGCGTTCGGCGTCGGCGCGCGTGACGACATGCTCCTCGACCAGGCGCCTGAGATAGATTTCGTGCACCGGCGGGTGGCGGGCGATCGCTCCATAAAGCTTCGGCTGGGTAAAACCGGGCTCATCGCCTTCGTTATGACCATGGCGCCGGTAGCCGATCAGGTCGATAACCGCGTCGCGCTCAAACCGGCGGCGAAAGGCCAGCGCCAGCGCGACCGTTTGCAGGACCGCTTCCGGTTCGTCTGCGTTGACGCGGAAAATCGGAATCTGCAGCATTTTCGCGACGTCGCTGGCGTAGCGGCTCGATCTGGCTTCGCTCGGGCAGGTAGTGAAACCGATCTGGTTATTAATGATCACGTGCAGCGCGCCGCCAGCCGTGTAAGCCGCCAGGCCGCTCAAGTTTAGCGTTTCTTGAACAATACCTTCGCCGGCGAAGGCGGCATCACCGTGCATCAGCAGCGCCATGCCGCGCTTGCGCCGAAGGTCGCCGGAACGGTCTTGCTTGGCGCGCACGCGACCGAGCGCAACCGGCGCGACGAACTCTAAATGACTCGGGTTAAAGCACAGGGAAAGATGGACGTTGGGTCCGGCATTGCTGTGAAAGTCGCTGCTGTAGCCCAGATGATATTTGACATCGCCCCCGCCATCGTCGAGCGCCGTGCGATCGATGAACTCGCGGAACACTTCGCGCGGCTTTTTTCCCAACAGGTTGACCAGCACGTTAAGCCGGCCGCGGTGCGCCATCGCCAGCACGATCTCGCGCAAGCCTTCGCGCGCCGCCGTTTCAACGGTGAAATCGAGCAACGGGATCAGGCTTTCGTTGCCTTCCAACGAAAAACTTTTGGCGCCGACAAATTGGCTGCGGGTAAACTCTTCGAATAACGCCGCCTGCATGAGTCTGGTCAAAATCTTGCGCCGCTGATCGGGACTCAGGGCGAGACGGTTCTGATCTGTCTCGATTCGTTCCTGCAGCCATTCGCGCGTGGCACGATCCTCGACGTGCATGTATTCGATGCCAATGAAGCCGCAGTAAGTCTGCCGCAGCCGCTCGATGATCTCGCGCAGCGGCAGCGGGCCCGGCCAATAGAGCCCGGCGCCGGGGAAGATCTGTTGCATGCGCTCGGCCGTGAAACCGTAGAACGCGGGTCCGAGCTCGGCTTCGCCTGATCCTTGCAGGCCCAAGGGATCGATGCGCGCGGCGCGATGACCGAGGGTGCGAAATGCTCTGACCATGTCATTGAGCTGTTCCTGGAGTGTCGGTGTAATCGCGGGCGCCGCGGCGCCATTGTCTTCCTGATGAGCGATGCGCGCGGACCGACCGTCGCTGGCAGCAGGCGCGTTGCTGCCGAGCGCGGCGAAGTAAGCTTGCCATTCCCGGTCCACGGATGCCGGATCTTTGCGATATGAATCGTATAGATCTTCGAGATACCGGAGATTTACTGGGTTAGTCGAAGCGTTCATTAGGCAGATGGGCGCGGCGCTAAATCTGATACTCGGCTGCGCTTTTAAAATGATTCTCGTCGAATGCTGTCTCGTTCATGAGCAAGCGTTATGCCACGGACTTCACAACGAGCGAAGCGGCGTCGCGGAGCTGCTTTCCACTTGTCTCAAACCCAAGACAGGGGTGCCGATGATTGTTCCAGCAGGGAGACAAAATCTCAACAGATTTACAGAGCAGCTTCGGCGACAGCTTGGCATGTTTGTTGCCCAAAAGTAATAAGACTCAAGCATGCGGCGCGCCCGAGTCTACGCTACTGCGCCGAGAGAGCTTCGAATGAGGATGCCAAGCACGATCAAAGGCGGCGCTGTCGCAGCGCAATCAGATGAAGCGGAATGCGATGTCGACGAAGGCGGTCTTGCTCTCGATGACTGGAGCCAAGATGACGAGCGCAGCGATAGCCGGGGCGCGTCTGACAGTTCATCGCTGACGTTGTACCTCAAAGAACTCCGCGCAATTCCATTGTTGCCGCACGCGCGCGAGATTGAACTGGCGAAAAAAAGAGAAGAAGCGGAGTCGCGCGCGCTCGACCATTTACTTTCCTGCCGGCCGGCGCTGCACTATGTGTTGCATCTCGGCGAGCTGGTCGATCGCGGCGAGTTGACGATTATCGAAGTGATCGATTCAACGGGTGATCCTGCGGAGGCTTCGGAAAACGCTGTGAAAGGTGAGCGAATCCGGCATGACTTTTTACGTGATTGTTCGCGGTTACGTCGTAAGGCTGCGGAGCTAAAAGCGCTCGAAGGTAAGATCGCGAAAGTTTCCACCTGTGAACGGGTCGCCTTGCACTTGCAGATTTCGGCGACACAAGGGGAGATTCTCAGGCTGCTGCGCGGTTTGCGCTTGTGTCGGCGCCAGCTTGCGCAGATTGCCGCGGACTTGAAAAAGGCCGGCGATGAACTGGAAACGTGCGAAAAAGATGGAGACGTCGAGGCCGGCGGCCGTCGAATCCGTCAAATCGAAATTGCCACCGGCATGAATGCGCCACAGCTCAAGCATCACGTTCGCGGGATGCGCGACGGAGAAAGGCTGACGGCCGAAGCGAAAGAGGCGCTGACGGAAGCCAATCTCCGCTTGGTGGTGAACATTGCGAAACGTTACCGTCGCAGCGGGCTGGCACTCGCCGATCTCATTCAGGAAGGCAATCTTGGGCTGATGCGCGCAGCGGAAAAATTCGATTATCGCCTGGGCTGCCGCTTCTCGACGTACGCCACCTGGTGGATCCGCCAGACGATCGCGCGCAGTATCATCAATTATAGCCTGATTCGTGTGCCCGTGCAGATGGTCGAGGCACGCAACAAGGTGTTGTGCGCGGCGGAATCCCTGGCCCATGGCCTGAACGGAAGCCCGTTGCCCGAGGAGTTGGCGCGGCAAACGGGTTTGCCGCCGCATATCATCGAAGGCACTTTCCGGCTCCCGCGGCCGCCGTTGTCTTTGAACGCGCCGATCGCGATAAGCCAGGAGAAGATGTTGGAAGACTGCGTCGCCGACCGGCGCGCGCCGGATCCCGCCGAGCGCGCGCTGGAACAACTCGCTTTGGCGGCCGCGCGCAACCAACTATCGATCCTACCGACCAGGCAGGCAACCGCGCTGCGATACCGCTTCGGCATCGAGATGGATAAAGAACACACGCTGCAAGAGATCGGCGACATGTTTCTCATCACCCGCGAACGGGCGCGCCAAATCGAGACGCAGGCCTTGCGGCGCTTGCGCGGCGGCCCAGCCCGGACGGCTGAACAGCGGCCGCATCATTCATATCGCAACGGCAATGGTGGTGCGCTGAAGACGCCACTGCCGAATAACCGTCGCCTAAAATCACCGCGCCTATAATTTTCGCGATCAGCAAGAAAACTTTCTACTCGGAAGAAGGAGATCAAACCATGTATGCATCGAGCCTGATGTTTCACACGGTGCCGGGAAAAACCGGCGAATTAGAAAAAGAACTGCGAGCACTGCGCAAACTGGTGCAGGACGCGGGTGGCCAAAATGCCAGAATCCTGCATACCCATTTCGCCTCGCCCGAAGCTCCCAATGTCGTGTTCGTGCAAGATGCGCCCGACCTGGCGACGCTGGAACGCCAGATTCAGCGAATAACAGCGGATGCCGGCTTTCAACAGTGGACCAAGAAGGTCTCTCCGCTGCTGCGGCAGTCACCGAACCGGGAAATTCACCTGGTGGTGGAAGACGGCGCGCAGTAGGTGCGCGTTGGAACCGGAATAGGACCCTGCCGCTAACTGATTGCCGTACTCCCCAGATCGGGGCGGGAGACCGGCTTTGGCGTATGCCACACCGGTTGTATTTGGGTTTTTTCCATGCGCGCCGCCAGAGCCTCTAACCTGCCAAGCTTTTGCATTGTTCGAACAATGCTTCCGACCGTTCCCCAGTCGCTCCAGCCGACGTCGCCGACCGGTAACACGCACAAGCGGGAGGCGAGCGGCTCGCATATGCCGGAGGAGAAATTAACCCTCGGAATCGCGTCGTAGACCTGTTCGAGAAATTGCGCCGGACAGCCGCTGCGCAGCGTCATCTGAATCAGCCGGAAGGCATGGTAAAGCAACGGCGAGGTGCGCTGAACCATGTCCCACAACGTTGCGGTGTGCACAGCAAAAACCATAGTGTTCCATAAAGCGCCGCGGTCGATGAGTTCTTTCGCCTGCGCCAACGGCGGTTTTTCAACGAACCCGGCGACGGGGCTGGCGCCGCGGCTGTCAGGCTTCCTCGCGGCGGCGACGATGTAGCCGTACTCGGTCTCTTCGCCGGCCTGAGGCGTCATGCCGAGAAGGATCATCTTGCTGGGACTTTTCGCTGACGCAGCCAAGGCTCTTTCGACCGCGCTCATGAACCGATCCTCATCGAGGACGAAATGATCCGACGGAAACACGACGACGGTCGCCGCCGGGTCACGATTCGTAATGTGCGCCAATGGCAGAAGGATCCCCGGCGCGGTATCGCGGTTGGCGGGTTGGAAGATAATATTGTGCCGCGGCCAGTGCGCGAGTTGTTGGTCGACGTCTTCCCGATGATGAGAGCTGACGACGATCAATATGCGCTCGCGCGGGATGAGCCGCTCGATGCGATCCAACGTGCAGCGTAACATGGACCGTGCGCCTGTGACGGTCGAAAATTGTTTGAGGCCGCTGCCGCCGCAAACTTGCTGCAAAAAACTACGCACGCGAGTTCCTTCTCCGCCGGCCAGCACGACTGCCCAGACATTCGAATGGTTCATGTGACTTCCTGTTCTAAAATTTTATCAGATGGAGACGATTTTTGGCTCCACTCCGTAACAAGAAACATACCAATGTTGGCTCTAACGACGAACGGCTGATAATAGCCACATTGCAAAATTTCGTTTGCTACAGTGTCCCAACTGCGAGACAGAAAAATAGGCAGAATCCCACTTCCAAGACAGATTGTATCGCTGTTGCACCTGCGCATCGCCATTATTCGGCCACTCACCGCTGTATAGGCATAGATAGCACCGGCAGAATCCGGATCATCTCCTGCACTGGTAGGCTGGCGAACCATTCATTCGAGACGATCTAAACCGCAGCGCTGCGTAGAGGTCACCCCTGGCATAGACGTTGCTCCTCCAACCCCCAGATCACGCGGGGGTAAATGATGAGCCAAAATTTTCAGGGAGGCGCCGAAGTTCTGCATCAGATTACCCATGATCATCGGACTGGTTCTGTCGGGGTTCACGCGTCGCCGGACCGGTCGCAGTGGCAACTGACCGGTGAGTACGGGCTGGTCGAAGCCGTTCTTTGCGCAGCGATTCGCGAGTACCAGAAATTTGCCGGATTGCATACCAGACATGGAGAACGGTCGTTCCGCGAGGTTGACCGTTGGTTTTGGGCCGACGATCGGCAGTGGTATTTTTCCTTTGTTAATATTTGCGAGATTCTCAATCTTGATCCCACCTATATTCGCACCGGCCTGAAAATGTGGCGTGAGCGGCTACAACAATACCCCGACAGTGCTCTCCAAATGCCCCGCGTCGATCGTTCGGCGCTAAGATCCGAAAATGGTGTGCTCCGGAGACGGTGTCAAAGTCACTGATCCGTATCGCTTACAGTAAAACAAAAAGTCAGGGAACTCCGGCCAAGTGCATCGTTTCGTTGCTCGTGATCATTGACCGGTGTAACTCTAAGTCCGGATAGGACCTTTCAGGGCTGAGCACTTGTCGGGACGCGAGCGAGCACAACCAGCGGGCGGCGCGATCCAACGAGTCGTTCAAAGCAGACCCGCCGCACAGCCGCCAACCATCCAAAAACTTCGATCCTGGCATGAAAGGTGCTTTTCATTTTAAAGTAGTTGAGTTGCCGCTGGCCGCGCGCTTCATTGATGTCTCTGAGGGTGCCTTGAAGGATCATTGAGTTGCTTTGGCGCCGATTTGGATTCGCCTAGCTTTCGTTCGCTCACGCTTTTGATCGGTCCTATTGCTATTGCGGAGCGGCGTACGCGCGCCGGCGCGGCGCGCGATATCGATCAGTAGAGCTCGATGCGCAGCAACAGCGGCGAGCGGTGGGTTGAAAAATCGTTGGTCGCATTCAGTTCTCTTAGCATCATGCTGCGAACTGCCTTAACCGCGCAGCCACCCCGGGGTCGGGCGCACTGGGCGGGACAAGTCATGCTGTTATTGTTGATCGCGGCGGGCGCTGGATTTTATTTCCCTGGGTGCAGTGCGAAATCGATGACGTTGTCCTGGCAAGACACGAGCGAAAACGAGGATGGTTTCAGGATCTACCGCATCACCAATGATCAGAAAAAGATCATCGCCGAAGTCGGTCCCAACGTCACTCGATATGTCGACAAAGAAGCCCCGCGCAACTCGGGCTACGTTGTTACGGCGTTCAACGCCGCGGGCGAGTCTGATCCGACCGGTTCAGCTTGTCGGCAGAACTGACGCGCACGCATCGAACGATTTCAATTCACAATTTTCAGTGCACCAAGAAGGAGCATTCCATGGCGGAGAAAATCAAGCCGATCCCAGATGAATACCGTGGCGCCACACCGTACTTATGCGTCAAAGGCGGGGCGGCCGCCATCGACTTCTACAAGCAGGCGTTTGGCGCGCGCGAGAGCATGCGCATCCCGATGGCCGGGGGTAAGATCGGCCATGCCGAGCTTCGGGTAGGCGATGCGCTGTTTATGCTTGCGGACGAATTTCCGGAGATGAACTTCCGCAGTCCACAGTCACTCGGCGGTACGCCGGTCAATATCGTGATTTACGTCGAAAACGTCGACGAGCTGGTGAAACAAGCTGAAAACGCCGGCGCGAAGGTGTTGCGTCCTCCGGCCGATCAATTTTACGGCGACCGCATGGCTACGCTGCAAGATCCGTTCGGCCATTCATGGTCATTTGCGACTCACGTTGAAGACGTGTCTCCCCAGGAGATCGAGGAACGCGCCGCGGCGCACAAGAGTTGAAACTTAAGCCCGGTTCGTTTCGCGGTGGATTCGACGATTTATATGCATGCGCCTGGCCTAATGCGCGACTGGCTGAATAGAAGCGGGTCCCGGCCATCGCGATCGTATAGTTCGCCTGGTGTTTATCGTTTCGTTGGTTCTTGTCTGCTTTTGTCCCATGGCGGCTGCGGCTCAAGACGACACGCGGGTGCGACGGGCCGGGGACGATCTGTTTCTCGCCGCTGGGGAAATTGATTGGCGATCGGAGACTTCGGGAGACGCCCTGGTTGCCGGCGGCGAGATCGATTTACGCGGTGACATTCCCGGCGCCGCCGTCGTTGCCGGGAGGGCGGCGCACGGTGGCATCGAAGATCGATCAAGATGGGTTACGTGCTTTTGCTGTTTGCGCCCAATGCCATGCGCCGCGTCACGCAAACCCTGCGCACAAGATCGTGCAGGCGCCGGTGCTCGGGATACTCGTTCTAGTCGTTGTGCCGATTGTGGTGGTTCTGCTCTCGGTGACGGTGATCGGCGTTCCCCTGGCGCTGATTGTACTGGCGTTGTATGTCCTGTTGATGCCGCTGGTTTGATCGCCGCCGCGGCAGCGATCGGCGATTTGCTGTTGGATCGTTTCAGTGGGGGCGAACGAGCGAGCACGGCGCAACGAGTCTTGGCGCTGATCGCCGCGCTGCTCGCGTTGTTTTTACTTATCAATGTGCCCTACGCCGGCGGGTTGCTGGTGTTTATTGCGATGCTTTTCGGCATCGGCGCGATTGTGCTCGCGCTCTTCAGTCCCTCGTACTCAGGGCCTCTGCAAGCGGCGGCCTGATTGAGAGCCAGCCTTACCGTGGCCGCTGACGCAAGAATCAAACTCTCTCTCGCGTGGATCGCAACCATCTCGCCTTGGCGAAGTGAAGCTTCGTCATGCCGGTCCTTCGAGGCCTCAGAATAAACTCCAGCCGGCATTCAGGTTCGTTTTACGTCCGAAATAGCCTGGATTCCCGCGTCCGCAGGAATCAGGACAATTCAGTCGAAGTCGACAGGCGAAAAACCCGTGGCTGAGAGCCGGGGTCATCGTTCATTTGTAGCAGCACCTGAGCGCGGCGCCGGCGAAGCACTGATCTTGCGCGGATACCGCACGCATGGTCGACGAAGAGATCAAGAGGCTGCTCAACGAGCCCAGATTAAAATTCGGGACCTGCTCGGCGCCTATCGTCAAGAGCTCGAAGAAATCTCCCGGCTGCTGCTGCAAAAGGAAGTGATCGAGCGCCCGGAGCTGTTGGCGATCTTCAAATTCAGAAACATCGATGATCGCAAAGATAAAGACCCCGCCGGGAGCGAAGTCGTCGCTTCCACGATCAGACGCCGCAGAGCGTGTGAATGAACCATTCCAAAAGCCGCCGTGAACGCGTATGATGCGCGCTGATCGATCAAAAAATAGAAGCCGCGACGTTGATCACATTAACGTGCGGCGCTCGATCATTGACGCTGCAGCAGCGTTTCCTGGAGACTCACTTTGGTTAAAAAAGCGAATTTGATCTTGCACCTGTGCTGGGTTGTCCTTTGGATTTCCGCCTGCTCATCCCAAGGGTCTGTAACTTCCAGCCGCGGCGCCCAGGCGCCGCGCGGTTTCTTAGATCGATTATCCGACCAGTTGACCGAAAGAGAATGTAACGTTGTCAGATTCACGTGTCCCTACGGTTTCGGCGCCGCCGGTGAGCCCTGCGAGTGTACCGACCCGACGGGGACAGTCCTCATTGGTCGAACGATCAAATGAGTCTAAACAATCTTGCAGGAAACGCGCTCGGTGCGCACAGGATTGGCCGGTCATGGCGCATGTGACCAATGCTTGGTCGACGGATTTCCTGGAACTCTGAGCCTATCTAAGTAACTCATTGTATGGCACCCCGCCGGCTGGGTGCCGCTTCAGCCATTGTCGCCGGGGCATGATAGTTGCTCGGCAACGTCTACCGTAAATCGAGTGTGGCCATGATCAGTGAACGTGCCAAAACCGTACTCATCATCGAGAAACAACCCAACTATACGCAACTCTTGGTCAAGCAAGTGATGTTTGCAGGCTTAAATCCGTTGGTCGCGGTGACCGGCGAGGGTGGCTTACGAAAGGCGCTGGAACATCACCCGGATTTGATCTTACTGGAGTTGGATCTCACCGACATGGACGGATTGAAATTTGTCTCCTTGCTGAAAGAAAAGCCGCAGTTACAAAATATTCCGATCGTCGCAATGAGCATTTTTAGCTATCTAAAGACTGTCGCCCTGTACGGGGGCTGTGATGATTTTTTGAAAAAGCCGGTCAAAATGATCGATTTAATGACTCATATCCGCCATTTCCTGCGCCCGGCTGTGGTGCTGCAAAGCGATCCACATCGGCTCCCTCCACGAGAATCAAACAAGCGTTAATCCCGACTTGTGTCTTGTCCGGTTTCAGCGGACTTACAAGCGAAACCCCCTCTCCCAGAAGTCTTTAAATCCTGCGATTTTCCCGAGTCGCGCTTCCTGAGCGGATCAGCCCTCAGGTGAATCTAGGTCGCCGGCTTGCTCCGGGATGATCCCGAGGCACAAACCAGACCTTGATTGCGGGATGCTAGGCGACACTCGTGCCGGTCTGGAGCGAAAGGTTGAGGCGCTTGCCTAGCGTTTCCTGTTGACTCAAGTGCTTGTCGCGTTCATAGGAAAGATGTAGTAGATCACGTTACGGGGCGGTTGGCGCCCCGCTCAAGGCTGTGCGAGGTCTAGGAGAACTTCGGCGAGAGGAGAACCACGGTCATGTCGCTCATAACCATAGCTCACGCGGCATATAGCGGCGGCAGCGCGATCGCCGAAAAAGTGGCGACGGTATTAAACTATCGCTCCGTTGATCGGGAAGTCTTGATCGAGGCGAGCAAGCGCTACGGTATTCCCGAGGCGAAGTACACCGAGGTGCTCGAAGCCGAAGGGCATTGGTGGGAGCGCTGGCGCGAAAGCCTGCGCTTGTACCGCATTACCCTGCAAGCGGCTATGTGTGATGTCGCTCAGGAAGGCCAGATGGTTTATTACGGGCGCGCCGGTCGCCAGCTCCTGCCGGGAATCCAGCACGTGCTCAAGGTGCTCGTAGTTGCGCCGATGGAGTACCGGATCGAGCTGGTGCGTGCCCAAAAGGGAATGGACAGCGAAACTGCGCGGCAATATCTGCGCGAGCTCGATCGCGTGCGCACCCGTCGCTTTCGCGCGCTGTTCAATGAAGACTGGCAAGATCCCGTTGGACAAGACCTGGTTTTGAACGGCGCCCGGCTTGGTGCGGAATTAGGCGCGTCCATTATCGCCGACACGGTGCGGCGGCCGGAATTTCAACCGACGGCCGAGTCGATCAAGGCATTCCAGGATCTCGCGACCACGTCGCGGGTGCAAGCGGCGCTGATCACTTCGCCGAAGACCCGCAATGTGGTGCTGAACGTGAAGAGCGACGGCGGCCGGGTCAGCATCTCCGGCATACTCGCCGATCCCGATTTGGAAAAAGAAATCGTTCGCATCGCCAAGGATGTCAAAGACGTGGCCGAAGTGATCACCGATATTGAACCGCCACCCATCGAATACATGCACCCGTAACAGCTCGAGTGTCTGAGAAATCTATCTTTCAGGCTTAAAACCTTCCGCGCATCGTTAGTCTGGATTTATTCAACGCACTCCCTGTGCTATTTTTTATAGCGGCCCTCACGATTCCCTGATGGAAACTCATGATATCGCATACATGAAGCTGGCCTTGTCAGCGGCGCGGCAGGGCGCCAGCAAGGGAGAAGTACCGGTCGGAGCCGTGATCGTTGCGGCGGGGGAGATTGTCGGCACGAGTTACAACCGGCGGGAGGAACGCCGGAATCCGTTGGGTCATGCGGAGATCATCGCTATAGAAGAGGCCTCGAGCCGGTTGGGCAGCTGGCGCCTCGACACGTGCGATATCTATGTCACGCTCGAGCCGTGCCTCATGTGTACGGGAGCGATCTTGCAAGCGAGAATGCGCCGCCTGGTGTTCGGATGTCTGGATCCAAAAGCCGGCGCCGTTGAATCCCTTTATCGTTTATGTGAGGATCAGCGACTCAATCATCAACTGCCCGTGACCAGCGGTGTTTTGGCTCAGGAGTCGGCGGCTGCGCTAGCCGATTTTTTTACCTACCTGAGGGCGCAAAAACGTCAATCTAAAGCGGAGAGGTGGCCGAGCCCGGTTGAAGGCGCTTGACTCGAAATCAAGTTTACCCGGAAGGGTAACGGGGGTTCGAATCCCTCCCTCTCCGCCAATATTTCCGCTTGCCTGGCAAAGAGTTAGCCCCGCCCTTGTTCCCAGTCAAAGCCTGTGCAGTAGAAATCAAGTTTTCCCGACCCTCGAAAAGTGCCCTTTGTGCATGGTTTGTGAAAGAACTTTTTTGATGGACGTGATCCACCGCCGGATGAGGTTGCGGCGCCTGGATTGCCCGTATGTGTTCCACAGAAGCGGACGGCCCATCAGATCATTTCGCAAGGCGTTCAAGCTGGCGGCCAAAGAGATTGGCTATCCCGAGCTTTTGCCGCATGACATGAGACGTTCGGCCGTGAGAAATTTCAGAAAGGCCGGTCTGTCGGAGCACGAAGCTTTCCGCTCACGCGACTGATTCGGTTTATCGGCAATACGACATAATCAGTGACGACGACCCGACGGCGGCCATCGAGCGGGGCCAGCAGCACTTGAAGTAAGAGGCTGACAAGCGTTGCCCCAAGGCGCCGGTAAGCGGCAGCGCTCTGGCCTTCTTTGATTTTGAATATTCCGCCGACAGTCTCACCATGTTGCCGTCCATCCAGGACCACTCAAACGCCTTGCCTTCAGCCGACCGCCAGCCTGGCGGCTAGCTCATCAGTGACGGCTGTACAACCAGAACTTTATTTTTGGCCGGCTCGTTCATATTCAGATCATGCCGCCGCCATGCGCTCGGCTGTGGTGCGCACCGTCTCTTGCTCGGCCGCCTCTGTCAGTCTGTGCCGCTCCTATGTCTCCAGGTCGATGTATTGCTCGATTTCAGCGCGTACCCGGTTGGCGTCAAGTTCCCATGTATCGACGCCGTAGTGATCGACGTACCACCAATAACGAGGATCGTTTTTCTTGGCCGCGAAGCTCAGCAAGTCGGCGGTATCGTCTTGGATGAGCGCTATCCGCTGGCGGGGGTGCTGCGCCCGTAACGTGCGCCATCGGCCCGCAGTCGTACAGAGACGTAGCCTGTAACCTGAAAAATTACGAAATTAAGACGCAGCAATGATGTTTTTGTTTGCGGCATGGCTTTCGCTTCGACTCTGAGGCGGTGGCTGTTGATAGCCCTCATTCGGAGCAGTTCGGGACGTGTGACGCTGCTTACGGTGCTGTACGCGGCCGCCAATCCCTACACGAATACCAAACAGTTTGGGTGATATGATGGCACAATGGGCACGTACAACATTTACTGTGAGGGTGTTTCCAAACGGACAGCCGTGGATACACCTGGAATCGAAAGTCGTTAGAGGCGGGTTTCTCGCTTTTGACTTGCGGCGAGGCGCGACACGCGATGAAGCGGAGCAAGTGGCCGACTATCTGAACACTAAGATCACCCAGGTTTCATACGTCCCGCTGCTGCAAGGGCGGCCCCGCAAGGTTCGCCGCTGACAGGTGCTCCGCTCCCCGTCGCTTGTGATCGAAGACTCCACCGCGCCCCCCACAGGAACCGAGCCGTACAATGGGTACCGGGCCTGGTCCATCTTTCTTTGAACATCTTCCGCACAGCTCGCGGTCATAGCGCCGCCGCGGTCGTACAACGCAAACGTATTCGGCAATTCCGCTTGCACTTGGCGATAAGCTGCCGTGAGATGCGCGTTCGTTGTCCTGGTGACATGCCTGTCCGTAACAAAGGGATAGAATACACCCCTACTGTTCAGTGGCACTCTGTTTGCTGTCTTGACGCGCGTGACTTCGGGAAGCCTGTATGTAGAAGCCGATTGCGGGACAGTTGCACTTGGAAAAGTACCACCTGTGGGACAGAAAAAATCTAAACCTAAATTTCAGGCGGGCGATGAGGAAGCGGCATGATTTGTTTACTTTGCGGCCGGAGGCTTTGCTGGTGGCAGAAAAAAATCTCCTCGGTTGTAACCGCGAACCGTTATCATTGGACGTGCTTTTGGGACTCGGGCGGAGCAAGCATTAAAAGAGAAACGCAAACGAGGAAACCTTATCTTTCGAGAACGCAACCCAAATTGAGAAATTGACTGACGTTGAAAGCAGCCTCACCGATCCGGTCTCAACCAAAATTCCTGGTCGGCTTCGCTGTTTAATCATCAAAGGAGGAGCCTTATGGCACATAAAATCAAAAAGCTCGTAGCAGGTTTGGCGCTATTTTTAATGCTCGGCGGATGTCAGGCGACGACGGGCAGGACCGCGGGCCAGAACATCGACGACTCCAATACGACAGCGGCGGTGAAGACGCGGTTGGCGCAGGATAAAGTATCGAGCCTGACGCGCATCGATGTAGACACCAATGGCGGCGTCGTGGCGCTCAACGGCACGGTGGAATCAGCGGAGCAGCGGGCGCGGGCAGAGCAGATCGTGCGCGACGTCGGCGGCGTTAAGCGCGTGATCAATAACCTGCAGGTGCAGCAGCAGCGTTAGCCGGGTAGTTATGGAACACACCGCCGAAGACTCCCGTGGAAAGCGGCGCGGTTTGACTGAAGACGGCCACGCCGTGTTCGATGAGATCGATGATACCGGAAGAAGAGTCGTCACCGAGGCAACGCTGCACGACTCCGGTAGATTAAGCGATGGCACAAGTTGGAAAACTACTCACCGAGCAGAAGGAATAGATAGTAAGTTCGAACCAGATATAATCGTTCGCGGCGTGGGCTAACTTACCGAGGTGATCTTCAATCATTCGGATGCCCGAGAGAGTGATGCCAGGTGGTTAACATTTCGATGCTGTCGTCGGCCTTGCCTGGCGGGTCGAACCTCGAGACGAGAAGCGAGAAGGGATTGGCAACGTGCCACCAGGGATTTCTCTTGTCCCGCCACTCTTTGTCGTAGGTCCAGCGCCCGCCTAACGCTTCGATGCGAAGCTTCGCCTTCGGATCGATTTGCAGCGCCGGGCGAAACGTCGCGGGCGTGGCCTTGCCGATGAGCTCCAACACGCCGTCGCGCCTCACTTCCCACTCGCTACTCACCGTCCTCCCAGCTCCCGCCCAAAATATCTTCGACGGTTTGAATCATATCCCATTTGGTGCGGCCGTCGATTTTCTCAGAGGCGCCCAGCAAAGCCGCTGATCGTGAAGCGCAAAGCGCGCATTCTGGCTTGAGCCACGGTCTTACCACCGTCCCATTCCTTCACTGGCGAAGGGCCGCCAGAACACGGACTGAACCATCGCCGGACTGCTGCGCAAGCATCGTTGCCGGAACGTCGACAAGGATCTGCCCGACAAACCCGGCGCGCCAGGGTAGGGATGAAGCCTCTCGGTTGAAACGTGAAGCGCCCGATTGAAACCGCGCGCTCTTCTGCTGTCGATCTCGCCGCAACGCACGCCATCGCCAGCGCGACAATCGCGTCGATCTTCTTTGATGCCTTCTCTTTGGTGATTCGCCAGCGGCGGGGATTATCAACGGTTACGGTTGAAAGCGCTTGCTGCCTTAATTCGTCGCTCGAGTAGATATCGAGGTTTTCCCCGGTGAGCAGATCAAAAGGGGGCTGGCCCATGAGCGTTAAATTGGCTTGAGTCTGCGGAAACTCCCGGATCGGCAAGCCGGCCGCCTGCAGGATCGAGATCGAGCGGTGCATCTGATATGGGTCGGCCAAGTATTCGACGACGTCGCCTTGCTCGTTCAAATCCCGCAAATCCTGCTCGACGGTGTTTTCCAAGTCGAGAGGCTTATTAGGCGTCGGCTTCCAAATCCGATGACTGACTAGGATCAATTTCTCGCCTTGCTCATCCCATTTGACCGCAACCCGCGCGGCATTGTCGTGCTTGATGCCTACGTCGATTCCGACAAAGAGCGGGCTCCGATCGGTGATGCTCGGATGATGGGATTGATTGACGCACGGATCCCACATTTCCGGCGTGATGAAGGTCTCTTCCGCGGTCGCCCATTGATTGTGATGAAGGCGCAGATTAAGTCCCGGGGCGAAGGGTTTTCTTCTGGCTCTCGTAGTAGGCTTCGGTCTGCCACGGCATTCTTGGCTCGTGGTCCCATTAGGCAAAGATTCTGGCCTCACGGTTGGCGTAGATCGGCAAATCGGGATGAAGTCGTCTTGAACACCCGGGAAAGGGTTTGCTCAAGGTCGTTGGCCGAGACAAGGATCTCGTTCGGCGCCTCCTGAATGAATCCTCAGCCGAGGGTTAGAGCGCCGTTGAGCGTCGTCTTGCCGCTCTTCTGCAGCCGTAAAGAATCGTATTCCACGGAAGCCGGCCGTCTTTGTCGACAAGCTGGTTAAGAAAAACGAGCTGGGCCAGCCCTTCAAGCTCATGGATCACCAGCGGGAAATTTTGCGCTTGCCTTCGCCGTCGATGAACGTTAGCGGGTGAATTAGCTTGGTCATGGTCGTCGTTTTCGCTTACGGACGTTCATGCCGAGCGCCGGATGACAACTGACAAAAAGTCAGACTTTTCCCGCCTCCGGACGCTTCCTGTTTCAATAAACTGTAATAAAAACAATCGAGTTTTAGCGGGCATACCGCTTGCTTTGCTGATGTACGGTGAAGTTGCAGACATGAGTCATACTAATCTCAAAATGGAGTGATTCATGGCACGAGACAAAAACCTTGTATGGTCGGGTTTCATAGCACGCGCCTTAGCTATGCTGCCCCACCCGGCAGGCGATCCCCGTAGCTCTTCCGGGAACGGTCTCAATGCGCAGGACCAGCGAGAGTATCGACACGACCGGGAATCGCGATTGGGCAACGAAGAACTAGCTTGGGCGGAAATCCGCGAGTCGCTAGACAATTTGCGTTGATAAAACGCGGTCCGTTCGGCTGGTCGTACGTCCCTCCCTCCAACCGGGGTGTCCGCGCCCTTTGCACGTGAACTCCGGCCGCACGTTCCCCGTGTCTTGACACTTTGCAATTAAAACGCAGCCCATTTGCTTTGTGACTAGCGCTCCAAAGCCTAGGCGCCTTTACTGCTCGGCGTGCTAGCGGCTTGCTCGGGTGGCCTACTTGTCGCCGGCAGTTCAGTGCTACGGAGAATCTATTGATATTGGCCGAAAAGTTTTACATTCGTTTACCTTGGGACATTTGACATATTATTGGTGGCTTGGCGAGGCTGAATGACTTACGACGGTTCATTTCAAAAACAGAGGCGGATGATGAGCATCGCGCAAACGATGCCGCCGATGGTTGAGCTCGTACTTTGCGCTAAGTCCGTGCGCTTTAAGACCACGTTGCATGCGGGACAAATATTTGGTTACGGCGGGCGACCCACCCTTTTGGCGTGTAGCAGATCAAAGGAAACGTTCGGGTTTGGTGGCTGCGTAAATCTCGACAGAAATGGCTACAACGCATACGAGAGCACGCCCCGAGCGTTTCGGCGAGGCATAATATCCCAGACGGAATGCCGGATCCGGAATAGGGACCTACGGCGGATGGCATGCGTAATGCACTTACGCCGATTAGGAAGAGATTCAAACGGAGTAAACCCTATGACTCGCAGATGGGATGGTTACCTGGTCAGGGCTCTCAACGACCTTGTTTCGCTCACGCGTGCGTGCAGGCCGTCGGACTTAAATACCGTCCGAGCGAAAGTTTTGACATCCCCGGCGTACAGTGAGCAACGGCGCAAGCGAAAATCTTCTGGCAGGCGGAAGAGGCGGAATACCACTGGCGTCTAATTCTTATTCTTAGTCCCGGTTCTGAGAAAGTTGTGCGACGCTTTTGTCATACCTGTGGCACTCATGACATGATTGTCGGTTGTCCCGCCTGCAATCCAATCCCGTCAGCGATAAACGCCAGGGCATACGTTACGCGCTGAAGTTTTATCTCTACCTATTCGTCACGGCCGTCCTGGCCGTCATTCTGTGGATCATTATCGGCGGCTAATTTAAGCGACCGGAGATGGGGGCGGCACTTTCGCTGCTAAGCGATGCCTCGGCCGTTGCCGGAAAGCACTCCCGAAGTATCGCCGCGCTCGATTATCTCAAATCGAGTTCGACGGAGACATGGCCGTTCGCTCAATTCCGGTTCGCCCCGGAAAGCGGCGACCCAGAAGCGCGCTGGCGAAATTTAAATGCGAGTCTAAACGAAAGTAAAAGATTTGTGAGCGGCCGGCCTGTGATGCCTAACGACTTTAAAATTCCAACTCGTAAAGAGAACCGCGAAATTCTCAAAACGACTGACGCCGGAAGAGCGGAAATATATCCAGGCTCGAATTTCGGACGTGTTTGCAACCCACAAACGCTCGAACTTTAAACTCGTCGTGCCGTAAACAACAAAAGTACCTAGACGCAGCGCCTGAGCCAGTGCCTAAGCCGCACTTACTTGCTCCTTCGTGCATGGCTGTAACAGATGAAGAATGGCCATCTTCGTTGTTTGCCAAGCATACCCCGCGGACTGGCGCGAGACGCGGTACAAGCGGTTCCATCCAGAGCTACTTCGGTACACGACATGACGACCGTACGCGGCATCATCTTTGCGGCAAGAGTGATCCATTGTTGCAGGAGCGCTTGATGGAATCTTTTAGAGAGAAAAATGGTGGTCTCAGTAGTAATCGGCTGATTGGTGAGCAAGTAGGAGCAGAAATTTTGACGAGGACCTGCGATTTGGAACCCCATGATAATTGTGAAGAGAAAGAAACCCTTACAGCTACAGCAGGGCTATCAGACGAGATTAAGAGAGCACATTCCGAATTCGATACAACCGAAATCTTACCCGAGTCAAAGGAAACAGCGCGGCCAATTCGGCGGCGTAAAATTCGGGTCTACCTACCGTGATGTCTCTCAAGCTCACAGATTGAAGCAATGAAAGTAAAAATCGCCGGATCCACAAATGAGCAAGCGACCAGAGTGGCCTCTATTAAGAATAAGATGTTTACTCTGTGGTCACCTAACGTGTCCCGACTGTCGAGAGGTATCGGTCTCCACACTAGCTTGTTGTAAATGCCGAGAGAGAGCCATTAAGCGCTTAAAGGCTCTCCGGGAACCGCAAGACGATGGAGGCAAATGACAAACTCTTAATTTGCGCCGGAATATTAGAAAAGCTTGGCATGCGCTACGGTATCGGAAGCTTTCTCGAAGTTTATACTGGAGCACTTCAACGCGAAGACAATTTCGGCGACAGGCGCTGTTGATTTTTGTAGGCTTCGATTTCCCGTAGGGCAGCCGTCTCTTGGAGAGATTTATTCACCGCCTCTAGCTTCCTGATGTCGTCCTCCAATTTCTGCTTTTTGGCGGACAATTCATAGATCGCCTTTAGGAGCCTGGCTTGAAGTTCTTCGTCAGTGGATACCGGCATTTTATTCCCCCCTGGAAAGCTAAGGGCTGTAGAAGCAATAAAGACTCCAACCGGTAAGTTCACGAATTTGCTAACAAATCGCTGTGACAATTGACAGTCCGATTAGTGTCAGAGTGACAAAATGACTCGGACATTTGCGGTTACCTAGTAACGTTCGGTCCAAACATGGACAGGAACCGGCAAAAGCATTGTGCTGAGCCTGTAGTGCCGGGACAATTTATCATTGTCCAAACGGAAGGTTTTGATCCGGCTCGAGTAGCCCTCCGATCATGCTGCAATACCGCGCTCCATGTGTGACTAGACAATCTTAGTAAGGCAGTTGATAATGGCATTATCCGATGTTCTT
>Ga0209640_10000873_pt1 | contig 24432 bp, 21 predicted proteins | sample RifCSP10_1_FD_184018 | JGI IMG/M metagenome (GOLD analysis project Ga0209640, IMG submission 184018) | Soil microbial communities from Rifle, Colorado - Rifle CSP2_sed 10_1 (SPAdes) (version 2) | ecosystem: Environmental > Terrestrial > Deep subsurface > Rock core/Sediment | place: Rifle... | reverse complement strand
TAACGCAATTGAAGGAACCGTTCAGCTCGAGCAAACGGATTTGCCCGCGCTCGTTGAGGCGCTCGGGGTGACCGGTGTCGCCGACATCGAGCGCGATGTGATTGCCGGCGGTACGGTCGCGGGCGACATTCGGGTCGCTGGCGAGATTCAGGATCCGAAGGTCGAGGGACGTGCCATCGTCGAGGGCGCCAGGGTGGCGCAGGTCGATGCGCCGCTGCTGCGGGCAGACTTCTCCGGCCACCCCTTCCAGCCTCAGCTGGAATTCAGTATCGAGATTCCCGAGGCCGTTGCTGCCGATCAGCAGGTGCGCGACGTGCGGGCCACCGGCCGCCTGGCAGACACGATGCTCGTCGTTGACGAACTATTGGCCGCTCAACCGTTGACGTCGGGCCTGCTGACGGCCAGTGGCACGTACGACATCGGTAACGGTCGCTACACCGCGGCGCTTCAGGGCACTCAGTGGCTGCTTGCCGCAACCGCCGAACAACCGGTGGCGGGGCTGCTCGACGTGCGCTTTGCGGGCGAGGGCACGGCGGAGAAGCCGGGCGGGAAGGGTGTAGTGACGCTGCGCGACGCGATGTGGACTGACGTGGCGCTGGGCACCATCGATGCTTCGATCGAGCTCGACGGTCAGGCCGCGCACATCGAGGCGCAGGCGCCGGAGTTTGCCGCGCGTGCCACCGGCCGCGTGGAGTTGCAGTCGCCATATGAGGCCAGCGCGGACGTCAACGCACAGGATCTGGACCTGTCTCGGGTGTTGAAGTACATCGATACGCCCGCGACAGTCACGGGCACAACCACGCTGACGCTCCATGCAGAACTGCCCATAGAGGCATGGCGCGGCGGTTCGGCGACGCTCGACGTCGTGTCGCTCCAGGCACGGGCAGGCGACCTGCCAGTGGCGCTGAGGGAGCCGGCGCGCCTGCGGTACGAAGCTGAGCGGGCGCACATCGATCGGCTCGAGCTTGTGGCCGGCAATCTGTCGCTGTCGGCATCGGGCTCGTTGCTCGTCTTCGAACCTGCGCCAGATTCGCCCGCCGTTCTCTTTACCGCGACGGGCGATGTCGATGACGTGGTGAGTGCGGCGACTGCCCTCGGGCTGACCCAGCTTCCGGTGACCGGCGGTGACGGACCGGTGACGGCCCTTTCGCGCGTCACCGGCACGATTCAGCAGCCAGTTATCGCTGCTGACCTGGAAGTTGGCCCGGCATCCGTCGCAGTGGAAGACTCGCCTCCGATGACCGGACTTGTTGTCCGGGCGCACGCAGAGAATGGGTGGCTCGAGTTGCGCGAGGGGGAAGCGACGTACGAAGGCGCGCGACTGTTCGCTACCGGTAAGGCGCCACTGTCGATCTTCAGCGACCGACTCGCTGTGGGCGGGGCAGGTCCTTCGGGGGTCGTCACGGACCAAGCCGTCGTGCGAGCCCAGGCTATGAACCTGACGCCTGCTGTGCTGGCGCCCTTCGTCGAGCCGGGGACGCTTGATGAGCTCGCGGGATCGATCGACGCCACCCTCGAGGCCGCGACTCCTACGCTGGAGCTTGCCGACCTTACCGGCGAGCTGCGCATCGATCGGTTCGACCTGCGCGTCGCCGATTTGCCCGTCACCCAGCGCGTGCCGACGCGCATCGTTGCTCGCGACGGCTTCGCCCGGGTGGAAGCGTGGGAATGGGTCGGGCAGGGCACGACATTCACCGTCCGCGGCCAGGTGCGCCTGGAGGATCGGCAGGCGGCGATCCTCGCAAACGGCGGAGTCGATTTGCGCCTGCTGACGCCGTTTGTCCGAGGCGCGGGATTGGCCACCGCCGGCCGACTCGAGCCGCGTCTCTCGATTACCGGTACACTCGATGACCCACGTGTCGATGGCGACATCGTCGTGACGGACGGCGAGCTGCGTCTGGCCGACCCGCGCGTCATCGTGTCGGACCTGACGGCCCGAACAGTCCTGACCCGGACAACGGCCCGCATCACCGAGTTGTCCGGTGCGGTGAACGGCGGACCGCTCACCGGTGACGGCACCATCGAGTACAACCCGGACACCGGGCTCGAGACGCAGCTTTCGACCGCGGTTCGCGGCATGGCGCTGGAGTTTCCGCAAGGCCTTCGCAGCGATCTCGATGCCGACTTAGATTTTGCGTTCCAGGCGCCCCCGGGCAATTCCGCCGATGCAGGCGCGGGCAAGCTGTCAGGTACAGTGACGGTTCTTCGGGGCGCTTACCGCGAGCCGATGGCCGTCGTGACCGGGTTGCTCGCGACCCTGCGAGCGCAGCAACTGACCGCGAACGCAGAGCCCTCTCCCTTCCTCGAGGCCCTCGCGCTCGACATACGCCTGATTACCGACGAGGACGTCCTTGTCGACAACAACTACGGGCGGCTGCAGCTTGCAGCGGACTTGCGCGTCATCGGTACAGCACAGACACCGGGACTGTCGGGGCGCGCGGAGCTGCGCGAGGGCGGGCAACTGTTCGTTGGCCGCAACGTGTACTCGGTCAACTTCGGTGCGATTGATTTCGCCAACCCGGTGGCGATTGAGCCGAATCTGAACATCGAGGCGACAACCAGAGCAGGGGGTGAAGACATCGAGGTGACGATTACGGGGCCGGCTGAGAGTCCCAACGTGGAATTGCGCTCCACCTCGAGCCCAGAGCTCGGTCAGGCGGAGGTGGCTTCGTTGCTTCTGACCGGACGCCGTCTCGAGAGTCTGGCGCCTGGCGATGCGGCATTCATCGGCGCACAGGTCCTGGGCAACTTCTCCGGTGAGGTGCTGGGATTTGCAAGTCGTGCCGTCGGTCTCGACACGATCCGGCTCGGTGGCGTCGAGAATCAGACGCTGCGCCGCGACCCGACCGAAGTGGCCACCACCGGAGAGGATCCAACCAACAGGATCACCTTCGGCAAAAGTCTCGCACCAAACCTCGACCTCACCTTTTCGCAGAGTCTGCGCGACAGCGACGCGCAGACATGGATTATCGACTACCTCCCGAGACGGAATCTCGATCTGCGCCTTGTATCGGATGACGATGACCTGCGGTCGTACGGATTCCGGCATGAGGTCGCGCTCGGTGCGAGAGCTCCTGCGATTCAGCCACGTGCGCCCGAAAGGCAGACGGTACGAGTCGCGACTGTGGACGTGACGGGAGATCTTGCCCTGCCGGAGATGCGCGTGCGCGAGGCTCTCCGGCTGAGTCCCGGAGAAGCGTTCGATTTCGCCGAATGGCAGGACGATCGGGATCGTCTGGAGAGCTTGTATCGACGCGAAGGTTACCTGACCGCGCGGATTGCCACACGGCGCACAGAGCAGGACGGCGGTGTCACGCTCGCGTATGACATCGCCGCCGGGCCGCAAACCGTCATTGCCGCGACGGGTATCGACCTGGATCCGGCGCTCCGGTCGCGCCTGGAGACCGCATGGTTCGAGTCGGTGTTCGACGAGTTCCTGATCGACGAGGCAGTGCAGACCGTCCGCGAGGATTTGGGACGGCGCGGTTATCTGCAGCCGACCATCAACGCGAGCATCCGCGACGAGGGTACCGTCAAAACGCTCGACATCGTCGTCGATCCGGGGCCGCGCAGCACGCGGACGACGGTACGTATCGACGGCGCCCCCGAGGCGCTGGTGGATGAAATCACCGCACGTCTTGAAGAGCGCGGGTTGGTCGATCAGGCCGTGTCGAATCCCAACGCTGTGGACGGTGAGGTCGAAGCGTACCTCCGCAGTCGCGGCTATGTGCGCGCGCAGGTTACCACCGGGGCGCCGCTGTTTGCCGACGGAACCGCCACGTTGCCCGTCAGCGTCAATTCGGGACCAGTGTTCAGGGTTGCCAGCGTGGGATTCGAAGGCGCACAGGCCCTGCCTGAGGACACGCTGCGCAAAGCGGTCGCGCTCGATCCGGAGATGCCGTACGACGCTGATGCGATCGAGGCCGCCCGGACTCGGCTGGTGGCGCTCTATCGGGGCGAAGGGTTCGCCGCGGCCAGGGTCACGGTACGCTCGAACATCGATCCCGAGCAGCCGCTGGTCGCCATCACGTTCGTCATCGAGGACGGTCCGCGACAAGTCCTCAGCGAGATTGTCATCGCGGGGAACCGCGCCATCGATTCGGACGTGATCTTGCGCGCCCTCAATCTGTCGATTGACGCGCCCCTCAGGGCGGAGGAGGTGCTGCAGGCGCGGACGCGCGTCTTCGAAACCGGCTTGTTCCGTCGAATCGATGTCACCTCGGAGGCGGAGGAATCGACCCGTGATGACGTGATGCCGATGCGCGTGCGCGTAACGGTTGAAGAATGGCCATCGGTCCGGCTTCGGTACGGCTTCGTCGTTGCGGAAGAGCGGCCAGAAGACAACCCGAACGGCCGTGAGCTGGTGCCGGGCCTGTCTGCGGACCTTACCCGCCGCACGGTGCTTGGTCGGGCGATCACGATCGGTACAGCGCTGGAGTTGCAGCGCCGGAAACAAGGCGGGCGCGTCTTTGGGAATGCTCCAACATTCCTCGGTCTGCCGATCGAATCGTCTCTGATCGGCGAGCGATCACGCGAAGAAGTTCAGGCAACCTCACTCGTGACGAGCCGGACCGGCGTTACGTGGGAGCAGCGGGCGCGTGTCGCGCGGAATCTGAGTCTTTCCTATTCGTACGCGTTCGAGAGGAACCGCACGTTCGATACCAGGAGCCTCGAGGATCCGACGCTGGCGTTTGACATCACGCTCAACGTTGCCCGGCTCAATGGCGGCGCGGCGTGGGACACTCGCAACGATCCATTGGACGCAACGCGTGGAATGCTCATCTCATCCAGCCTCGACTTCGGGCGCGTCGACGCTCCTGTTTCCAGTGACCGATTCATCCGTGAGCTTGCTCAGGCCTATTACTTCCGCCCGTGGCGCAGCGTTGTATTCGCTTCCGCTGCACGTTGGGGCATCATGCTGCCGATCGGTGGAAGCGACCTGTTTCGGCAGGAGATGTTTTTCTCCGGCGGATCACGCACGGTCCGCGGCGTCGCCGAAAACGGCCTCGGGCCGCGCAGCGTGTTCAACGAAAACGAGCCGGCGGGCGGCCAGACGATGATCGTCGTCAACCAAGAAATGCGCGTGCCAATTTATGGCCGTGTGCGGGGAGTGACGTTCATCGACGCCGGCAACGTCTTCGCGCAACCACGCGATGCGAGCCTGCGGGATCTGGTCGGGTCGATCGGGTTTGGCCTCCGCGTGGGCACGCCGTTTGCGCTCCTGCGCGTCGACTACGGTCGCACCGTGTGGGGTGTGTCGGAACCGTCGTCAGGCAGGTGGACGTTCGGGATAGGGCAGATCTTCTGATCAAGTCACAAGTCACAAGTCACAAGTCACAACAAAAACCCATGGTTTGTGACTTGAGCCTTGTGACTTGTGACTTGTGACTTGAAAACGTCAGCGCCCCCGTACCGTGCGCATGATCTGCAGCACTTCCGGGCGCTCCGGCGCCTCGGGCGCCAGTTGCAGGAACCGCTCGAATGCGTTTGCCATGCGCGCGGGTCGGCCCGACCGATAATGCATCAGTCCGCCGTAATAGTGGGCGTAGGCCATGCTTGGGTTCAGCTCCGCCGCCCGGTCGAATGCCTCCGCCGCACCCGCCCAGTCTTCTCTCTTCGCCAACACCAGACCGAGCTGAAAATGCGCTTCCGGCAGGTTGCCGGCACGGGCCACCGCCTGGCGCGCCGATTCAGCGGCCGCGTCGGTCTGACCATCGAGCAGTTGCTGCCCGGACATGCCGATGAAGTGCCAGGCGTCGTCCTCGGGACGCGCCGCGAGCTGCGCGTACGAGTCGCGCGCCTGATCGCTGGCTCCGAGTTTCTGATGGCTCTGGGCGGCGGTATACACAACGGCGGGCGCAGCCCCTTCGCTCGACGCTTCGACAGCTTGCTGATAACGCCCAGCCTCGTACATCTTGCGCACCTCGGCCGCGTCCTGCGCGAGCGCGACACCTGGGAAGAGCAGAAATACAAAAGCGACTGTTCTCATAACGTTTTCCTGTCTTCCTGACCCTCGCCGAAGCCTGAAGGCTTCGGGCCCTGGCCTTCTTAATTCATTCTACGGCACCGCTTGCGGTTCTCGTGCCAACCACAAACGGCTTCGAACGCCGCAGTCCGGCCAGGGATTACCGGCCATCGACCCCCGACTGTCCGGATTTCATGCCGCCAGGACGAAACGTCCACTTCCTCGTTCCGGCCCCGCCGGTATAGCATCCCCGCGGTGCTCGATCCGTTCTTCATCTGGCTCGAATCGACGACGTTCAGCGTATGGATGCGCGAATCGCCGTCGCTCTTTGCCTTTCCTATGATTCTGGCGGCGCACACCATCGGCCTTGGTCTGCTTGCCGGCGTCGATGTCGCGCACGACCTGCGCCTGCTCGGCGTCGCGCCGCGGATCCCTGTGACAGAGTTCGACCGCTTTCTTCCGGTGATGTGGGTGGGCCTTGGACTGAACCTGGTTTCGGGCGTCGCCCTCCTTCTTGGGTATCCGACAAAGGCGCTCACCAACCCCGTCTTTTACCTGAAGCTCGCGTTCGTCGTCGCCGCGCTCGTCCTCGTTCGCGCAATTCGATGCAGACAGCGATCGTATGCGCCGAAGATGCTGGCCGTTGTCTCGATTCTGTGCTGGGCCGGTGCCACCGTTGCCGGGCGCCTGCTCGCGTACACGTATACGCGCTTGGACGCGACATCTTGATCACAGAGATCTGCATCATCGCGGCGTCGAGGTCAACTTCAACGTGTTGTCGCGAATTGGCGATCTCACTTTTGGAACCTATCGGGCTTGATGAAAGGCAGGGGTGCTGGCAACAGCTAGCCGGGCCGGCGCGTGAAGCGTCGTGGGCCGATGACATAAGCACACAAGAACCGGACCTGATTTCTGCCCCGATCGCCCGCAAACACGCGACGAAAATCAACCGACATCCTTACGCCTTGAATCGACTCCGCCCACCGGATTTCGACCCCGCCCCCTACCTGCGTCGCGAAGTGGTCAGAGATGAACTCCTGCTCGTCGGTACCGGACCCTTTCCAGTAGTTTCCGAGCAAGACGTGCGCAAAGGGTCTCATCCCGCTTGAGGCATGAGGAGTCTGTCGAAACCGGAGCCCTCCAAGGACAGCGGCATCGACACAATTGGCTGAAGCATCGCCGGACGAGCGCTGACACGGTTCCGCCTCACTGGTCGCGGAAAACTCGCCCTCCACGACTAAGACGGCCCACCAATTCTCGTCGTAATCCCAGCTGAACGCGCCCACCAGCGTTGGTGCCCATTGCGACAGACTGTGATCGTTGAGAACACCGAGGCCGACTGCCGCCTCAAACGGAATCGGATACGCCTGCGCGAATACCGTCGAAGGCCAGAGCCACAGAAGAGTCGCCGCCAAAGACGCCATTCGCATACCCGGTTACTCTTGCAGGCTCCTCCATACGTTCTCGAATTCCCGCGCGATAAAGGAGTGTCCCAAGTTCGTCGGGTGTGGATCGAAATCGAATGGTCCTGGCCCCGGAAAGCCAAGCCGCCTTTCGATCGTCACGAGCCCCTGACGACCCAGAGAAGGTGTGTAGAGATCGACGATCGCCACACGCGAGCCTGCCGGGACGGGAACCTGACTGATCCAGAACCGGAGCGCCTGATCGAAGCCACGCAGCAGCGCATCCAGCTGATCGAATACGGGCTGGACCGGATGAGGAATGCTGTAGTAGTTCGAGATGAGGATCGTCACATTCTCGAGCGCCCGGCACGGCAGTCCTGTCCACGGATCAAGAACAGGCGAGGGCACAGACGGATTGTTGAGCAGGATGTTGACTGCCTCTGCTACTCGTTGTGAGATTCCGATCACATCGAAATCGCCTCTGAAGACATCGTTAGCCCCCGCAGTGATCGTCGCCACCGTCGGGCGCTGGACAGGCTCGGTGCAGAGGACCTGCGGCACCTGGTCGTCGCGGAGCTCCCAACTTCTCGCCGCTCGGACGGATGCGTTCGAGAAGGCGATCTCCTGTTTCTCTCCGAACACCCCGTGGTCGTACAGCTGATAGACATACCCGTTGGTGACGGGCAACGCACCTGTGCCTGCGGCAAGGCTGTCGCCCATGCCGATGTAGTAGCCGCTCTTGGGAAAGGCCGTTTGTGCGGACGTGGCCGCCGCTGTCAGAACAAGGGCGACGAGTCCACCAGCAAGCGCAAATCGACGTGCCATGACATTGCTCCTTCTTCGCGATCCGTGGGTAGACGGCGTTGGGCCCGCCGTCTTCTCAATTCAGAACCGGACCCGGCTCGCCAACCCGACACGGTCAGGTCCAAGTACAGGAGACAGGTTTTCCAGGCGACGCGTAGACCGTCCGATTGATGGCCTGGTCAACAGCGGTACCGACCAAGAGTCCAATCGTTGTGGTCGAGGCAACACTATAGCCCCCCTTCGCTGGTGCGGGCTGGCCACACTCCAATCACCAGTCCCGCGCCAGTACCAATAAGGGCGCCCTCCGACGGTGAATCGAGCCTGTCTATGACCAGCACTTTCTGTCCGGGCTCGGGAACTGTTTGCAGCACGTCGAACGATTGAAACCGGCGTCTGAGCCGATGCCGATCCCGCCAAGACTAGCAATGCAATCGGCAGGGCACAGTGTGGTCGCATGAGACTTCCGTCGGCTCGGTCGTCAATCATCATGCCAGTGAGCCAACGCCTCAGGGCGGTAGATGGAGGGTGTTTCTAGTTGCCACGCGCGAAGAAGTCCCAATGCACCTCGGAACATTCCGCAGCACGATCCCCATCTGCCGCTCGTGCGCAACGTTGAAACGACCCTACCGGTCTACGCCTGGAGCATGATGTTCGTGATGGCACCCTGGACGCGCGCTGAAAATTGAACCTTTCGCTGTGCGCGTGACAGGACGTGAGATCATCAATAAACACACTGATGGGTGCGTATCAACTCTGGTTTGAGCGGACAGTCTCGCAGGCAACGCCCGTCAGGCTGTTCATGCAGACGAGCTGGGGCTGGCCTGCGATCGAGAGCGTGCACTTTCTTGGTCTGACGCTGCTGTTCGGCTCGATTGTCGTCTGGGATCTGCGGCTTCTCGGGATGGCGGGCGGCGTGCCGATTTCCGCGTTTCACCGTCTGGTGCCGTTCGCGGTGCTCGGATTCGCGATCAACATCGTCAGCGGATCGATGTTCGTGATGGCGGAGGCCAATCAATACGTGTACAACCCGGCGTTTCAATTCAAGCTGCTGTTCCTCGCGCTGGCCGGCGTGAATGTGCTGGTGTTCTACGTGACGATGTTCCGCCGTGTCGCTGCGCTCGGCCCTGGCGCCGCAGCGCCGCGTGGTGTGCGGGTCAGCGGTGCGCTCTCGCTGGTCTTCTGGGCGGCGGTCATCATCTGCGGCCGGCTGATCACGTTCTATCGCCCGACGGTGTGCACCCCCGGTCGCGCTATCGGGTTCATTGCCGACTGCATCATCAGATAGCTGAACCGCAACTCGCTTGGCGTCGGGTATTGTCAGCTGCCAGAGCAGGGATCTCGCGCAGCCGGCCGACGCGGTCGCCAGAGAACCGCTCCCTCGAATGCCAACCGAAACCACGCGCCTCAGTGTGGGCGTGCCGCGAGGGCGGCGGAGTCGAGATCCCTGCTCTCACAGCCGCATCAGCAACCAAGTGAGCTCCTGCGTCAGGCCGCCAGTTCTTCGTTGCCTGGAAACCCATGCTGCCGGCGGCCAACCGTGCCGTCATGAGCCGCCGTGGTCTTGTACAGCTCGAACCGCCCGTCCGCGGCTTCGTCGCGAACGCGCTTTCGCAGAGCCTCCATCTGCCGCTCTGACATCGGCTTGAAATCGGACGCCGCGCGGACGTTCTGACGCAGCACGCGCATCGAGTCGATGCCGCTGATGATGGTTGCAACCGGGAGGCTCATCGCGTACCGCAGCGCCTGTTCCGCGGTCACGACCTTCTTTTTCACCTGACGGCCGTCGCCGCTCAGGCTCTTCATCCCGAGTGGCGCGATTCCGCGGCTGACCAGGACTGGCAATACCGTCCGCTCGAACGATCGGAATGACGCGTCGAAACAGTTGAGCGGCAGCTGGCAGGCATCGAAGGTGTAGTCGCGGGCGAGCATGGCCAGGTGGATGTCGGGATGCTTGTGTCCAGTGAAGCCGACGAACCGGACCTTGCCCTGGCGTTTGGCTTCTTCGAGCGCCTCGATCACCCCGCCTCGCGCGAAGTGACGTTCCGGGTCGTTGTCGTACACACACTCGTGGACCTGCCAGAGATCCAGAACATCGGTGCGCAGCCGCCGCAGTGACTGTTCGAGCTGGCGCATGGCTTCGCGTTTGCCGCGTCCGTGCGTGCAGACCTTGGTCATCAGGAACACGCGATCCCGGCGGTCGGCAATGGCTCTCCCCATCAATGTTTCGGATCGCCCGTCGTGGTACTCCCACGCGTTGTCCATGAAGGTGATGCCCGCGTCGATCGCTGCCTGAACGACGCGAATTGCCTCGCCCGCGCTCTCGATTTTGCCGATGTGATATCCGCCCAGGCCGAGCGCCGACACCATCACTCCTGTCGCGCCGAGCGGTCGAATCGGAATATCAGCGGTCATGTCGCGCCTCCGTGTAGACCGGGCCCTGAGATTGAGTCTCGAATGCAATGTGCGGTCCCGTGCGTGTTCCGCTTGATCGGGTGCGGCACGCACACGTACGATGGTCGGTATGCGCGATCCGGCGATCGCGCAAGGAGGCTGCATGCGCGGCAACGACAAGGTGATAGCTGAGCTCAACGAGGCGCTCCGCGAGGAGCTCACGGCGATCAACCAGTACTTCATCCATTCGGAGATGTGCCACAACTGGGGGTATCACCGGCTCGGCTCGTACATCCGCAAGCAGGCGATCGACGAGATGAAGCATGCCGAGGTGCTGATCGAGCGGATTCTGTTTCTCGATGGGACGCCGAAGATGGAGCATCTCGATCTGAGCGTCGGTCAGAACGTGCTCGGCCAGATCGAGGCGGATCACAAGCTCGAAGTGAACGCGGTTGCGATGTACAACAAGGCCGTACAGCTGGCGCGCAACGAGGGCGACGATCAGTCGCGCGAGCTCTTCTCAAAGCTGCTCAAAGACGAGGAAGAACATGTCGACTGGCTCGAGGCGCAGCTCCACATGATCAAGGAGATGGGCTACGAGCGGTACCTATCGATGCAGGCGGAAGGGAAGAACGACTAGACCGCCTGCGCCTCCACCGTAATGGCGACCGAGCCGCGGATGGCATTGGAGATTGGGCACCCCTTTTCCGCGCCCGTCGCCAGGTCGCTGATCCCGGCGCGGTCGATGCCTTCCAGTCCCTCGACAACAGCTTTCAGGTGCGACGACATCACTTTGAGGCCCGCATCGCTCTTGTCGCCTGTGACGGTGGCGGTGACGCGCACTCGACGCGCCTTCCCGCCCTGCTTGCCGATGGTGTTCGTCAGCACCATCGCGTAACAGACGGCATGTGCTGCGGCCAGGAGTTCCTCCGGCGTCGTCTTGCCGTCGCCTTCGGAGGCGATGCGGCTTGGAAACGTCACGGGCAACGAAAATGCGCCCGTGCCGGCCTTGGCCGTGCCGCTGCCCTCCATCAGGGATCCTGTCCAGTCCACATCTGCGTGCCGCGCGAAGGTTGCCATGCTGTCTGCTCCAGGTAGGCCGGGCCTCGATGCCCGGGATGGTGAAAACCAGCCAAGGGGCTCCGCCCCTTGATATCCCCGCAGCGCCCCTCGGCTGGTTAGCCAGTATCTTCTTGGCGCGCTTCGCGCGCCCTAGTCCGCTGTGCGGCTTCCGACGCAACGAGTACAAAATTCGCGTTTCGAGCCGCATAACGGAGTACGCCTAAAGATGTGAGTATTGCATATCCTCGCGTCAGATGAAGGACGTCAATCTCGAGCTCGCCGGGCTGCTGCTCGACATGGCGGCGCTCGCAGGCAAGAGTCAGCGCGGGTGGGGCTACGCGCGCGCGGCCAAGGCGGTGCTGCGCCTCGATCGGCAGATCACACCGCTCGTCGAAGCCAACACGCTCCGCGTCGTGCCAGGCATCGGACCCACGACGGACCGCATTGCCCGCGAGCTCGTGTACGACGGCTCGTCGGCATTTGTAGAGCGCGCCATTGCAGAGGCCGGCAAGACCGAGGAGATTTCGGTCCTGCGCGGCTGCCGCCACAGGTTTCTCAGCCATGCCGCGGTGCGAGAGATTCTCTGGAAGCGCAGCGCGCCATCTCGGGAGAAGTACCGCGGCGACTTCCAGATGCATTCGGTGTGGAGCGACGGCGCCGAATCGCTCGAATCCATTGCCGACGCGTGCGTGGCGCGAGGCTACACGTGTGCCGGGATGACCGATCACTCCTATGGGCTGCCGATCGCCCGCGGCATGTCGATGGACCAGGTGGCGCAACAGCACGCGGCGATCGATCAGATCAACGCTCGGCACAGCGGAAGGTTCCGGATGTTCAAGGGTATCGAGGCCAACATCCGTCCCGATGGGACCGTTGACATGGAGCCGCAGGAGCTCCGGCTATTCGAGTTCGTCGTTGCCTCACCGCACTCGTTGCTTCGAAAATCGGTAGACCAGACCCCGAGGATGGTAGGTGCCGTGTCGCAGCCGGGGGCAGCATCCTGGGACATCCGCAGGGGCGCCGCTTCAACACCCGGCCAGGAGTGTCGGCCGAATGGGACGCCGTGTTCGACATCGCCGCCCGCCGCAAGGTTGCCATCGAGATCGACGGATCGTGGGACCGTCAGGACGTCCACTATGAGCTTGCCGCACGCGCGCTCGCCAGCGGGTGCATCTTTGCGCTCGCCAGCGACGCGCACGCGCACTCGGAACTGGACTTCGTCGACGTCGCCATCGCGCACGCGCGACTGGCGTCCATCCCGCAGGATCGCATCGTCAATTACTGGAGCGAGAGGCGGTTTCTCGAGTGGGCGCGCGGAGCGTGGGACAGATGAATCGATGACCGATGATCGTGCGATCGATTGGATCGTTTGATCATCGGTACGTTGGGTCATCATGTGAACATTGGATCAGCGATTGGTCGATCGATAATCAGATCATCGATCATCAATCATGGATGCAATCAACCCTGTCGTTCCAGTGTGAGATAAAACGGCCCAGCGCCAAGGAAGCCGATGAACAACGCCCACATGGAATAGGTTCCCCAGCCTGCCCGGTTGATCGCGGTGAAATTGGCGTGCTCGCCGACCCCGATGGTGAATTCCAGCGTTTTCCAGAACAACGTATTGTGCGCCTGCAACTTGTGGGCGCCAGGCTCGATTTCGCGCGTGACGACGTCGCCGTGCTGCAGAATGCCGATCCGCTCGCCGTCGAGCGAGAGAAAGATTTCCCGATAGCCGACATCCTCTTTCGACTGCCGACGCACCGTGATCGTCGCCGTCCACGACACCTCGAGGTCGCGAATGACGTCGTCCAGGTCCTCGACGGTCGGCTCAATTTCAGTCAGGACGGGCATCACATCGCTCCGCGCTCGGACGGTCCGGCTGAAGCCGGACACTACGACTCAAGCAACGAAAGGTCCGGCTGTACGTAGTGTCCGGCTTTAGCCGGACTTCAGTCGAGCTCAACCAGTGGGACCCCTGGCTGAACCAACTCGCCACGTGCGCACGCGACCGCCTTGACGATGCCATTCCGCGGCGCTTTGATCGGCAGCTCCATCTTCATCGCCTCGAGCATGACCAGCAGGTCGCCTTGTGAGACCGCCTGCCCTTCACTCACGTGAATGGAGGCGACGGTCGCCGGCATCGGCGACGCGAGCGCCATGTCGTCATCGTGGGCGCGCCTGGTGTGGCTGTCGCGGTTCCCGCTGACGTCGATGACGTACACGTGCCCGTCGATGAATACCCACCGCGCGTGCGGCGGCCCTGCCGCATACGCAAGACGCTGCCGAGTTCCGTCGGACACGCGGTATCGGCCGGCGCCGAGAGCGGTAACTTCGAACTCAGCCACGCCAACCCTGCAGCGTCGTCCATGGATCCGCGGAGGTGCTCGACGCAGAGTCGAGCGGTCCAGCAGAGCCAGACGCATGAGTGGCAACCGCAATCGCTTCTGGCGGCGGATCGCCGGTCGCCGATGTCAGCAGCGCGGCGCGTTGGCTTTCCACGAGGCCCGTGTCGATGTCGCCGCTGACGAAGGCCGGATGTTCCAGCAGTGCGATCAGAAACGCAATGTTGGTCCGAACCCCGAGGACCGGATAGCTGCGCAGGGCGGCGATCGCGCGCGCCCGGGCTCCTTCGCGGGTGTCCGCCCACGCTATCAGCTTGGCAATCAACGGATCGTAATGAACGGAGATGTCGCTTCCTTCGACGACCCCGCTGTCGACGCGAACCCCTGGCATCGTCGGCTCGCGATAGAGGAGGAGCGACCCGGCCTGAGGCAGATCGTTGCGTGACGGATCCTCGGCATAGACGCGTGCCTCGATCGCATGTCCGCGCTGCGTCAGGTCGTCCTGCGACCATGGCAGCGGCTCGCCGGCGGCAATGGCAATCTGCGCGCGAACGATATCGACGCCGGTCGTCAGCTCGGTGACCGGGTGTTCAACCTGCAGACGCGTGTTCATCTCGAGAAAATAGAAGCGCGCGGTGTCACCGGCTCCCTCGAGGAGAAATTCCACGGTCCCTGCGTTGAGGTATCCGGCGGATCTGGCAAGGGTGACGGCTGCGTCTCCCATCCGCGCCCGAAGTCGCGGAGTCAGCGCCGTCGAAGGCGCTTCCTCGACGATCTTCTGATGCCGACGCTGCAGCGAACATTCGCGTTCGAACAGATGCACGGCGTGACCGTGCCGATCGAGCAGCACCTGCACCTCGACGTGACGCGGACGCTCGATGAGACGCTCCACGTAGAGCGTGCCGTCGCCGAAGGCTGCGGCCGCCTCGCGGCGTGCCTGGGCAATGGCTGCCGGCAGCGAGGCGGCGTCGCGGACGGTCTTCATGCCGATGCCGCCGCCACCCTCGGACGGCTTGATGAGCACCGGAAACCCGATGCGCCGGGCCGCGTCCGCAATCGTCACATCACGTTGATCGGCGGGTGTCTCGCCGGGAACGACCGGAATCCCGGCGCGTGTGGCGGCCTGACGCGCGGCAATCTTGGAGCCAAGACGCGCGATCACGTCTGCCGGCGGACCGACGAACGTCAGCCCCGCATCGGTGCAGGCGGCTGCAAACGTGTGGCTCTCGGCGAGAAAACCGTAGCCCGGATGAACGGCTTCGGCGCCGCTCTCCCTCGCGGCGCCCAGGATCGCGTCGGTGGAGAGGTAACTGTGGAGCGGCGCTGCGGGCCCGATGCGCACGACGCGGTCGGCGAGCGCGACGTGAAGGGCGCGGGCGTCGGCGTCCGAATACACCGCCACCGATTCGACGCCAAGCTCGCGGCACGCACGGATGATGCGTACCGCGATCTCACCGCGATTCGCAATCAACAGCCGGCGGAACATTCCCGCACGCACAGCGTGTCGTTCACGACGCTACATTCGAAACACGCCGTACTTCGGCGGCGGAATCGGCGCATTGAACGCCGCGGACACACCAAGCGCCAGTGCCTCTCGTGTCTGCGCCGGATCCAGAATGCCATCGTCCCAGATGCGCGCCGTGGAGTAATACGGCGATCCTTCTGCCTCGTACTTCTCGAGAATCGGCTGCCGGATTGCTTCCTCGTCGCTTTCGCTCAGCGTCTTTCCCTCACGCGCAAGTTGCTCGCGCTTGACGGTGGTCAGCACCGTCGCCGCCTGCTCGCCGCCCATCACCGATATTTTTGCGTTCGGCCACATCCACAGCAGACGCGGTTCGTAGGCGCGGCCGCACATGGCGTAATTACCGGCGCCGAACGAACCGCCGATGATGACGGTGAACTTCGGCACCACGGAATTGGCGACCGCATGCACCATCTTGGCCCCATCCTTGGCGATGCCGCTGCGCTCGTACTGCCGGCCGACGATGAATCCGGTGATGTTCTGCAGGAACACGAGCGGAACGCCTCGCTGATTGCAGAGCTCGATGAAGTGCGTTGTCTTGAGCGCCGACTCCGAGAACAGCACACCGTTGTTGGCGACGATACCGATGAGAAACCCGTGGAGCCGCGCAAACCCGGTCACGACCGTCGCGCTGTAGCGTTCCTTGAACTCGTCAAATCGTGAGCCGTCGACCAGCCGCGCAATCACCTCGTGCACGTCATACTGCTTTCGCACGTCCGGATTGACGATGCCGTAAATCTCGGTGGGATCGTACGCCGGGTCTTCCGGAGGGACAACATCAACCGGCACCGCCTTCCGCACGTTCAACGTCGACGCAATTGTGCGCGTGAGTCCTATCGCGTGCGCGTCGTCTTCAGCGAGATAGTCCGCGACACCGGAAAACCGCGTATGGACGTCGGCGCCGCCAAGCTCCTCGGCAGACACTTCTTCACCCGTGGCGGCTTTCACGAGTGGCGGCCCACCAAGAAAGATCGTGCCGGTCCCTTTGACGATGATCGTCTGGTCGGACATCGCCGGGACGTACGCGCCGCCTGCTGTGCAGGACCCCATGACCACAGCAAGCTGCGGGATGCCTTCGGCCGACATGCGCGCCTGGTTGAAGAAGATGCGGCCGAAATGGTCCCTATCCGGGAACACGTCCGCCTGCAGCGGCAGGAAGGCGCCGCCTGAATCGACGAGGTAGATGCAGGGGAGCCGGTTATCGAGGGCGATTTGCTGCGCGCGGAGGTGCTTCTTGATGGTGATGGGGTAATAGGTGCCGCCCTTGACGGTGGCGTCGTTGGCGACGATCAACGCTTCGCGACCCGACACGCGCCCGATTCCCGTGACGATGCCTGCGCCGGGCGCCTCGTTGTCGTACAGCCCCCAGGCAGCGAGGGGCGACAACTCGAGGAATGGAGAGCCCGGGTCGAGCAGCAGGTCGATCCGCTCGCGGACCGGAAGCTTTCCCTGTTGGCGGTGGCGTTCGAGATACCTGGGGCCCCCTCCCTGGCGGCAGACGGTCGTGCGGTCGCGCAACTGCTTGACGAGACCGGTCATGCGAGCGAGGTTGTCAGTGAATTCGGGGGAGTCGGTTCGGATGTGGCTGGTTAGGCGATCCATTCACCAACCGCAGCAATCCGTCTTGAAGCCGCACGCCGGGCAACGCCAGACGGCCTGCATCCGGTACAGCTCAGCCTTTCCGCACCGCTCGCAGATCATGGCGTCCTCGCGGCATGTGGCGGCGGCAGAGGACGCCGAGAAGGCTTGGGACGCCAGGCTGGACTCGTCCGACGGCGCTGGTGCCTCGTTGCTGTCGCCCATGGCGGGCATTATAGGACCAGATCCGGATGTAACCTCTACTGTATGCATTATGTACATGCTGTAAACTTTCTCTACAAGGAATGGCGTACTGTATTAATTGAAAACGGTATTGTGCTAGCATAGCCCGCCTTCCGACCGTCGCGAGATGTCCAGTTCCCCACTGTCCTCAACAAAGAAACGCCGCCGGGTCCTTGCTATTGACGATGAGCCGGCGATGACCGAGTGGCTCAAGATGGTCATCGAAGCCGAAGGCTACGAGGTTCGCACGGCGCTCATCGGCACTCGGGGTGAGGAGATCTTCAAACAGTGGCGGCCCGACGTCGTGGTCACCGATTTGATGCTTCCTGATCTCGATGGGATCGTGCTGTTGCGCCGACTGAAGGACATCGATCCGGCGCCCGAAGTCATCATCATCAGCGGACAGGGCACGCTCGCGCGTGCGGTCGAGGCGGGGCAAGCCGGTGCCTTTTTCTTTCTCGAAAAGCCCGTCACGCAGGACGGGTTGATCGACCTCATCCGCCGCGCCATCGAGCAGACGCAGGCCAGGGCGGAACACAAACAGCTCAAAGAGCAGATTCGCGGTCAATACAGCTTTGCCAACATCGTCGGGCAGAGCAAGAAGATGAAGGAGCTCTTCGAGCTGGTGGAAAGCGTGGCCGCAAGCGACGCGAACATCCTGATTCAGGGCGAGAACGGCACCGGCAAGGAGCTCATTACCAACGCGATTCATTTCAACTCGAACCGCGTAAAAGGGCCCTTCATCAAGATCAACTGCGCCGCCATCCCCAAGGATCTGATCGAAAGCGAGCTGTTCGGCTACAAGAAGGGCTCGTTCACGGGCGCGCATACCGACAAGATCGGGCTGTTCGAGATGGCGGAAGGGGGCTCGCTGCTGCTCGACGAAATCGGGGAGATGCCGCCGTATTTGCAGACGAAGCTGCTGCGCGTGCTCCAGGAGCGCGAGTACAGGCCGATTGGCAGCGACCGCCTGGTACACGTCGACTTCCGGCTCATCTGCGCCACGAACATCGATCTGGACGTCGCCTTGCGAGATGGAAAGCTTCGAGAGGACCTGTACTTCCGAATCAACACCATCACGCTGCGCGTGCCGCCGCTGCGTGAGCGGACGGAAGACATTCCGCTCTTGTGCACACACTTCCTCAGCCGTTTCAACGAGCGGTACCAGAAGAATGTGCGTTCAATTTCGCCCGCGGCGTACCACCTGCTCATCCGCAACAGGTGGCCGGGTAACGTGCGGGAGCTGGAAAACGCCATCGAACGTGCGGTGCTGGTCAGTAAGACGGGAGAGATTCAACCCGTCGACCTGCCCGAAACGCTTCGCGAGGAGGGAGGTCCACCTCAGGAGTTCACGGTCCCTCCGCACCGGACCCTGGCGGAGATCGAGAAGATGGCCATCCTGCAGACGCTCCAGCGTACCAACTGGAACAAGCAGGAAGCCGCACAGATCCTCGGCCTCTACCGTCCCACCCTGTACAGCAAGATGAAGAAGCACGACATCCAGGACCAGCGCGCCCAGCAGCGCGCCGCCGCGGGACAGGCGAGTCGGTAATCAAGTCACAAGTCACAAGGCACAAGGCACAAGTCACGAATCACAAATCGCCTAATCTGAGCCATGAACCACCCCATGGCGATCGCGTGGCACTCGTTTTGGAGGCTCCTATACCGCTGAGGGTTGGCCTTCGTGGGGCTTCGGCGCGATGGGCAGGAAGGAGGACGTGTGAACGATCAGTCTCGAATGATGCTCGGTGCGGCATTGGGCGCGGTGTGCGGCGCCGCCGCCGCCTACCTCTTCTTTACCGACCGTGGTCGCGGAGTGCGCGACCGGCTCGAGCCGGCCGTCGACGACTTGCGGCGCGAGTTCATGCGCTTCCAGAAAACGATCGGCAAGGTAGGGGACTTGGCCCACGAAGGCCTGCGCGCGATGGAAGAATTCAAGGCGGCGCGCGGTCAGTATCCCTCGTCCGGCGCCACGTCACACTGACGCGGGCGTGTTGGGTGGTGCTTGGTGCCTTGTGCTTTGTGCTTTGTGCCTTGTGACTTGTGACTTGTGACTTGTAAGAGGGGGGGCAGCATGGCGGACAGTTACGAACGTTATGACACCGAGGGCGGCGGAGGCGGCTTTGTGATGGGCCTGCTGGCGGGAACAGTTCTCGGAGCAGGGCTTGGAATGCTTCTGGCGCCGAAGTCAGGCTCAGACCTGCGCGACCAGATCGGCGAACAGGCCAGACACCTCGGCACGAGAGCGTCGGAACAGTATCGTCGCGCGTCCGAGACCGCGACCAACTGGGCCGAGCGCGGCCGCGACATGGTGCACCAAGCGCGCGGTGCTGTGCAGCGCGGCGTCGAGGACGTACGCAGCTACACCGGCGGGACACCTGGGAGTACCTACACCGGTGGCTCGACAGGCACGTCTGGCTCGTTTGGGGGCAACGCGGGTTCCGGCAGCGATTACGGCCGGTCGTAGCGCAGCATCGCCGCGCTCAAGGGCTTTAGGCTCTGGGCTTTAGGCTTTGGCAGCGCGTCTACCCCAGGCCCAAAGCCAACAGCCCAAAGCCCAAAGCCGGAAGCCGAGGGCCTTCAGTGATAATCACCTGGTGACGCCGGCCCGGATACTGCTTCGCTTGAACGCGGAGCTTCGCTTTTCGGGTCGCGCCGCATGGCGCGGCTTCGTGCGGTTCGCCAACGGGAACGATCTGACGCACGCGGCCTCGATTGCCTATTACGCGCTTCTGTCCCTCTTTCCATTTCTGTTGCTCGTCATTTCGCTGCTGGGCTCGATCACCGCAGACGAAGCGGACCGCGTTGCGGTGCTGGCATTCGTGTTCCGGTACTTCCCGACGCAGGTTGATTTCGTCGAAACTCAGCTCGAAGCGTTCAGTGAGACACGCGTACGGGTCGGAGTAGGTGGGGCGCTCGCCCTGATCTGGGCATCCCTTGGTGTGTTTGGCGCCATCACGAGCGCTGTCAACGAAGCGTGGGGCGTGGAGAAACAACGCAGCTTCCTGAAGCATCGGATGGTGTCGTTTGTGATGCTCGTGGCGAGCGGAGGGGTGCTGATGGTCGCACTGCTCCTGGTCAGCGCGGTTGAAATCGCCGAAGCATCGTGGTTCGGGGTGATGCTCGCCCGTTTCCAGTGGTTACAGGTCCTGCAATCGCTGACGGTGACCTACTCTGCGACGATTCTGCTCATCATCGCAGTCGGACTGGTGTACTACTTCATTCCCAACGCCAAGACCCGGTTCCGCGATGTGTGGGTGGGCGCCGTGCTGACGGGTATTCTGTGGCGGCTCGCATTCAGCGGGTTCTCGTGGTACATCGGTCGGAGTGGACGCCTCACGCTCATACACGGATCGGTCGCGACCGTCGTCGTATTCTTGCTGTGGGTGTATGTATCTTCGGTGATCCTGATGTACGGAGTGGAATTCACGGCGGCGTACGCCCGTCTTCGGCGGCGTCGCCCAGAGGAGATGCCGGCCGCGCCGGCGCCACGGGTATGAAACAGCGCATTCCGGCGGTCTTGATCCTGACGGTGTTCTGTCTGCCGACGGCCAGCCTGCTGGCTCAGTTTTCCCTCGTTTCGGTGCAGCAGGAGATCGAAATCGGCGAGGAGACCAACGCCCAGGTCCGCAAGGAAGTGCCACAGGTGCGCGACGGGCAGGTGATCGCCTACGTTCGCAGCATCGGAGATCGGCTCGCGCGCCAGGCGTCGGGCCCGAAATACCCGTACAGCTTTTCAGTGGCCGATTACCGCGAGATCAACGCCTTCGCGCTGCCAGGCGGCCCGGTCTGGCTCCACCGCGGCGTCCTGCATGCAGCGACCAACGAGTCGCAGGTGGCCGGGGTCCTGGCGCACGAAGTGGCGCACATTGCGCAGCGGCATGCCGCGACCCAGCTCACCAAGGGGATGATGGCGAATCTCGGGCTGGGACTGCTGGGCGCGGTGCTTGGCAACGGCGCTGGCGGGAACGCTGCGCAGATGGCCGCTTCGTTTCTCACCAACGGCATCTTCATGAAGTTCAGCCGCGACGACGAGCGCGAGGCGGACCAGGTGGGCCTGCAGCTCATGCGGCGGGCGGGCTGGGACGGTCGGGGCATGGTGGAGCTGTTCGAGATTCTTCAGGGCGAGGCGCGCCGGAACCCGGGCAGCGTCGAGATCTTTTTTTCGAGCCACCCATCGCCGCAGGATCGGATCGCGCGGCTGAAGGGCGAAGTGGCGCGTCGGCCGGGCGGCACGCGCGACACGCGACAATTTCAGGCGATCAAGACGCGGCTGCAGGGGATGGCGCCGCCGAGGGAGATGCCGCGTCAGTAATGCAAAATGCAAAATGCAAAATGCAAACAGGAAGCGACATAGTCAGCATTTGCACGTTGCGGTCGTCGTTTGCATTTTGCATCTTGCATTTTGAATTACAAGGTTCACGTTCATGTCCAACCGTCTCGCCCTCGAACAAAGTCCGTACCTCCTGCAACACAAAGACAACCCGGTCGACTGGTATCCGTGGGGCGACGCCGCGTTCGAGAAAGCGCGTCGCGAGGACAAACCGATCTTTCTGTCGGTTGGGTACTCGACGTGCCATTGGTGCCATGTCATGGAGCACGAGAGCTTCGAGAACGCGACCGTCGCTGAGATGCTCAACGACGGTTTCGTATCGATCAAAGTGGATCGCGAAGAGCGGCCCGACGTGGACCGCGTCTACATGACGTTCGTACAAGTGACGACCGGCTCGGGCGGCTGGCCGATGAGCGTCTGGCTGACCCCGTCGCTCGAGCCGTTCTACGGCGGCACGTACTTCCCGCCGACGTCACGGTGGGGACGGCCGGGATTCACCGAGGTGCTCGAGGAAATCGGCCGCGTCTGGCGCGAGGAGCGCGGGAAGGTGGAGCAGTCGGCAGGCGCGATCGTCGAACGTTTGCGCTCGTTTGGCGGAAGCTCCAGTGGCGGTGGCATTCCGGACCGCGGCGTACTGGACGGCAACGTTCGGGAGTTTGCGGTCTCGTTCGACCACCGGCGAGGCGGATTCGGCACGGGCACGAAATTCCCTCGGCCCAGCGAGCTGCTCTTTCTCCTGCGCGAGCACACGCGAACAGGCGCCGACGAGCCGCGGGACATGGTCTTGACGACGCTCCGGGCGATGGCGCTCGGGGGGATGCGCGATCACATCGGCGGTGGATTCCATCGCTACTCAGTGGACGCGGAGTGGCGCGTGCCGCACTTCGAAAAGATGCTCTACGACCAGGCGCAGCTCGTGCTCGCCTACATCGAGGCTGCGCAGCTCACACGTGACCCGTATTTTGCCGACGTCGCAGTCGATACGCTGGAGTACGTGCGTCGTGACCTCACGCATGCGGAGGGCGGGTTCTATTCCGCCGAGGACGCCGACAGCGTGCCGCCGGAACAGGCGCATGAGGCGTCGCCTCACAAACGCGAGGGCGCTTTCTACGTCTGGCACGACACGGAGATTGCCAGCGCCCTCGGAGATGACGCCGACGTGTTTCGTCTCCGGTACGGGGTTCTTCCAGACGGTAACGCACCATTCGATCCGCAAAGCGAGTTCACTCATCAGAACCTGCTGTACACCGCGCGATCGATCGATGAAATCGCCTCGATGAGAGGGTCGTCGGCCGATGTCGTTGCTGCGGCGCTTGCACGTGCGCGGGCGACGCTGCTCGACCTTCGGTCGAAGCGGCCTCGACCGCACCTCGACGACAAGGTCCTGACCGCATGGAACGGCCTGATGATTGCGGCGTTCGCGCGCGCCGGCCGTGTGCTCGAGCGCGGTGCGGACTTCGTGGGCATCGCCAGGAGAGCGGCGAGCTTCGTCCGTTCACATTTGTGGAACGAGGCCGATCGAACGCTGCTGCGGCGTTTCAGGGACGGCGATGCCGGCGTCGAGGGCTACGCGGAGGATTACGCCTACCTGACCTTCGGTCTTCTCGAGCTCTTTCAGGCCGACGGCGATCCATCCTGGCTGGAGTGGGCGCTGACGCTTCAGCAGCGGCTCGACGAGCTGTTCTGGGACCCCGTGGGCGGCGGCTGGTACAGCACCACCGGCAAGGATGCCTCGGTGCTGCTGCGCCTCAAGGAGGAGTACGACGGTGCCGAACCAGCCGCCAGTTCCCTGGCTGTGCTCAATCTCTTGACGATGTCGCATCTGACCGGCGACCGGGCCATGGCCGAGAAGATCGAGCGCACGTTCGCCGCCTTCGCGGGCAGCATCTCTGACCGCGGCCGCGCCGTTCCAATGATGCTGGCCGCCTTGTCGACGCATTACATCGGCCTTCCGCAGATTGTCATCGTTGGCGATCCTGGGGTGTCAGATGCGAGCGAGCTCATGTCCGTTGTGCGCCGGTGCTACCTGCCGACGGCGGTCATCGTTCCGCTCGGCGAAGCGTACAAGCGCGCGTTGTCCCGGCTGCTGCCGTGGGTAGGGGCTCTCCACACACACGATGCGCGCGCGACCGCGTACGTCTGCCGTGATTTCGCGTGCGAGACGCCGGCGACATCGGCCCAGGAGCTCGACGCGAGGCTGAGCGCGATTCAGTAATTCAAAATGCACAATTCAAAATGCAAACGCTGGGCGGTATCTCTGTTTGCATTGTGCATCTTGAATTGTGCATTACGTTATGTCCGTGAAGTGTCCTGTGGAGATGTGGTTGCGCGGCGATAACCACGCGACGACGGACACGATTGCGCCCGTGTCCAATGAGCCACGCGTGTGGATCGATGCCGATGTCGTCGCCGTCCTCGAGGCGATGCTGCGGGCGCTCGATCGCGCCAGACGCCCACAGCTGGAACCCCATCAGCCCATCGCGCTGCGCGGATTCAGTTGGATCGTGAGCCCGTTCGAGACCGGCGGCGTCGTCATCGCGCTGGAGCTGACGCTCGGCGCTGTAGTGGCCGGTCCATTCGACGTTACCGAGAGCGAGCTGAGCGCCGCGATCGCGCGGGTCATATCCGCGTACCACGCGTCGACGTCCTCAATTCATTAGGGCGCTTTTCGCCTGGGTGTAGCGCGTGGGCTTTAGACAATATGGAATGACCGGCTCTCCATCGTAACGTTGTAGTGCTGCAAGCACTCAACACGGTGGACAGAGCCACCGGGATCGCGGGTTGGC
>Ga0209640_10000872_pt1 | contig 24446 bp, 21 predicted proteins | sample RifCSP10_1_FD_184018 | JGI IMG/M metagenome (GOLD analysis project Ga0209640, IMG submission 184018) | Soil microbial communities from Rifle, Colorado - Rifle CSP2_sed 10_1 (SPAdes) (version 2) | ecosystem: Environmental > Terrestrial > Deep subsurface > Rock core/Sediment | place: Rifle... | reverse complement strand
CGTGCTCGTATTTCAACGGCCCTTGTCCCCCCTGGCGGCATCCTCGTCCTTGACGAACGGCCAAGTGCGCCTTCGGCCTGCGTCTTTGCCAGGAACGACAATTGCTCGCCGAAATAGCAAGCGAATCCACCGGACAGGACACTAGGTGATCACAGACCGCTCAGCATCTGATCGACCGGTGCGAAATCGTCAACCAGAGGCCTCGAGCCGTCCACGAAGCGGTCCAGGGCGTCTCCCGTGACTCCTAGCTCGACGCCGCCGCGGGTGGCGATCGCCTCCTCGACTCGAGCTACTTCGATCGGCTGGTCCGACCCGGCCAGGACGAAGTTGCCCCCTTGGGCGCCTGCCAGATACTCGGGCGGAGCGAACAGTGCCACATGCTCGAAGACCTCGGTCAGAGTCGCCGCCTCCGCCCTGGCGAATCGGAGCTCGGCGCGGTCGATCACATTGACCGTGTAGATCCCGCCCGGAGCGAGGCGATCGGCGATCGTCTCCACGAACTCGACAGTGGTCAAGTGCCAGGGAACGGTGAGACCGGTGAAGGCGTCGCCGACCACTACGTCGACCGAATCCGCCGGGACCATCTCGATCGACCTGCGGGCATCGTCGATCACCACCTCGGCCTCGTCACCAAAGCCAAGGTCGCTCCGGGCGATGTCCACCAGGCTGGCGTCGATCTCCAATACCAGGTGCTCGCTGCCGGGCCGGGTGGCGTCCACGTAAGCGGGAAGGGTGAAACCGCCGCCGCCGATGGAGACGAAGTTGAGCGGGCCGGGGGGCATCTCTGAGTCGATGAGGTCGACCATGACCCGGAGATAGCGGAACTCGAGATGAGTCGGGTCGGCAAGGTCGACATAGCTGTTGTGACCCCGATCGAGGACCAGGAGCCGGCCGGTCGGACGGTCCGGATCGACCTCGACAACGGCGCAGTGGTAGCTGGTCTCGTACTGACACGGGCCGTCCAGGACCAGCAGCACCGAGACCAGCAGAACGAGCGCGCCGGCCGAGCCGGCCACCGTCCACACCCGGCGGCCCGCCCACAGGACGACACCGAGCACGGTGAGGGCGACGCCGACCACGATCACGATGGGACGAGTCGGGTAGGCAGCGATGAGGACGAAGCCGGTGACGAAGGTGCCGAAGATGGCGCCGGCCGTGCCGATGGCCGAATAGGTGCCAACCACCGAACCCGTCTCGTGGAGGGAGGAGAGGCGGATCTTGACCACGATCGGGGAGACTGCCGAAAGCACGGCGGCCGGTGCGAAGAAGCCGACGATGGTGACAGCCACGATCGACAGGGGCCCGGTGGAAACGGTCGGCCCCACCAGGTCGACGATCAGGGGTGAGGCCACCGCGCTGAGCCCGCCCGCAACGAGGAGGGGCCCGAGCAAGCGGCGTGGGTCACCGCGGTCGGCAGCCCGCCCCCCGGCCCAAGCACCTACCGAGATCCCCGCAAGGATGACCCCGATGATCCCGGTGAACACCTCGAGGCTGATCCCGAGGTGCGGGGCGAGCAGTCGCCCGGCCAGGATCTCGAGGATGAGCACCGCGGCAGATGTGATGAAGACCAGGGCACGGGCAAGGAACGGTGACAAGGACCAGGAGTATGGCCGAATGGCCCGGGAGGTTGTCCTCGCCATCCGTGTGCCACCTGACCGTACGATGCCGACGATGAGACCTTCAGTGGTGACATTCGTTGTGTTGATGGTCGCGGCCTGCACGCCGGCCGACAGCGTGCAGACGACCGGGCAGACGACTAGTCAGACGACTTCGCCCCCCGCCGCGGCAACGAGCACATCACCCGCATCAACCCCCGCAGAGCGCCCCTCCACTGACCAGATCCTCGAGGACTTGGGAGGTTTCCTGTGCCCCGAGTCCGAATTCACCTGTGTCACCCTGGAGATGCCGCTGGACCACTTCGGCCCCGCCGACGGGCGGAGCATCCCGGTCACCTTCGCGGTATTGCCGGCCTCGGGCGAGAGTCTCGGAGTTTTCGTCACCGCCACCGGCGGCCCGGGCAGCTCGGGAATCGCCGTCGCCGATTGGTACACGTCCGCCCTCGATCCCGCCATTCCCGAGTCGTATGACATCGTCTTCTTCGATCAGCGCGGTTTGGGATTGTCTGGTGGACTGAGCTGTCCGACGGCGGCGGTCAGCTACTACCGGGTGGACATCCTGACCGGGCTCGGCATCGACTGGGAGACACTGGTAGACGCCTCAGCCACGTTCGCCGAGCAGTGCGTCGACGAGATGGACGAGACCGAAGTCCTCCCCTATCTAGGGACCGATCAGGCCGCATCCGACCTGGAGGTGTTCCGTGAGACACTCGGCTACGAGACGATGGTTCTCTATGGGGAGAGCTACGGGACTCAATTGGCCCAGACATACGCCGCGGCCCATGGTGACCATCTGTCACGGATGGTTCTCGACGGGGCAGTGGATCTCACCCTTGATGGGTTCACCTTCTTCGAGCAGCAGGCTGCCGCCTTCGGAGAGACCCTGCAGGCGACGCTCGACTTCTGTGCCGAAGACTCATTCTGCGCCGACGACCTGAACGGAGATGCCGACGCCGCCTACGATCGCATGGCTTCGCTGCTGGTCGAGTCACCTGTCGTCGGTGAGTTCCCGCTGCCTGATGGGGGCTTTGAAGAGAGAAGCTTCGGATTGGGTGATCTAGAGGTAGTCGCCAGTGCCCAGATGTACTCCGAAGACGACCGGATGATGTTCCTGCGGGCACTTGCCGCCTACAACGGACGCCAGGACATCGTTCCGATGCTGCGTCTCCTCTACCTCAGCCTGGGGGTCGACCCTGGTGACCAGACGATCCTCGAGGACCCGACCTATTCCGATGCCATCTACTACGCGGTGGAGTGTATCGACTACGGGTATCCCGGCACCACTCCCGAGGAGAGGTCGGCCGCTTTCCTCGAAATGGGTGCAGAGGTGGAGGTGAACCGATTGGGCACCCTCTTCTATGGTGACCTCCCCTGCGCCTTTTGGCCGGTTGCCAGCACGGACAGCACCCGTCCCGGGCCATTGACCGCACCGGGTGTCCCCACCATTGTCCTCTCCTCGCAGGCCGACCCGGCGACTCCATACCAGCAGGGGGTGGCGATATCGGAGCGTCTCGAGGATGGTTACCTGATCAGCCAGCCAGGAGGCCCCCATGTCTTGTTCGGTCGAGGCAACCCATGCCCGGATGACGCGGTGAATGCCTTCATACTCGATGGCACCCCTCCGGTGGTGACACTGTGCTCCGGGGAGGTGGTCGGCTACTACATACCACTGCTGCCAACAACCCCCGACCAATTCGACAGCATCGAGTCTTTGTTCGACGCCGTGGAGTTCGAGATCGTGTATCTACCCGAGTATTACTGGTGGGATACCGTCACCGACACGGCTGTCGGGTGCCATGAGGGAGGCACGATCACCCTCACCGCCGGCGACGCCGGCGACCGGTTCCTGCTCGACGATTGCGCCTTCATCGAAGGTCTCGTCTTGAGCGGGGAGGGATCGTACGACTACGAAGAGGACATCTTCACCCTCGACGTTCGCCACGGAACCGACGATTGCGTCTATCGGTACGAGCGAGTCGACATCGACATCACCGTGGAGGACAACTGCCCCGCAGGGCAGCTACCAGACTGAGCGCGATCGGCTCTCAGTCGTCGCTCTCGATACCGAGCTCGACGAAGATTCGGTGACGCTCACTGGCGTAGTCCGCCTCGCTGATCTGATCCGACGAGTATCGCTCGCTCAACCGTGCAAACTCTTCCATCAGGGCCGTCTCGTCGGCCGCGGGCAGGACCGAAGTCTCCTCCTCGGCACGCGCTTCGCGCTTCTCCTTCTTGGACTCCTGCTTCTCCTGCCTGGTGCGCTCCCTCGCCCGCTTGGTCATCGCCTCCCGGCCTCGCCTGGCCACCTCAGAAGGCCCCTTTGTCGGCCGGGATCGACGCTACGACGCGTGATGGTATTGGTGAGGGCATTGTGGTCCTTTGGCAGGCAATCGACGAAGGCTGCACCAGCGTTGTCGTCATTGACCCTAAACCCGATCCTCGGCCTAGTGGTCTGTCCGTGGCCGCCCGTGGTCCGTCGCTGAGGGGTTATGCCCCCGTGACCACCCGCCACACCGCGACGAAGTGGGCAACGCTGGCCACCACCACGAATACGTGGAACATCTCGTGGTGAGAGAAGATTCCTGGCGCCAGACGTGGCCAATTGTTGGCGAACATGGCGACACCGACCAGGTAGATCACGCCGCCGACCACCACCAGCAGCGAGCTTGCCGGATCGAGTGAGCTGATGATCAGCAACAGCGGGACCAGACAGGCCGAGCCGACCACTAACTGCGCGATCAGGAACGGGCGACCGCCCCGATTGACAAAGACCTCGCGCGCTAGGCCTATCGCCGCCAAACCCCAGATTCCGGCCAACCCGACGACACGCCACCCCCCATCCACCGCGGCCACCAAGAAGGGAGTGAAGGTGCCTGCCACGAGGACGTAGATCATCGTGTGGTCGAGGCGTTGCAGCCTTCCTTTCCACACCTGCGGCCAGGGCACCGAGTGATAGAGAGAACTGGTGGTGTAGAGCAGGATGAGCGACAGACCGTAGATCGCCACTGCGGGCAACAGGCTTCCGCTCGGGCCGACGCTGATCAAAGCCGCCAAGCCGAAGATAGAGACCAAAGCGGCCGAGCCGTGGAGAAACCCACGTACCGGGTTCTGCATCCTGCCGATCTGGAGCCTTTCCATCCGCCGATTCTAAGAGCGCGAAGTGGAGTTTCTGTGCGTCCCTGATAGAGTGAGTCTCACAGCGCACGCCTGATGCGTGCTGCGCCATTCTTCGCTCCTTCAGTTCCGTCGGGTGAAGTCGCCGCAGGGCAAGCCAGATCCACACCGGTTCATTCTGGAGTGGTCTCGATTGCTCGGCCTGCGGGGCGTCAAGTACATCGACGGTTCAGCTCAAAAGGAGCACGCAATGTCCACAAACCTCTACGTGGGAAACCTCACGTTCAACACCAGCTCGGCCGAGCTCGAGGCACTCTTTGCCCAGCACGGTCCGGTCAGCAAGGCGCAGGTTGTCACCGACAGGGACACCGGCCGGTCACGAGGCTTCGGTTTCGTTGAAATGGAATCGGCCGATGACGCCCAGAAGGCGATCTCGTCCCTCGACGGCAAGGATCTCGACGGGCGTCAGCTCACGGTCAACCTGGCCAAAGAGCGTTCCCGCTGATCGATTGCGCTGATGCGTAGGCACCTCGATGTGCCAGGAGGAAGACCCCTCGCTCAGCGAGGGGTCTTCTTCAGTTCATGCCGGAGCGGCCGGGACCGTCCTGGCGTGGCGCGGTATCGTCGACGGTCATGTCGGAGGCCGCGGTGACGAGGGAGCTGCGAGTTGCGATGCTGGGGCCGATCTCATGGAGAACCCCACCCCGGCACTACGGCCCCTGGGAGCAGTTCGTATCGCTGGTCACCGAGGGCCTGGTCGAGCGTGGGGTGGACACGACCCTCTTCGCCACCGCCGATTCGATAACCGATGCCCGATTGGTCGGTACCGCGCCAACCGGGTACTCCGAGGACCCCACCCTCGATCCAAAGGTCTGGGAGAGCCTGCACATTTCCGAGGTGTTCGAGCGGTCGGACGAGTTCGACGTGATCCACAACAGCTTCGATTTCCTACCGCTCACCTATAGCCGCCTCGTCGACACCCCGATAGTCACCACCATCCACGGTTTCTCATCGGAGCGGATCCTCCCCGTCTACCAGAAATACAACGAACGGGTCCACTACGTGGCCATCAGCGACGCAGACCGGCATGAGAGCCTCGACTACGTGGCAACCATCCATCACGGGATCGAAATGGCTCGGTTCGACCTGCAGCCGGAGGCCGGCAGCTATCTCCTCTTCTTCGGAAGGATCCACCCCGACAAGGGCGTGGCCGAAGCCATCGAGGTGGCCAGGCTGGCCGGGTTGCCTCTCATCATCGCCGGGATCGTCCAGGACGAGGCTTACTTCGAGCAGATGGTGAAGCCACACGTGGACGGCGAGACCGTCAGCTACCTCGGCCCCGTTGGCCCCGAGACACGGTCGGGGTTGCTCGGTGGTGCACGTGCGCTGCTGCACCTCATCGACTTCGAGGAGCCCTTTGGGTTCAGTGTCGTAGAAGCCATGGCGTGCGGGACTCCCGTGATAGCCAACCGGCGCGGGTCGATGCCCGAGATCATTCAGCATGGAAGCAATGGATTCCTGGTCGATTCGATCGAAGGGGCAGTGGGCTCGGTCAAACTCTCGGAGGCAATCGACCGCCGGGGAGTGCGCGAGTCGGTGGTGGAACGATTCGATGCATCACGGATGGTCGACGAGTACCTCGCGGTCTACCGGCAGATCGCCAAATCCAACCTCAAGTGAGGTGACTCAAGAGCAGGTCGAGGGGGATGGTGGCGACGGCGGTTGCCTCGTCGGCGAAGCCGTATGGCAGCACCAGACGGTCGCCGTGGACCATGGCCCCGCAGGAATAGACCACATTGGGGACATAGCCGTCGCGTTCATCCTCGGATGGCACCAGCAGCGGTTCATCGAGGTGGCCGATGACCCGTTGTGGGTCGTCTATCTGGAGCAGGATCGCCCCCAGTGAGTACTGGCGCATCGGGCCGACGCCATGAGTTATCACCAGCCAGCCGGCCTCCGTTTCCAAAGGCGACCCACAGTTGCCCACCTGGGCCAACTCCCATGGTCTCTTGGGAACCTGGAGTTGGGCCGCCACATCCCAGAATCGAACCCTGTCCGAGAACATCACGTAGTTGTTCTGATTGTCGTAGCGGGACAGGGCCGCATAGCGACCGTCGATCATGCGGGGAAAGAGGGCCATGCCCTTGTTGGTGGCCCGGATCCCACCCAGGGTGGCGATGCGAAACGTCAAGAAGTCAGGTGTTTCGATCAACTGGGGCAGGATCTGGAAGCCGTCGTATGCGGTGTAAGTGGCGTAGTAGCGAACCGACCCGTCGTCATGGGTGAACCTCACGAACCGTGCGTCTTCCATGCCCCGACTCTCGGTGGGCCCGGCCGGGAATATCACGCGCTCTGACACATCGGTTTGGTCCTCGAACGCCATTGTGTAGTTCGAGGACGCCAACCAGTGGAGGGTCCGGGTGGTCTCGAAGGCTATGGAACGGTCGATGCCCCTGCGGTCGAAGTCGTCGATCGCAGCCTCCACCTCGTCGATCGTGAACAGATCCGCGAGCGAGTCGAGGATGACGCGGGCAATCTCATTCCACGCTCCCAACTCCATCAACCTCTTGGTGAAGAAGTCTTTGTCATATATGGCGTCGGTACGGGCGCCGATGGTCGGGTAGGGACCGGTCTTGTCGAACGTGAGATCTCCGGTCGGGGAAATGACACCGGAGCGGAACCCGATGGATGACAGATGGCCCTCTCCGATGGCTCGAAGGCTCATGATGAAACGCTGCTCACCGGGACCGACGCCGGTCTGATCGGGCGCGGGGACGATCGACGGGTTGTTCAGCGCCGCTGCTTCGATCGAGTACTCGTGGGTGAAGTACGCACCAATAAGGAGCCTTCTCTCCGGGGATAGATCACCAGGTCGTTCGATGTGCTCGACCACGAGATCGAAGTTCCTGCTGAGGATCTCGTTGAGGTTCCGGTGCCGGCCTTCGAAGGCTTGCACGGTCGAAGCCAAAGTAGACCCCACCTCGGCTTCGGCTAGGTCGAGGATCCGTCCGACGATGAGCTGCACCCGTGATTGCCCGTCGGGAAAGACCTGCTCCCCGGGGTGGAACGGCTTGGTGATGACCCGTAGCGGATCGCGAAGGAGACGGGTACTCGCCCGTGTGGCGACGATGGGGCTCGATGCTGGGGTGGGGGAAGGCAAGGTCAAAGACTATGCAGCCCAAAGCCCCTGTCCGCGGATCTCAGCCACTCCAGGAACCGATCAGACGAGCTTGCCCACCTGCTGCAACGTGCTCAAGGCGGCCAGGGTCGACTCCGCCCCCTGATTCAAGTTCGGCCCCGATGGCGTCAATCCGTCGTAACAGCCACCAGTGTCGACGTCGTAGAGGATCACCTTCCGATCGTTGCTGCCCAAGAACCATCGGCCCGCTCGTTCCAGATGGTCCTTCCAACGATCATCGCCGGTGAGCGACCAGGCCAGACTGCAAGCGTCGGCCATTGCCGCCGCTTCCACCGGTTGTTGGTCGAAACCGGGACGGGGCTCGCCCGGTGCCCAGCCACCGGCCGGAGTGAAGCTGAAATGACCCTCGCGGGTCTCGGTGGCGACAAGCCAGGCAAGGAGACGAGTCCCCTGGTCGACAAGCAGCCCGTCGCCAAGCGCCTGGCCTGCGGCCATCAGTGCCTCCGGGATTCGAGCGTTGTCATAGGCGAGTCGGTGCTCTGGCCAGGGCCAGATGGGATCGCCGGATGCTCGAAGATGGCCGACCCAGCGGGCCAGGGCCGGCTTCGCCCAACTATGTGACGGATGCCTGGTGAGTATCTGGGTGGCACCCAGGACAGCAAAGGCGTTGGCACGAGGCGACGCGGAGACAAAGCCCTCTTGCCGTTCGAACATGTCGAGCGCGCGTTGGCGGATCCGTGGCTCCGGACCGAGATGAGCAGCCGACCCCAGACCCCAGATGGCCCGTCCCTGAGAGTCGTCGGAACCGATCGTGTCGATCCAGGCTCCGTCGGCACTCCGCCGATTGTGGAATCCCCCATTCGGCAAGGCGGCAGCCTCGAGAAAGGCAAGGTAGATCCGCGCCAGCTCGAGTAGTTCGTCGGAGACATCCGATTGGCGGCTGATGACCATCAACGCCCGCGCGTTGTCATCGGTGCAATAGCCGTGCCCGGGACGCGGGATCGAGTAGCGGGCGTGCTCCCATATCCCCAACCGGCCGGTCATCTGCCGCAAATGGTCGAAGCATGGATCTGGCAATCGGTCCATTGTCGACAGAATGTCGAACTCGAATGCCGGCGTCGACCCCCGTCGGCCGAGGGCACTCCGGTTCAACCGACTTTGGCCAGATGGTCCGCTGACACAACGAGCTCGGAAATGGATGCGATGACCGGTGACCGCGGGACGAGTCTGGAGGCGATGGCCTCGTACTCGTCGGCGACGGCCGGCCAGTGCAGGGCGGAGCCAATCGAAGCGGCCACCCCAGCCATCCTGTTCGCCAGCTCGGGGTCTGTGACCAGGGTCCGGATGGCACCCGCCATCGCTACTGGATCGGAGTGAGGCACGATGATCCCGGCGCCGGTGCTCAACATCTCCACGGCATGAGGGAACGATGTCGCCACAACCGGCTTACCGGCTGCGATGGCTTCCACCAGCACACCGGAAGTCACCTGCTCAGTCGATTCATAAGGGAGTAGGACGATATCGGCCCGCCTGATTTCCTTGGCGAGAGACTCGAGATCGAGATAACGACCGTCGAACTCGACTACATCGTCCAACCCAAGGGCGTGAGTTCGCGCCTTCAGGCCATCCAGATAGGAGTCGCCCTGTGTCGCCTGCACTTTGGGGTGAGTCTTGCCGAGGATGATGTAGCGCGGTGTTGGCCTGATGTCCTTCAGGTCGGCCACAGCCTCGATCGCCGACTCGAGCCCCTTCCCGGGCCCGATCAGACCCCATGTCAACACCACGGGCCGTATCCCGTCCGACAGGCTGGGGCCGGCGAGCCCGGCCATGGCACCATGGGGGATCACCCGCACCTTCATCGGATCGAGTTGATATCTGTGCTCCAGTCGCCGCAGGGCGGTCTGACTCATCACGACTGTCTCACTCGCCATGTCGACCAAACGCTCCAGGATGTCCTTTTGAGTCGGGGTCGGTTTGGTCAGAACGGTGTGGAGGGTGACCACGGTGGGCACCCTCAACTGGGATACCAGATCGAGCACCTCGGACCCGTCCGGTCCTCCAAAGATCCCGTACTCGTGCTGGATCAAGACCACGTCGTGAGTGTTGAGGAGATCAACCGTTGCCCCGAGCGACGACCGATCCCCGTTGAGATGCTGATAGGAGACTTCGGCTCTCGGCTCTGGGAGACGGCTCTCGACCAGGCTCACGACGTCCAACCCGGCATCCGAGCCTCGCCCCCGGGCCATGGCGCCGCGCAGTGCGGCGGTAAAGGTGGCCAACCCGCACGACGTCGGGGGGTATGTGCTGACGAATCCGATGGAGGGAAGTCTTACTTGGTCTTGTTTCATACAGGTCTCCATCCGGTTAATGCCCGGTGAATGGCTCCGGCTGCCAATAGCCGTCGACATCGCTGTGCAACGGAGAGCTGTTTACCCACTAACTCTGCGGGGAAAACCGACGCTGTTCGTGAGACCGCTTCGGTTATGTCAGGCTACCAGCCTGGCGTGGCTAGTCAGCATCGGCTTTCACCATCTAGTCCGTGTCCTGCCGAGGCGCGTCTCTAATCCCTCAGTCGTCTCCGACCGAGGAGTCGTGGTTCTCGTATGTGACCACGATCTCACCGTCGACCATCTCGACCTCGATGGTGGCTCCGTCCAACACTTCGCCACCGATCAGGGCCCGGCCGATCCTCGTCTCCATCTCATGTGCGATGAAACGACGCAGCGGTCTCGCCCCATAGACCGGATCGAAACCCTGCTCCGCTATGAAGCGCAGCGTGTCCTCGCTCACCTCGAGCGTCATGTCCCGATCGGCGAGCCGCCGGCGCACATCGTTGAACATGAGATCGACCACTCTCTGGATTTCATCGAGGGTCAGCGGCTTGAACAACACGATGTCATCCACCCGGTTGAGGAATTCGGGTCGGAAGTGACGGCGCAACTCCCCCATCACCATCTCCCTCGATTCGGGCTTGATCTCGCCAGAGCCGGTGATCCCCTCGAGCAGGTATTGGGAGCCGATGTTCGAGGTCATGATGATCACGGTGTTACGGAAATCCACCGTCCTGCCCTGGGCGTCGGTGAGCCGGCCGTCGTCGAGGACCTGGAGCAAGGTGTTGAAGACATCGGCGTGGGCTTTCTCTATCTCATCGAACAGGACCACCGAATATGGTTTTCTGCGCACTGCTTCGGTGAGCTGTCCGCCCTCCTCATACCCCACATAACCGGGAGGTGCTCCCAGCAGACGGCTGACGGTATGACGCTCCTGGTATTCGCTCATATCGATTCGGACCATGTTCTCCTCGGTGTCGAAGAGGGCTTCGGCCAGAGCCTTGGCCAACTCGGTCTTCCCCACCCCGGTTGGGCCGAGAAAGACAAAGGAACCGATCGGACGCCGCGGGTCCTTGATGCCCGAACGGGCACGGATGATCGCGTCCGCCACCAGCTGGACGCCCTCGTCCTGGCCCACCACCCGCTCATGAAGCAGCACATCGAGACGCAACAGCTTGTCGCGTTCGCCTTCCTGGAGTCGGCTCACGGGTATCCCGGTCCAACGCGAGACGATGTCGGCGATCTCATCCTCGGTGACCACTTCGCGAAGCAGACGATGTTGACCCTGCTCGGTGGAGAGCTTCTCCTCCTCGGCCGCGAGCTGGCGCTCCAGGTCGGGAAGCTGACCATGGCGGAGCTGAGCCGCTCGATCGAGGTCGTAGGCGCGCTCGGCCTCCTCCGCTTCGCGATGTGCCCGCTCGATCTCGGCCCGGATCTCCTGGACCCGTCGCAGCGTTTGACGCTCAGCTTCCCACTGGGCCCTCATAGCGCCCGCATCGGTCTTGAGGTCGGCGACCTCCCGACGCAGCTCATCCAAGCGCTTCGCGCTCGCCACATCCTTTTCCTTGGCAAGGGCGGCCTCTTCGATCTCGAGCCTGGTGACCCTGCGAGTCAACTCGTCGAGCTCGGCCGGCATCGAGTCGATCTCGGTGCGGAGCATTGCGCAGGCTTCGTCGACCAGGTCGATTGCCTTGTCGGGGAGGAATCGATCGGTGATGTATCGGTGGGACAGCACCACCGCGCCGACCAGGGCCGAGTCCTGGATCTTCACTCCATGGAAGACCTCGAAACGCTCCCGAAGGCCGCGCAGTATCGAGATGGCATCCTCCACCGACGGCTCGTCCACCACCACGGTCTGAAACCGTCGTTCGAGTGCTGCGTCCTTCTCGATGTGCTTGCGGTACTCGACCAGAGTGGTGGCACCGATCATGTGCAACTCGCCACGGGCCAGCATCGGCTTCAGCATGTTGCCGGCGTCCATGGCGCCTTCGGATGCCCCGGCCCCGACCACCGTGTGCAACTCGTCGATGAACAGCACTATCCCGCCCTCGGCGGCTTTCACCTCGCCCAGCACCGCCTTCAGCCTCTCCTCGAACTCGCCGCGATACTTGGCGCCGGCGATCAAGGCACCCATGTCGAGGGCGAACACGGTCCGGTCGCGCAGACTCTCCGGGACGTCGCCCCGCATGATCCGTTGGGCGAGACCTTCGACTATCGCGGTCTTGCCGACACCGGGATCGCCAATGAGGACGGGGTTGTTCTTGGTCTTACGAGAGAGGATCTGAACCACCCGGCGAATCTCTGCGTCGCGGCCGATGACCGGATCGAGCTTCCCAGCACGTGAATCAGCAACCAGATCGCGGCCGTACTTCTCAAGGGCCTCATATGCGTTCTCCGGTGTCGCCGATGTCACCCTTTGATTGCCTCGAACAGCCGTCAACGCGGCGAGGAAGGCGTCACGGGTGATTCCTTGGCCGGTGAGGAGACGCTTGGCCGCGGTGTCGTCGCGTTCGCCGAGGAACGCAATCATGAGGTGTTCGACAGAGATGTATTCGTCCTTGAGTTGTCTCGCCTCCCTCTCGGCGCCTTCGAGCAATTGGGCCAGACGCTGCGTGATTCGGACCTCTCCGGGAGTCAGGCCGGGGCCGGTGACCTTGGGGCGCCGAGCCAACTCGGACTCGAGCTCGTCACGCAAACGCCCGGGATCGCCTCCGGCCTGAGAGACGAGACGAGGCACCAGGCCCTCGGGTTGAGCCAGCAGGGCAGCGAGCAGGTGCTCGCCGTCGACCTCGGTGTGGCCGAGTCGGACCGCCAGCGACTGTGCTTCGCTGAGCGCCTGTTGGGACTTCTCGGTCAAACGGTTCAGATCCATCTAGTGCTCCGGGTCGTAATCTATGTCGATACCCCGAGATCTACAGCCAGGAGGAGCTGGATCAGACCACCACCTTCGGGTCTTGCGCCGGCCGGCAGATCGGGGTCGCCGAAGTCGGGGCGTGGGGGGTCATTGTCGCCGGCGATGGAGACACCACCATTCTCGTGGGTTGATCTGTGGCCGACCCGATAGAGTCGCCCTACTCAAGGAGGTTTGATGAACTGGGGTCGGCTCTACTTCGGGTCACTGATCGTCGCTGTCGGCACGTTGCTGCTATTGGACAATGCAGACGTCCTCGACGCCGGCGACGTCCTCAGCACCTGGTGGCCGGCAGCGGTGATTGCAGCCGGTCTTCTCACCCTCGTCGCCAACCCACGGCATTGGCCGGTGGCAGTGATCATCACCGCAGTGGGTGCCGCCTTCTTGCTTTCCAGTCTCGACATCGTCGACATCAGCGAGATCATCATCCCGGCGGCAATCATCCTGGTCGGCATCCTGGTCATCCTCGGACGAGGGCTCGGATCCCGTACCGAGGCCGGTGACCGTGTCAACAGCTTCAACGTGTTCTCGGGGAGCGAGATCGCCTCCCACTCCAAGCAGTTCCAGGGCGGGAGCATCGCCGCGGTGTTCGGAGGAGCCGAAGTGGATCTACGGGACGCATTGCCCGCAGCGGACGCCCAACTCGACGTCTTCGCCGCGTTCGGCGGGGTCGAGATCAGAGTGCCGGTGGGCTGGCAGGTGATCACCAGGGGCTTGCCCATTTTCGGTGGCATCGACAATGTCACAGCGAAGGAGCAGTTGCCGGCCGACGCGCCCGTCCTCCCGATCAGCGCTACTGCCTTGTTCGGCGGTATCGATATCAAACACTGAGAATCTGAGCGTTCCCCCAGGGAGCGAAGCAGTCTTGACCGTCAGGTGTGGTTGACATCGAGAGTGATCACCCCGGGATCGGGCCGATTGCGCAGACCGATTGCGGTCTTGGCCAACTCCGTGGAGAGGAAGGATGCGGCCGGGTCTTCGATGCCGACCAAGATGATCGCCTTCGCCATGCAACGCATCCACTCCTCCGCTTCGGGTGTGCCGATGTCGAAAGGCATGTGACGCAGACGCAGCCGAGGATGTCCTCGTCGCTCCATGTACAGGGCCGGCCCGCCCAGCCACCCACTGAGGAACTCGTAGAGCTTCTGTCGTGAGGTCGAGGTGTCCCTGGGAAGCATCGCTCGAAGGCGGGGCGACTCGGCATCGATGATGTCGTAGAACTCCTCGACCAGGGCGCGCACTGAGCTGTCACCGCCAATCTCCTCATAAGGAGTGGGGGCATCACCCCAGGGGTGGGCGCTAATGGGCTCCGGACCGATCTCCATCAACGACCAAGCTACCGGCCGCCCGAGCCTTACAGTCGGGCCGCGAACATGGACCAGCTAAGCCGCCGGACCTTGAACCGAACCACCCTGGACCGCCAGTCGCTGCTCAATCGCTCGACGGTCACTGCAAACGCGATGGTCGAGCAGTTGGTGGGGATGCAGGCCCAGAACCCGAATGACACCTATTTTGCTCTCTGGTCACGGATCGATAATTTCGAAGCTCAGACTCTCTCGACAATGGTCGAGAGAGGAGAGGCGGTGCGTGGTCAGCTGATGCGGGCCACGATCCACCTGACAACCACACCGGACTTCCTCTCGCTGCGTCCTCACCTCCAGACAGTCTGCGCCCGGACCCTGGGCTCCACGGTCTTTGCCCGGGATACCAACGAGGTGGACCGAGAGGCAGTGCTGAGGCTGGGCAGGTCGTTGCTCGACAGAGAGCCGATGACCAGGGCGAGGCTGGGTCCCCTGCTGGAGGCAGAGTGGCCAAACGTGCCAGGCGCCTCGCTGGCTCAGGTCGTCACCTATCTGCTCCCGGTGGTCCAGATTCCCCCACGTGGGCTATGGCAGCAAACCGGGGCCGCGGCATGGACCACCGTCGAGCGCTGGACCGGGTCCGAGCTCGTGACCGGGTTACCGGTAGAGGATGTCCTGCGACGATATCTCGCCGCCTTCGGGCCGGCGTCTGTCGCCGACATGCGGGCATGGTCCGGTCTCTCCGGCCTCAGAGAGATCGTGGATCGCATGCGTCCGCAGCTTCGTGTCTTCAGGAATGAGAGTGGCGTCGAGCTCCTCGACATTCCCGACGCACCCATCGTGGACGAGGACACGCCGGCTCCACCACGATTCCTGCCGGAATACGACAATGTCTTGCTTGCCCACTCCGACCGTTCTCGGTTCTTCCTCGATGGTGTGACGCCCCAAGGTTGGGTGGGGAATCTGTTGATCGACGGAGTTTTCAGCGGGGGATGGAAGGTGCACAGCGACAGAGGCGGTCATCGGATGGAGATAATGCTGCAGCGAGCCATCCCCCGTGCCGAGGTCGAGGCTGCGGTCAAGGAAGGCAACCGCCTGCTCGCCTTCGTTGAGCCTGGGAACACACCGGGCGAAGTCACCGTGCGAGCGGTCGACTGACGCCGCAGGTCGCCACGATGTCACGAGCTCGTCGGCTTGACCACCAGCACATCACATCGGGAAAGGTGGATCGCCCGATGACTGGTGCTGCCCAAGATCAACGAAGCCAGCTCACCACGGCCCCTGGTGCCGACGACGAGCAAGGAAGCCCCCACTTCGTCGGCATAGGCGACGAGGGTGTCGGGGGGATAGCCTTCGAGGTCGACTCGCTCAATCGCAACCCCTGCTTCCGACATCTGCGTCTCCAGCGGTTCCCACACCGCCTTGCGTTCCGCCTCGGCAACGACCTCGAAATCGATGGGAACCTCGAGGTAGATCACCGGTGCGTTGAACACATGAACCACGTGGAGCTCATCCGAACGAAGCCGGGCTTCGACGATAGCCCTCTCCAGCACCTCCGCCGCATAGGGCGAGGAATCCACACCCACGACAACAGTCATTGCGACCTCCTTTCTCTCCGATCATCGCCGATCGCCCCGATCATGTACATGGCCGGAAGTCCCTGCCGCGGTGGTCGAATACCCCTGGCGACAACCAATCGTTCCCGTTTCTCCCGCGATCGGGCCACAATGTCGGAGGGCACATGATCTTCACCCAGGCAAGGAGTCGAGAATGACCTCGTCCAGCGAACCACCGCTGCTCACCGAGGAAGGAAGAAAGCGCCTCGAAGAACGAGCGCGCCGGCTCGAGGAAGAGACAATTCCAACAGTGGTTGCCGCCATCGAGGAAACCGAGGACGACCTCTCCCTCCAACTGGAGTACGACCTTGCGGTTCGCGAACTGGAGCAGCTCAAGTACGTCTTGGAGACCGCCGGGAGCATCAGCACGATTCCTGACGACCCCGATGTGGTTCAGGTCGGGGATTGGGTGAGCATCCGGACGGAGGACGGCGAGACCAACCGTCATCTGATCGTCCACCCGGCGGAAGCGGTGCTCGACATGAATCGAGTCTCTGCGGAATCACCGCTCGCCAAAGCGGTGCTTGGCGGGAGGGTGGGTGACGAAGTCATCATCCACGCACCGAGCGGTCCATACCCGGCGAGGATCATCGAGGTGTTGCGCGACCAGCCCTGAGTCAGTCCGACAGCGCGACGGTCAGATGCCGAACCAGGCTGTCTCGTCAAGACGTGACTGAGGCACCGATCTCGGCTCGGCGACGGACGACGACAGTGGCACCAACACGATCTCGGTTCCTCGACTCGCCACCATCGTCCCAAACTCTCCCTGGAGGACTGCCTCGGCAGCCCGGACTCCGAAACGGGTAGCCAGTACCCGGTCGAACGCGGTCGGTGTTCCCCCTCGCTGAAGATGCCCGAGGATCATCACCCGTGTCTCGAAGCCTGTGAGTCGTTCCAGCTCGGCCCCGATCACAGACCCGATGCCTCCCAGACGCTCGAAGCCGGTGAGGTCTCGGCCGGCGAGGACCCGCTCACCGGTTGGAGCCTCGACACCCTCGGCAACGACGACCACCGAATATGCACTTCCGGCGTCGTGGCGGGCGATCAGCCGCCTCGCCAGGTCCTCCAAGTCGTATGCCACCTCCGGGACCAAGATGACCTCGGCTCCACCGGCCAGGCCGGCGTGAACGGCGATCCAACCCGACTGTCTGCCCATCACCTCGACCACCATGATCCGGTTGTGGGCCTCGGCCGTGGTGGTCAGTCGATCGATGGCGTCGGTCACGATCTGGACCGCGGTCTCGAATCCGAAAGACACATCGGTATCGTTGATGTCGTTGTCGATGGTCTTGGGGACACCGACAACCGCCAGACCCTCCTCACCGAGACGTGCCGCGGTACGGAGTGAGCCGTCACCTCCGATCACGACCACCGCGTCGATTCCCGCATCATCCAGGGTGGGTGTGATCGAGGCGAGACCGGAACCATGGACATAAGGATCGGTCCGGGAAGTCCCCAGAATCGTCCCGCCCCGGGTGAGGATTCCCCTGACGTTGTCACGGCCGAGCGGTCTGAGCCGTCCCTCGATCAGGCCCTGCCAGCCGTTCTCGATTCCGGACACCGTGGCACCGGCGGCACAGGCGCGTACCACCACGCCGCGAATCGCCCCGTTGAGACCGGGGCAGTCGCCCCCTGCAGTGAGCACTCCTATATGTGTCATCTAAGGATCATTGTGCCAGGGCCTGGGATACCCAGCCTGCGATCTCATTCACCGTCGGCACTCCTTGGTTCCACGTCGACCAGCCGTTGGTCAGAACAACGACCACGTATCCGTTGGCCCCGTCCGGGTGACGCACAAAACCGACCGAGTTGGCCACTCCCCCGGCGAACCCGTTCTTCTGCCCGACCACCCATCCCGGAGGGACGCCCTGAGTGATCCCCCAGGTCTGACTGGCCACGACCGAAGTCATGAGTGACCACGCGTAGTCGCGATAAGTGTCCTCGAATACGCCCCTATCGCCGAGAATTACCTGTCTGATGAGGTCTCCCTGGTCCTTGGCGGAGGTGGTAGTTCGTCCCCACCCCGACTCGGTGTCCCCTACCGGTCGGGTCTGGGTCAAGTCGAACAACTGTGCCTGCTGGCGGAACCAGGGTGAACCTCCGAAGTGGTTCCACAACGCCCGCACCGGGTCGTTGGCCGACTCGGTGATCATCGGCACCAGCTGTCGTCTCTCCCAGGAAGTGACCGCCCTCCCCTCCGATTGTGCCTCGAGCAGTGTGCCCGCCATCACCATCACCTTGAACACCGATGCCGTGCGCGGTCTCGCCTCAGGATTCATCCAATAGGCGCAACCCGACCTGGTGTCATAGACGTAGGCGGTGAACGACTGACCGGGGAACCTGCGTTTCAGCGACTGGCTCTTGGCCGCGCTGAACGGATCTTCCGGGCACAGATCAACCCCCAACGCCGCCACGATCGCCCGCGCAAACTCGGCTCGCGAGACCGGAGTGTTCCCGGCGAATCTGGCGGCGGAGAAGTCCCACATGTCGTGATAGGCGGCGATCCGGGCCGACCTGTCGTAGAAGCGGCCGGCGGTGTCGACCCACGGTGACACGAATGAATCGGGGCTGGTCAGCTGAAACGCACCGACCAGGATCTTGGCCACCTGGCCCCGTTTCAGTGGCTCGGTGGGGCAGAACCGTCGGTTGACCGGAGGATCACAGCCATCGATCACACCGAGATGGGCCAGATAGTTGGCGAGTCTCGATGCGGCGCCCGCCCAAATCTCGTCGTCATCGACGAACCGATCGGGGAGAGTGTCGGAAATGGGCGGAAAGCCGGCCCCTCTGAGGCCGACGCCCACGACGATCTTGGCTGCTTCTGCCCGGTTCAGAATCCGGTCGGGGCAGAATCGGGTGTTGGCCGGCGGGTTGCAGCCTTCGACGACCCCACGTTGGGCCAGCCATTCGATGTAAGGCTCACCCGGATGTCCGTCGTCGTCGGTGAATGCCCCCGGCGACGAGTCGGCTGCAACCGCCGATCCGGACAGCATCGGCACGAGCAAAGCGGTGGCGAGAGAGAGGATGACGAAAGTGCGCCGGGTCACGTACCCATTGTTATCACGCGAGACGTCCGACAACGCGAAGGGAGATCTCGAGACCAGCCCTGGTCTCGAGACCTCCTTCGCCTCGTCGTGTCAGTCTTCTTCGTTGCGATTGATCAGCCGCTTGGGCACCACCACGAAGGCAATGAACATGGCCGCGAAGGCTCCGATGGCTACGAATTCCATGGTTCCTTCCTCCTTTCCCTATCGCAGGCTTTCCTCGGCAACGTCGAACACGTAGCCGGGCTGGGTGAACTCGGTGGCGTCCAATCCGGCCTCTTCGTCTTGGTCCGACACCCGCAGGCCGATCGTGCTCTTGATGAACCCGAAGATGACGAACGAAGCCACACCGGTCCAGGCGACGACTGCGACCATCGAGACCAGCTGGGCGACGAAGGTGTCGGTGCCGCCGGCGATGAGACCGGCCACTTCCAGATACTCGCCGTTGGCGAAGATGCCGAGGGCGAGCAGACCCCACAGCCCACAGATGCCGTGACAGGCAATCGCCCACACCGGGTCGTCGACCCCGAGGCGCTTTTCGAGAAAGGCTGCGCCGTAGATGACCAGGCCACCTGCGACACCGCCGATCACCAGCGCCGCCCAATTGTCGACAAAGGCACAGGGGGCGGTGATCCCGACCAGACCGGCGATGATCCCCGAGCAGGTCACCGCGATGTCGGCCTTGCCGGTCCGAGCCAGCTGGATGTAGTAGGCGACCAAACCACCGGCGATCCCGGCGAGGAAGGTGTTGACCGCGATGACCGCGATCTGCGGGTCGCTCCCGGAGAGCGTCGAGCCCGGGTTGAACCCGAACCAGCCGAAGAAGAGGATGATCGTGCCCAGCGCTACGTAACCCATGTTGTGACCCGGGATCGACCGGGGGGCTCCGTCGGAGGCGTACTTGCCCTTGCGAGGCCCGACCATCCGAGCCCCGACAAAGGCGGCAACGCCACCGACGGCGTGAACCACGCCCGATCCGGCGAAGTCCCAGGCGCCGAGCTCCGCAAGCCAGCCACCACCCCACACCCAATGCCCGTAGACCGGGTAGATGATGGCCGAGATCAGGAACGAGTACGCCATATATGCATCGAGGCGGGTTCTCTCCGCCATCGCTCCCGAGACGATGGTGGCGGCGGTGGCGGCAAACACCATCTGGAAGAACCAGAAGAGAGCGGTGTCGGTGTCGCCATACTCCCCCGCCAGGAAGAAGCCCTCGGTGCCGAAGAACTGGTTGCCCGTGCCGAACATGATGGCGAAGCCGAACGCCCAGAATGCGAGCCCGCACATACAGAAGTCCATGAGGTTCTTCATGAACACCGAGCCCGTGTTGCGAGATCGGGTCGATCCGGCCTCGAGGAGGGCGAACCCGGCCTGCATCATGAAGACCAGGACCGCGGCGACGATGACCCAGACATAGTCCAGGCCCGCGGCAACCGACTCGACGGTCGGGCCCTCCTGGGCGATGGCCATCCCGGTCGGGATCAATCCAAAGACGAGTAAGAAGAATGCAATCCACAGCCTTCGCTGTCGAAACCAACCCCGCATCAACGCACGCTTTTCCAATGCTCCTCCCTTGTCTCCGGTCAACTGTGTGTCTGTCTGGAAGAGATGATGGGTGCGACGTGTTTCGTTCCGGTGTCTCCGTTGTTACGGATCAGGAACAGCTCTGTTACGGGCGTGTGTCGAGGATCTTGGGCCGATGGGCGTGAATCGATCGGCGCCGGCCCGGTTCTTTGCCCCCGGCGTCCTGTCTCAATAGTGTTTGGGCTCTCCCGCTGAGGTACGGTCCGGCCCGTGGTCGCCAGGCCCTGACCAGGCGGAAGACCACTGATGCCGGGCTTCTAGGAAGGACAGAAATGTCAGTCGATTTCTTTGCGGATGTGACGGAGCGAGTCGGATTCGGGGGAGTCGATTCGATCGACGACCTCGCATTCAAGGTCTATGAACCCGATCGATTGGTCCTGGGCAAGCGAATGGAGGACCACCTGCGGATCGCAGTTTGCTACTGGCACTCTTTCACCTGGCCGGGCAGCGACGTCTTCGGTGCCGGCACTCTCGATCGACCCTGGCTCGGGGCGAGCTCGGACCCTGTGGGCGCGGCTCGGGTGAAGATGGATGTCGCCTTCGAGTTCTTCTCCAAGCTGGGCACCCCGTTCTTCTGCTTTCACGATGTCGACATCTCCCCCGAAGGGCCCTCGTTCGCCGAATCGGCCCGAAATCTCGACACCATGGTCGACTACGCGGAGAAGAAGATGGCCGACACCGGGGTCCGCCTGCTCTGGGGGACCGCCAACCTGTTCTCCCATCCTCGTTATGCGGCCGGCGCGGCCACCAACCCCGATCCCGGGGTCTTCGCCTATGCCGCCGCCCAGGTGAAGCACGCCCTCGAAGCGACGCATCGGCTGGGTGGGGCCAACTACGTGCTCTGGGGTGGTCGTGAGGGCTACGAGACCCTTCTCAACACGGACCTCAAGCAGGAAGGAGAGCAGTTCGCCCGTTTCCTGACCCTGGTCGCCGAGCACAAGCACAAGATCGGGTTCGAAGGCACCTTGCTCATCGAGCCCAAACCCGCGGAGCCCACCAAGCACCAATACGACTACGACTGCCAGACTGTGCACGGCTTTCTGGCGCGATACGACCTCGACGACGAGTACCGGGTCAACATAGAAGCCAACCATGCCACCCTGGCCGGGCACAGCTTTCACCACGAGGTGGCCTACGCCATCGCCAACGGGATCTTCGGATCGGTCGACGCAAACCGAGGTGACTACCAGAACGGGTGGGACACCGATCAGTTCCCCAACTCGGTCGACGAGCTTTCTCTAGTCTTATTCGAGATCCTCGCCGGAGGTGGCTTCAACACCGGTGGCTTCAACTTCGACACCAAGCTGCGTCGCCAGTCGATGGACCGGACGGATCTGTTCCATGGCCACATCGGGGGAATCGACACCCTCGCCCGCGCCCTTTTGGCAGGAGCCGCGATGGTTGAATCCGAAACCCTGTCCGGGCCTCGGGCCGAGCGCTACTCAGGGTGGTCGGCCGACCTCGGGGCCGGGATCCTGACCGGTTCCGAGAGCCTGGAGACGCTGGAGGCCAGAGTGATGTCGGGAGAGATCGACCCTACGCCGGTGTCCGGGCGACAAGAGTTGTTGGAGAACCGTGTGAACAAGACGATCTGGTCGTCGGGCAACTGATCAATCCAACAGCCCAAGGAGGCACATCGTGAGCCTGGTGTTGGGCATCGACTCGTCGACCACCGCGACCAAAGCGATCCTCGTCGACCGGGGAGGAGAGGTCCGCGCCGTCGCTTCGGCCTCGTATAGCTACGAGACACCCCAACCATTGTGGGCCGAGCAAGACCCACATCTGTGGTGGGAGGGGACGGTGGCCGCGGTGCGGGATGTGATGTCCCAGGACGGGATCGTGGGGTCCGAGATCGAAGCTGTGGGGCTGACCGGGCAGATGCACGGCTCGGTGCTTCTCGATGAAGGTGGGGAGGTCGTTCGGCCCGCCATCCTCTGGAACGACCAGCGCACAGAGGCCGAGTGCAACGAGATCCGGCGACTTGTCGGCCCGGAGCGTCTCATCGAGATCAGCGGGAACGACGCCCTCACCGGTTTCACTGCTCCGAAACTGATGTGGGTGAAGCAGAACGAGCCCGCCAACTGGGCCCGGGTGGCCCATGTTCTGCTTCCCAAGGACTACGTGCGGTTTCGTCTCACCGACGAGCTGGCGGTGGACGTCGCCGACGGCTCAGGGACAATCCTCTTCGACCTCGCGGCCAGAACCTGGTCGCCCGAGATCCTCTCCGCTCTCGGCATCGAGCCCACCCTGCTCCCGGCCACGTATGAGGGCCCCGAGGTGACGGGGACCATCAGCAGGGAAGCAGCAGAAGCGACCGGCCTGCCGATCGGGATCCCGGTGGTCGCCGGCGGTGGCGATCAGTCGGCGAACGCGGTTGGGGTTGGCGCGGTGTCCCCAGGAGTCGTCGCCCTCTCTCTGGGGACCTCCGGTGTGGTCTTCGCCACCACCGAGGGTCCGGCCATCGAGGCCCGGGGACGGGTTCATGCTTTTTGCCATGCGGTGCCGGGCCGCTGGCACATGATGGGAGTGATGCTGTCGGCCGCAGGAAGTCTCCGATGGTTCCGAGATGCCCTCGCCCCAAGCATGTCCTTCGACGATCTGGTCAGCGGTGCCGAAGAGGTGCCGGCCGGGAGCGATGGTCTCTTGTTCCTCCCCTACCTCACCGGGGAGCGCACCCCTTACCCCGATCCTCTGGCGCGTGGTGCCTTTGTCGGGCTGACTGTGCGCCATGACCTGCGGCACATGACCCGGGCCGTGTTGGAAGGGGTGGTGTTCGGGCTTCGCGACGGGCTCGACCTGATGCTCGCCTCCGGCCTCGCTCCAACCGATCAGATCCGGGCCTCCGGCGGCGGGACACGCAGCTCGCTATGGCGCCAGATCCTCGCCGACGTGCTCGATGCCGAGATCGCCACGGTGGCGACCGAAGAGGGCGCGGCATATGGGGCGGCGTTGCTGGCCGGAGTGGGGGCCGGATGGTTTGAGACCGTGGAGCAAGCGTGTGCCGCCACCGTCGACGTCACCCCCACGGCCAATCCTTCGGGGCAAGGAACCGTCTATCGAGAGTCCCACAGTCGGTTTCGGGCCCTCTACCCCGCGCTCAGCCCCACCTTCCACGCCACGGGCGCCTAGCCCCGGGACCCCCTTCCGCTTCTGGCGCGGGGACATGAACGTATGGGTCAAGCTCTCCGCGCCAAAACGAGTTCTCCGGAGGTCAACCGCGGAGCTGTTCGAGCTCGGTTTCGGTGACCTCGTCCGGCAGCTTCCCGATGATGATCATGGCCAAGACCTCGTCCATGGTCACGTCGGACTTGTTGACTGTCCCAACCAGCTTGCCCTGCAGCATGACGCTGATCCTGTCGGCCAAGTCGAACACGTCGTGGATGTCGTGGCTGATGAGGAAGATGCCGATGCCCTCCTGCTGCAGCTGGCGCATCAGGTCCCGGACCACCTCGGTCTCGGCCGGCCCCAAGGCTGCGGTCGGCTCGTCCATGATCAGCATCCGAGCGTTGAATTGCACCGCCTTGGCTATGGCAACCGACTGACGTTGGCCGCCGGACAGGGACTCAACTGGGACCTTGAAGTTGTCGAATCTGGGATTGAGCCGCTTCATCACCTTGCGGGTGGCGTCCTCCATGGCCGAGTCATCGAGGGTCCGCACAGGAGTCAGGATCTCCCGGCCCAGGAACACATTGGATGGGGCATCGATGTTGTCCGCCAGAGCCAAGGTCTGATAGATGGTCTCCACTCCCAGGTTCTTCGCGTCCATCGGGCTGTGGATGGCGACCGGCTTT
>Ga0209640_10000870_pt1 | contig 24454 bp, 22 predicted proteins | sample RifCSP10_1_FD_184018 | JGI IMG/M metagenome (GOLD analysis project Ga0209640, IMG submission 184018) | Soil microbial communities from Rifle, Colorado - Rifle CSP2_sed 10_1 (SPAdes) (version 2) | ecosystem: Environmental > Terrestrial > Deep subsurface > Rock core/Sediment | place: Rifle... | reverse complement strand
TCGACCCCGGTCGCAAGCACAACTTCGTCGAACTGCGCGAGATCCGCTTCGCCCGCGGCGCGATTGAGCACAACCTCTGCTCCTGCGCGCCGCAGCCGCTCGGCGTAGTACGCGATCGACTCGGCAAATTCCTGCTTGCCGGGCACTCGCTTCGCAAGATTGAACTGGCCGCCGAGCCGGTCTGCCTTCTCGAATAACACCACTTCGTGTCCGCGCTCCGCTGCCACCGACGCGCAGGAAAGCCCGGCAGGGCCGCCGCCCACCACCGCAATGCGTTTTCTGCGCGCGGCGGGCGCATACACGAGCTTCGTTTCGCGGCCGGCACGCGGGTTGACGACGCAACTCGCCGGCTGGCCGGCGAAATAGTGATCGAGGCAAGCCTGGTTGCACGCGATGCAGATGTTGATGGCGCCACGGTCGCCGGCCTTCGCCTTGTTCGCGAACTCCGCGTCCGCGAGGAGTGCGCGCGCGAGCGACACCATGTCGGCATCGCCCCGCGCGATGATGTCCTCGGCGATCTCCGGCGCGTTGATGCGGTTCGAGGCGACGACCGGGATGTTTACCGCCTGCTTGATCCTGCGCGCCGCCCACGCGAAGCCGCCGCGCGGCACTGCCTGGCCAATCGTCGGAATGCGCGCCTCGTGCCAGCCGATCCCGGTGCTGAGCAGCGTCGCCCCCGCGGCCTCGACCGCGCGGGCGACCGCGACGATTTCGTCGCCCGCGAGTCCGCCCTCCACGAGATCCAGCGCGGAAATCCGGTACACGATGATGAATTTCGGGCCCGCCCCCGTGCGGATTCCGCGCACGATGTCGCACGCGAAGCGCATCCGGCGCTCGAGACTGCCGCCCCATTCGTCCGCGCGATGATTGGTGCGGGGCGAGAGGAACTCGGTGATGAGGTAGCCCTCCGAGCCCATGACCTCGACGCCGTCGTAGCCTGCTTCCTGCGCGAGCCGTGCCGCGTTCACGAAGTCGGCGATCGTGCGCCCGATGTCCGCCGCGCTCATCTCGCCCGGTGAATTCGGATTGATCGGCGCCCTCACCGCGGATGGCGCCACGATGCGGTCGTGATAGCCGTAGCGTCCCGAGTGCAGGAGCTGCAGCACGATGCGCCCGCCTGCCGCGTGCACCGCCTGCGGGATGACGCGATGCCGGTCGCGATCCGCCGGGGTGGAGACCTGTGCGCGGTGAGGGCCGAGCTCCCCGGCGTCGTTCGGCGAGAATCCGCCGGTGACGAGAAGGGCTGCGCCGCCCCGCGCGCGCTCGGCGTAGAAGGCGGCGAGCCTCTCCATTCCGCCGGGCCGCGCCTCGAGCCCCATGTGCATCGAGCCCATCAGGATGCGATTGGGGAGCCGCACGAAGCCTAGATCAAGCGGCTGAAACAGGTACGGATACGCCGGCATGTAAATGGGGTCGATAAATGGGGTCAGAGTAAATTTCAGCAGCAGAAATTTACTCTGACCCCAATTTGCGCTCTGACCCCATTCTAGCCGCGCGTCACGAACACGGTGCCGATGAGAATCAGTACGCCGCCGGCAAGCGCCGCGGGCGGAAGCGATTCGCCGAGGAACAGCGCTCCCCACGCAAGGCCGAAGAGCGGGATGAGGTAGGTGACGGTGAGCGCGCGCGTGCCGCCCACGTCGGCGATCAGCCGGAAATAGAGCAGGAACGCCACCGCGCTCGCCAGAAGCGCGAGGCCGAGCACGTTGGCGGCCACGAGCAGCGACGGCGCCGCGAGCGGCGGCAGCACCGGCAGCAGCGGCAGCAGGAACAAAGCGGCCGCGAGCTGATTGCCGACCGCGATGCCTTTCGGCGGCGCACCGTCCCCCCAGCGCTTGATCAGCACACCGGTGAGGCCGTATCCGCAACAGGCGCCCAGCGATGCGCCGACCGCCCAGCCGAACATCGGTCCTGCGTCGATTCCCGCCGGGCGCGTCACCAGCGCGACGCCGCCCGCGCCGATCACGAGTCCGGCCAATTTCCGCGCGCTGATCCGCTCGCCGGCGAAGAGCGCGCCGAACGCGAGGCCGAACATGGGCGAGGTTGCATTCAGAATCGCAAGCAGCGACGCCGGCAGGTGCATCGCGGCAAAGGCATACAGGGCGAACGGCACGGCCGAATTGACGAGCCCGACGAGCGCGTAAAGCCGCCAGTGCTCGCGCAGCCGCGGGTCAAAGGCGGTCAGTCGGAACCAGGCGAGCAGCGCCAAACCGCCGAGGAGCACGCGCGACTCCGCCGTGGCGATCGGGCCGAGCACCGGGGCCGCGACGCGCATGAAGATGAACGACGCGCCCCAGATCGCGGCGAGGAGCACGAGGCGGCCGTAATCGGCCGGCCTCATTTACCCGCGTTTTTTTCGATGTCGAGGAGTTTCTGCTTGCGTTCGACGCCCCACGCGTAGCCGCCGAGGCTGCCGTCGGCACGCAGCGCCCGGTGGCAGGGGATGACGAGCGCGACCGGGTTCGCCCCGCAGGCGGAGCCCACGGCGCGCACCGCGCGCGGCTTTCCGATCGCCCGCGCGATCTGCTGGTAGCTGCGCGTCTCGCCGCGCGGGATTCGCGCCAGTTCGCCCCACACGCGGCGCTGGAACACAGTGCCGCGGATATCGACCGGAAGCCGGGCGAGGCTCGCTTCGCCCGCGATGAAAGCGACGATCTTGCGCCTGGCGCCATCCAGTGCGCCGGGGTCTTCGGCGAGTTCCGCGTTGCTGAATTCTTCGGCAAGCAGCCGCCGGAGCCGATCCGGATCGTCGCCCAGCTTCACCGAGCACAGCCCGTGCCCGGTCGCCGCGATCAGCACGAACCCGAGATCCGACGCGAACGTCGTGTACCCGATCGCGAGGCCTTTACCCTTGGCGCGGTAGTGGCGCGCCGCCATTCCCAGGCGTGCAGCCGCCTTTTCGTAGAAGCGCGAGACCGAGCCGTAGCCGGCCTCGAAAAGCGCATCGGTGACCCGGCTGCCGTTGGTCATGTGCTGCTTTGCATTTTCGAGTTGCACCTCGCGCTGGTAATCCATGGGCGAGAGGCCGAACGTCTCCTTGAACCGGCGCTGGAGATGGAACGGGCTTGCCCCGACGGCGCGCGACAGCTCCTGCAACGTCACGCGCTCGCCGCGGCGGGTATCGAGATAGGCGCGTGCCTTGTGAGCGAGGGTTTGCATGCCGCGACTGTAGCGGCCCGCGGCCGCATTGACTATCCGATTCTTGCTCAGCTCACGCCTTCGGCCGCTTGTCGATCACGCGCTTGGCCTTGCCGATCGAGCGCTCGATCGCGCTGATCGGGACGATCTTCACGTCGGCGGTGACGCCGATGTAGGACTTGATGTTGTGCTTGAGCTTGGCCGACGCGCCGGACTCGGCCGCGCCGGGCGCGAGTTCGACCAGCACGGTCAGGTGGTCGAGCGGGCCGTCCTTGCTGACTTCCAGCACGTAGTGGGGGCTCAATTCGGGCTGCCTGAGGATCATCTCCTCGATCTGGGTGGGAAAGACGTTGACCCCGCGAATGATCAGCATGTCGTCCGACCTGCCCGTGATCTTCTCCATGCGGCGCATGGTGCGCGCGGTGCCGGGCAGCAGGCGGGTGAGGTCCCTCGTGCGGTAGCGGATGATGGGCAGCGCCTCCTTGGTGAGCGAGGTGAATAGCAGTTCGCCCATTTCGCCATCCGGCAGCGCCTTTCCGGTCTGCGGGTCGATCACCTCGGGATAGAAGTGGTCCTCCCAGACCGTGAGGCCGTCCTTGGTCTCGATGCACTCCTGCGCCACGCCGGGGCCGATCACCTCGGAAAGCCCGTAGATGTCGATCGCCTGGAGCGAAGTGCGCGCCTCGATCTGCTTGCGCATCTCGTTGGTCCAGGGCTCGGCGCCGAATATTCCCACCCGCAACGAGGCTTTCTTCGGATCCAGGCCCTGCCGTTCCATCTCGTCGGCGATCGCGAGCATGTAGCTCGGCGTCACCATGATGATCTCGGGCTTGAAATCCTGGATAAGCTGGACCTGGCGCTCGGTCATGCCGCCGCCGAGCGGGATCACCGCGAGCCCCAGGCGCTCGGCGCCGTAGTGCGCGCCCAGTCCCCCGGTGAAAAGACCATAGCCGTAGGCGATGTGCGCCTTGTCGCCCGGCCGCGCGCCGGCGGCACGTATCGAGCGCGCCATGACGTGCGTCCAGGTGTCGATGTCCTTCGCCGTGTAGCCGACCACGGTGGGCTTTCCGGTGGTTCCCGAAGAGGCGTGGATCCGCACGATCCGGTCCATCGGCACGGCGAACATGCCGAAGGGATACGTTTCGCGCAGATCGGCCTTGGTCGTGAAAGGAAACTTCTCCAGATCCGCGAGCGACTTCAGGTGGTCCGGCTTCACCCCGGCGGCGTCGAACTTGCGGCGGTAGTGGGCGACGTTTTCATAGGCGTGGCGAAGCGACCACTTCAGCCGCTCGAGCTGCAGCGCCTGCAGCTCCCCGCGCGGCGCCTTTTCGATCGGTTCGAGAGGAAATGTCTTCATGCCCCTGCTCCTGCAGTATTGACCCAATGACCCCGGATCGTCGTCGAGCGGCCGCGGAAGGTGGCCACCACGGTTCCGTCCTGCTTCTCGACCCGGATGTCGTACACGCCGGCGCGCCCGGCGCGCGCAAGCTCGGCCGCGGTCGCGGTGAGCACGTCGCCGGTTCGCGCGGGCGCGAGAAAGTCGATCGAGCAGCTTGCCGCCACCGAGAGCTGATTGTGGCTGTTGCACGCGTAGCCGAAGGCGGAATCGGCGAGCGTGAAGATGATGCCGCCGTGGCACGTGTCATAACCGTTCAGCATGTCGCGCGTGACGCGCATCGAGAGCCGCGCGTATCCGGGCCTCACCTCCTCGATTTTCATTCCGAGCAGCTTCGAAGCCCGGTCGCCCGCCCACATCGCCTCCGACGCCAACTGCGCCAGTTTCTGTCGCTCCATGAAAAAAGCTTACACCATAGGCGCTACAATTCATTTGCCATGGTCAAGGTTTACTCGATCGACGGAATCACGCCCGTGGTACATCCCTCGGCGTACGTCCATCCGGCCGCGGTGCTGATCGGCGACGTGATCGTCGGGCCGCGCGCGTACATCGGACCCGCGGCATGCCTGCGCGGCGATTTCGGCCGCATCGTGATCGAGGAGGGCGCAAATATCCAGGACACATGCGTGCTGCACGCCTTTCCCGACCGTGACCTGGTGGTGGAGGCTGACGGCCACATCGGGCACGGCGCGATCCTGCACGGCTGCGTGGTGAAGCGCGACGCGCTGGTCGGAATCAACGCGGTGGTGAACGACCACGCCGTGGTGGGCGAATCAGCGATCGTCGCCGCCTGCGCCTTCGTCAAGGCGGATTTCGTCGTTCCGCCGCGCACGCTCGCCGCCGGGGTCCCCGCCAGGGTGGTGCGCGAGCTCAAGCCGAACGAACTCGCCTGGAAGAAGGACGCGACGCGCCAATACCAGGAGCTCGCGGTGCGCAGCCTCGCGACGATGAAGGAGGTTGCGGCGCTCGCCAAGGTGGAGCCGGGCCGAAAGCGCATCGCCACCGGGAACGACGTAGTTCCGCTCGCGGTGATGAAGCGCAGGAAATCATGAGCGAGAGCGCGCTTCTCATCATCGACCTGCAGAACGACTACTTTCCGGGCGGAAAGATGGAGCTGGAAGGCTCGCCCGCCGCAGTCGAGAAAGCGCGCGAGGCGCTCGCCGCGTTTCGCGCCAAGGGCCTTTCGGTGTTCCACGTGCGCCATCTTTCCACGCGTCCGGGAGCGACGTTCTTCCTGCCGGGCACCGAAGGCGCGGAGATTCACGCCAGCGTCCGTCCTGCGGCGGGGGAGCCGGTCATCGAGAAGAACTTTCCGAACAGCTTTCGCGGCACCGACCTCAAGGAGCGGCTCGAACGTGCGGGCGTCAAGCGTCTCGTGGTCGCCGGCATGATGACGCACATGTGCGTGGACGCGAGCGTGCGCCAGGCGAACGACTACGGCTTCGGTGTCACGCTGCTCGCCGATGCCTGCGCGACGCGGGCGCAGAAATTCGGCACGGAAACGGTTCCCGCGCGACAGGTGCACACCGCGTTCCTCGCGGCGCTCAACGGCGCCTATGCCAAGGTCGCCCCCACCGAAGAGATCCTGAAGACGCTTTAGGAGTTTCCATGAGCTACGAATTCATCGCCACGGAGGTGAAGGGCCGCGTCGCGCTCGTCACCCTCAACCGCCCCAAGCAGCTCAATGCGCTCAACGTGAAACTGATGCAGGAGCTTGGCGCGGCGCTCTACGGCTTCGACACCGACGACGGCATCGGCGCGATCGTCATCACGGGAAGCGAAAGGGCCTTCGCCGCCGGCGCCGACATCGGCGCGATGAAGGACTGGGATTTTCTCGAGGTGTACAAGTCCGACTACATCACGCGCGACTGGGAGCACATCCGCAACATCCGGAAACCCGTCATTGCCGCGGTCGCGGGCTACGCGCTCGGCGGCGGCTGCGAGCTGGCGATGATGTGCGACATCGTGATCGCGGCGGAGAGCGCGAAATTCGGCCAGCCCGAGATCAACCTCGGCACGTTCCCCGGCGCGGGCGGCACGCAGCGGCTGCCGCGCGCGGTCGGCAAGGCGAAGGCGATGGATCTCTGTCTCACCGCGCGCACAATGGACGCCGCCGAGGCGGAGCGCGCCGGGCTCGTGTCGCGCGTCGTTCCGGCGGACAAGCTCCTCGAGGAAGCGATGGCGGTCGCGGAAAGGATCGCGTCGTACTCGCTGCCGGTGGCGATGATGGTGAAGGAGGCGATCAACCGCGCCTACGAAACCACGCTCGCCGAGGGCGTGCGCTTCGAGCGCCGCCTTTTCCACGCCACGTTCGCGCTTGCCGACCAGAAGGAAGGCATGGCGGCGTTCGTCGAGAAGCGGAAGCCCAGCTTCAAGCACCGGTAAGTCGCGGAACGAGCCAGCCCGACCCGGCTCAGGCGCCGCAAGCGGCCCGTGCTCCACTGTGGGACGTTCAACTTTGAGAATTCAGCTGACCTAGAATCGCTCAATGCAGTTTGAATGGGACCGGACCAAGGCCGCACGCAACGCCAAAAGGCACCGGGTGTCATTCGATGAGGCCGTTACGGTGTTTTACGATCCCCTGGCGGCGACCTTTGACGATCCAGATCATTCCCGCGGCGAGCGTCGACTGATAACCGTCGGGGACTCGGCGCGTGACCGTCTGCTCGTCGTGGTTCACGTCGAGCGCGCCGACACGATCCGAATCATCAGTGCTAGATTAGCCACCGCGCCCGAGCGCAAACGCCATGAAGCCTAAGACCAGCCCGTCAAACGACATGCGACCCGAGTACCACTTCGATTACGCGAAGGCGGTTCGCGGAAAGTACTACAAACGAATACTGAAAGAAGGCGCGAACGTCGTAGTTCTCGAACCGGACGTCGCGAAGGCGTTTCCAAATTCGGCAGCAGTAAACGACGCGCTTCGTGTAGTCCTGAATGCAGGACGTGCAGCGCGACGCATGACGACCCGCTCTACGCGAACGCGCGCAAAGTCGGCGCGCGCAGGTTAGCGGCGCGTTGAGTGCGTGTGTTCGCCCGCGCCCAGATGTTCCCCGCCGGCTCCCGCTCCCCGCGCAGCGCCATTGGGCCGCGCCGCGCGTTCTGATGCAGCGAGATGCGTCAGAATCCGCTCGATGGATGACGGAGCGGTGGTAGTCGTGGGTTGACTGCCGCCGCTCCGTCGGGCAAAGCGCGCCGCACGTTTGCGGCCCTTGGCGAGGCGCGGGGAGCGGGGGACGGCGTAAGTCGGTAGGATCGAACCACCCCGGCCGCGTTGCGGCCACCCCTCCTCGAAATGAGGAGGGGAAATTAAACAATGTAAACAATGAGCGCGCGGCGAACGGCGGTTCTTCTTCTTGCGGCCCACATCCTTTCGATGCTGGGCTTCGCCACGTTCTCCGCGCTGCTTCCGGAACTGCGCGACCTGTGGCGGCTGACGAACTCGGAAGCGGGTCTCGTCGCCAGCGCCTTCTTCGCCGGCTACGTCGCGACCGTTTCGTACTGGACCGCGCTCACCGACCGCATCGACGGCAGGCGCGTTTATTTTGCGGGCAGCCTGCTCGCGGCCGCTGGATGCGCCGGATTCGGATTGCTCGCGCAGGGGCTCGCCAGCGCGATCTTCTTTCATCTGCTCCTCGGTGCCGGGGTCGCCGCGACCTACATGCCGGGCCTGCGGCTGCTCTCCGACCGCGTGAGCGGGACGGCGCAGAGCCGCGCGGTTGCGTTCTACACCTCGTTTTTCGGCATTGGCACCGCCCTGTCGCTCCTCCTCGCCGGCGCTGCCGCATCGGCGTGGGGCTGGCGTTCAGCATTCATCCTCGGCGCGCTTGGCCCGGCGGTTGCCGCGTTTCTCGTCGTGTTCGGCCTGGAGCGCGTTTCCCATGGCACGGCCCCGTCGCAGGCGTTCAACCTGGCGACACTCTTCCCGGTGGGGGCCTGGCGGCGCGTGCTCGCGATCCGCGCGGCCGCCGGCTACACGCTGGGCTACACCGCGCATTGCGTCGAACTGTTCGGATCGCGCGGCTGGATGGTCGCGTTCCTCGCCTTTTCCGCAGGGCTCCATGCGGGCGGCGACAGCTTTCCGTGGAGCGCCACGGCAATCGCTGCGGCGGTCAATCTCGCGGCGGTGCCCGCCTCGATCCTCGGCAACGAGGTGGCGCTGCGGATCGGACGCCGCCCGTGGATCCTGATCGCGATGCTCGCCTCGGGGGCCGGCGGCGTGGCGCTCGCGCTCTCCGCATCGCTCCACTGGGCGGTGGTGCTTGCGCTGCTGACCGCCTATTCGATGTTCATCATGGCCGACTCGGCGACGCTGACCGCCGGGCTGATCGCCGCGGCTCCGCCCGAACTGCGCGGCGCCGCGATGGGGTTCTACTCGCTTGCAGGCTTCGGCGGCGGTATGCTGGGGCCGACATTGTTCGGCGCCGCGCTCGATCTCGCCGGCGGCGCCGATCGCGGTATGGCGTGGGCCTGGGGATATGCGGCGATCGGTGCCGGCTGCCTCGCCGCGCCGCTCGCGATACGCCTGTTCGGCGCGCGGCGCGCAGCGTAAGATGCGTCAAAATATTCGAGGAGGAGAGCCCATGGAACGCATCTGGCTGAAAAGCTATCCCGCCGGCGTGCCTGCCGAGATCAGCTACAGCGAATACAAGTCGGTCGGCGAGCTGTTCGAGAAGAGCGCGAAGCAGTTTGCCGCCCGGCCGGCGTTCCACAACATGGGCAAGACGATCACGTTCGGCGAGCTCGACAAGCTCTCGCGCGCGTTCGGCGCGTGGCTGCAGTCGAAGGGGCTTGCGAAGGGCGCGCGCGTCGCGATCATGATGCCGAACGTCCTTCAGTACCCGGTGGCGCTCTTTGGCACGCTGCGGGCGGGCTACACCGTCGTCAACGTCAATCCGCTCTACACCCCGCGCGAGCTGGAGCACCAGCTCAAGGACTCGGGAGCGGAAACGATCGTGATCCTGGAGAACTTCGCCCGCACGCTCGAAGAGGTCGTCGCGAAGACCCCGGTGAAGCACATCGTGGTCGCCGCGCTCGGCGACATGCTCGGCTTCAAGGGCCTGATCGTGAACTTCGTCGTGAGGAACGTGAAGAAGATGGTGCCGGCGTTCGAGCTTCCCAATGCGCGGCGCTGGGGCGAGGTGCTCGCCGAGGGCGCCGGCAAGGAGCTGAAGCCTGCCGATACGGGGCACGAGGACATCGCTTTCCTGCAATACACCGGCGGCACCACCGGCGTTTCCAAGGGCGCCATGCTGCTCCACCGCAACATCCTTGCGAATATCGAGCAGGCTTCGGCGAACCTGCTGCTCGCGCTGGGCGGCGAAACGGGCGTGATCATCACCGCTCTGCCGCTTTACCACATCTTCTCGCTGACGGTGAACTGCCTGCTGATGGCGAAGATGGGCGGGCTGAACATCCTGATCACCAATCCGCGCGACATTCCGGCCTTCGTGAAGGAACTCGCGAAACACCGCTACAACATGATTACCGGGGTGAACACGCTCTTCAACGCGTTCCTGCATAACGAAGAGTTCCTCAAGCTCGACTTCTCGCACGTGAAACTCTGCGTCGGCGGCGGGATGGCGGTGCAAAAGGCGGTTGCCGACAAGTGGAAGCAGGTGACGGGAAAGGTGCTGCTCGAAGGCTACGGCCTGACCGAGACCTCGCCCTGCGCGACCATGAATCCGTACGACCTGAAGGAATACAGCGGCTCGATCGGGTACCCGATGCCTTCGACCGATATCGCGATCCGCGACGACAACGACCGCGACGTTGCGCTCGGCCAGCCGGGCGAGATCTGCATCAAGGGACCGCAGGTGATGCCCGGCTACTGGCAGCGTCCCGACGAAACCGCCAAGGTGCTCGGTGCGGACGGGTACCTGCACACCGGCGACATCGGGGTGATGGACGACAAGGGCTTCATCCGGATCGTCGATCGCAAGAAGGACATGATCCTCGTCTCGGGCTTCAATGTTTACCCGAACGAAGTCGAGCAGGTGGTGGCCATGCATCCGGGAGTGCTGGAAGTCGCCGCGATCGGCGTGCCCGACGAGCATTCGGGCGAGGTGCCGAAGCTCTTTGTAGTGAAAAAGGACCCCTCGCTCACCGAGCAGGCGATCCTCGATTTCTGCAAGGAGCAGCTTACGGGCTACAAGCGGCCGAAATACGTCGAATTCCGCGCGGAACTGCCCAAGACCAACGTCGGCAAGATCCTGCGCCGCGCGTTGCGGGACGAGCAGAAGGCGGCGTAGCGGAATTCCTCCCCTCCTCGCTGAGCAGGCGTGCCGCCGCAGGTGGCGGGGTGGTGTGTATCGGCACCGTGCTACGATCCGAACGTGGGAATTACAACGCAAAAGTTGATCGTGAAAGAACGCCGCGCCGCGCGCCGCAAGGCACTGGTGCGTTTACTGGTCGACTCAGGCGCGGTGTACAGCCTGGTTCCCGCGAAGACCTTGACGCGGCTGGGCATCCGGCCGCACCGCAAAGTGGACTTCGCTCTCGCCGACGGCCGTACCGTCTCGCGCAAGGTCGGCGATGCGTACTTCGAGCACTTGGGCACTGGAGGTGCCGCGCCCGTTATTTTCGGCGAGGAGGGCGACGAGCCGCTCCTGGGCGCCACGACACTCGAAAGCCTCGGATTGGTTCTTGATCCGTTCAAGCGACGGCTTATCCCGATGCGCATGCTGTTGGCGCGTGCTCGGCCGAACCGGCGGTGAACGTAAACCGATAGCCTCGCCCCGTTGCGGATACCGGTCTGTTGCCGGCGGCACGAAAGCGGCGAGACCGTTGGAGCCGAGTCCTTCGCGAGTCTGCAGGTGCCGAAAGCGTGCCGGGTGCCCGGGGTCTGGCCGTCGAAGCGAGCATCATGAAATTACTGATTCTCGGCGCCTCCGGTCCCACCGGCCGGAATCTCCTCGGCCAGGGGCTGAATGCGGGTCACGACGTAACGGCGCTGGTGCGAAACGCGAACAGGTTGACGATCACGCGCCCGCGGCTTACTACGGTCATCGGCGACGCGACCGATACGATGGTTCTGGAGAAGGCCGTCAGTGGAAAGGATGCGGTCCTTTCGGCCCTTGGCGCCGGGAATTCGCTGCGGTCCGATATCGCGAGCCGCGCCGTGGCGGCGCTGATCCCGGCGCTGAAGGCGCAGGCGGTGAAGCGCATCGTGTACCTTTCTGCGTTCGGTGTCGGAGCGTCGTTCGCGGACGCGAGCCCGATACAGAAACTGGCGTACAAGACGCTGCTCAGGGGAATCTTCGCCGACAAGGCGAAGGCGGACGCGATGCTCCGCGAAAGCGGCCTGGACTGGACTCTCGTATATCCGACATTGCTGACCAACGGCCCGCGCACCGGCAGCTACCGCGCGGGCGAACACCTTGCCATGAAAGGCATGGCGAGAATCAGCCGCGCCGACGTGGCCGATTTCATGCTGGCGCAGCTTTCCACGGACAAGTGGGTCAACCGGACGGCTGTCATCAGCTACTGAAGAGCGGCGCAAGGTAAGCTCCGCCCCTTGACGACCCCGCCGCATCTCGTCCGGGGCCTGGGCTGGATCCTGCTTTCGGTCCTGTGCTGGGTGCCGCTTTTCCCGCTCGCCAAGCGCGTGCTTCCGATCGTGGACGCGTTTGCGCTCGGCTCGGTGCGCTACGCGATCGGCGGAGTGCTGTTCGTGGCGTTGCTTGCGGCGATCGAGGGCAGGCAGGCGTTGCGCTACGAGGGGCGGTTCTTGCCCGCGGCGATCTTCGGCATCATCGGGATCACCGGGTTCAACGGCCTCGTCTGGTACGGGCTCACCTTCACGCGGCCCGAGCACGCGGCGATCATCATGGGAACCCAGACTCCGCTCATCGCGCTCGCCGTATGGCTGACGCGCGGCGCACGCCCCTCCGGACCCACGCTTGCGTGCACCGCGTTTGCATTCGCCGGAGTGCTGCTCGTGGTGACCCAGGGCGACCCGGCGCGCGCCTTCGAGGGCGGGGCGCTGTTTGGCGATCTGCTGGTGTTTCTCGGGGCGCTGAGCTGGGTGACCTACACGCTTTCGAGCACCCGGTTTGCGGGATGGTCGCCGATCCGCTTCACGGTGCTCACCTGTCTGCCCGGTGCGGTCGGACTGCTCGCGTTGAATGCCGCGGCGGTCGCCGCAGGCATTGCCGTCGTGCCCTCGGCGCAAGCGCTCGGCTCGATCGCCTGGCAGATCGCCTACTTCGCGGTGGGCACCGTCGTGCTCGGCGTGCTCGGTTTCAATTTTTCGGTCAAGTACCTCGGACCGCTGAACACGATGCTGATGCTGAACCTCGTCCCCCTCGGGGTATTCGCGATCGAGGCCGCGCTCGGCCGCAGCTTCGCCGCGGCTGAAATCGCAGGCGCGGCGCTGGTGATCGGCGCGCTGGTGGCGAACAACCTGTATCTGCGGCGCGCGAGCGGGAAGAGCTGAATCTTCTACTTTGGCCTTGCCGGGCCACGATTCTTTCCGACGCGGTCCTGCGCCGCATCCTTCAATTCGCGCAGGTTCGGCGAAAAGAACCGGCCGACCGTGAACTCCTGGAAGATCTGGTTGAAGAAGTGCAGCTTGTGCTCCGCGCCCAGGGGCCGCTTCCATTCCTCGGCGAGCCTTTCCTGCTGCAGCTCGCCGTACTGGACCGTCAATCCCGCCGACGAGAGAACGTCGGCCTCGCCGAGGATCACCGCCTGGAGCGCCAGCCTCGCGTCGCCCGCCAGCGCAGCGAGCGGTTCGGGCACACCGGATAGCGAGGGGCGCGGTCCGGTGCCTGCGAAATGCAGATGGCAATCGCGGGCAAAGCGGGTGCCCAGCTCCACTTCCGTCGCGAAGACCATGGCCGCGATGCGCGCGCGCTCCTCGGGCGGCACGCCGGCCGCCTCGAGATAGGGCGCCGCGGCCTCGGCCGCCATCCGTTCCAGGCGGAACGGCACGTTTGCATTGGAGGTGCCGTCGTGGTGGAAATCGTGCAGCAGCGCCGCGAGCAGAAGCTGGGTCTGCTCCCTCGGTGCCAATCGGGCCAGCAGCGAAAGGTACAACGCGCTCAGCAGCACCTCGCAGAAGTGCTGGGCGTTGTGGTAGGCATTGTCCCCGCCGGCGCCTACCCCGGCGTCGACGTCGCGCGCGATCCGCTCGCCCGCGACGCACAGTGGATCGTCCTCGGGAAGCCCGGCTACGCGTGCGGCCGCGTGAAAGCACTGCGTCATCTTCTGCGGCAGGCCCGAGACGAGCTGCAGGCAGGCGATGATGTCCTCGGCCACCGTCCTCGCGTCCGCTCCCTCGCGCACCCGGAACGGCGGTTTCGAGAGATCGAAAGGCTGCGGTGCCGGCGCCACGCCCGCAAGCTACGGCGAAGGAGTGAGGCGCAGCAACTGGTGGGGCTGCGCGTCGAGCGTGGCGCGCGCGGTGAGCATGGGAATGTACTCGCCCTTCGCCCACGCCTCGGTGAACGCCGCGTAATGCGGCGAGAACACGTTGCCCGACTGCCCGCCGGAGTGAATGAACAGGGATTTCTCCGGGTCCGCGAGATCGTAGATGGCCCGCAGGCTCGCGGCATGGCGGTTGGCAAACGGCCGCTGGTCGTCGAAGAAGTCCTGGCGGCCGACGTTCACGGTGTAGGTGTCGCCGGGACTCGCAACCAGGATGTCGAACCAGCGCGCAAGGAACGGCTGCCGCCCGAACGGCCGGTGCTCATGGCGCGCGAAGTGCGCATCGCCCCAGCGCCAATTCGCCATGTCGCCGCCGTAGCGCCTGGTCAGCTCGGCGAGCGCGGTTTCGAGCGAAAGCGCGAGCAGCTCCTCGCAGGTCTCGACCGCAGGCGTGCGCACATCGTCGCACCAGCGCGCGTGATCGCCCTCGCGCGCGAGCACCTTGGCCACGAACACGGCGCGCGGCGCCCAGTTGGCCTGAAACACGTCGCCCAGCTCATCGGCGTAGAGCGCCCGTGTCAGTTCGCGCCACCAGCCCCAGGCGATGACGGGCTCCGGGCGGCCCGGCGCCATCGTCCCGTCCCACCGCTGCAGGAGTTCGAGCGCGCGGCGCGCATTCTCGCTTCTCGGCCGCGCGGCGAGCAGGCGCGGCAGCGATTCACGCATCGCGAGCGACAGCACGTCGCCCTGGATGCGCGCGAAGCTTCCGATACCGTGCCTGGGAACGGCGTCGAGCAGCTCGGCGATCCGGTTGGCGCGATACGGCGGCTGCCACTCGCTGGTGATGAAGTGCCGATAGCCCGGCGGGATGATCTTTTCGTTCGCGGTCCAGATGCGGCCGCTCGCGGGGTTATAGCTCTGCGGCAGCTCCTCGAACGGCACCCATCCGGCCCAGTCGTAGCGGGCGTCCCACCCCGGCGCCGGGGCAAGGCCCTTGAGATCGTTTTCGGGTTTGCGCAGGGGCACCCGGCCGGCGGCAACGTAGCCGATGTTGCCGTCGACATCGGCGTACATCATGTTTTGCTGCGGTACCTGGAAATCGCGCGCGGCTGCGAGAAAGCCGTTCCAGTCGCGTGCACGCGCGAACTTGTGCGCGGCCTGAAGCGTGCGGTCATCCTCCGCGAGCGCGGTCCAGGCGAAGGCGAGCACGTAACCGCGCGGGGCCTGCCGCTGCGCGAGCCGCGACACGTCGGAGATCACCGGGCCGTGGCGCGAGACGCGGATGTGCAGATTTTCGTCCGGTGCGCCTTTCACCTTGATCGTCTCCTCGATCAGCGTGAATGGACGCGGGCCCTCGGGCGTGAGGTAATTACCGGCGCGGTCGAGCTTCTCGATGAAGAGGTCCTGAACGTCCGGGCCGGTGTTCGTGAAGCCCCACGCGATCCGGTCGTTGCGGCCAAGCACGATCGCCGGCACTCCCGGAAACGTGGCCCCGATGACGTTCGCGTCCGGCGTGGAAAGATGCGCGAAGTACCACACGGGAGGGGCCGTGAGCCCGAGATGCGGGTCGTTCGCGAGCAGCGGCTTGCCGCTCGCGCTCCTTGAACCCGAGACGACCCAGCTGTTGGAGCCGATTCCGTCCGGCGGCTCGCCGGGTGCCAGGGCGAGCAGCCTCGCGGGGTCCTCGGCAAGCTGCACGTCTTCGCGCTCGAGTGCGCCGTACAGCGACTTGAGATCGGCGATTACCGGCGGCGGCTCGCCTGGATAGGGCGCAATGAACTCGTGGATGCGCGCAAGCGGCAGCGTTTTCGCGAGGCGCATGCGGAGCAGTTCGCTCCGCCAGTTCGCGCCCAGGTCCCAGGCCATCATCTTGATCCAGGAGGCCGAGTCGGTCGGCGTCCAGGGCTCGGGCCGGGCGCCCGTGAGCCAGAACTCGGGCGGCAGCACCGGGTCGGTGGCGAGGAACGCATTGACGCCCGCGGCGTAGGCGTCCAGCAGGCGGCGGGTTTCCGGATCGACCTGGCGCAGGTTCGCCTCGGCGGCCCGGCGCACGCCGAGCGTGCGCAGAAACCGGTCGGTCTCGAGCGCTCCGGGACCGAGAATTTCCGCGAGACGTCCGGCAGCGATGCGCCGGTTCATCTCCATCTGCCAGAGCCGGTCCTGGGCGTGCGCGAATCCGAGCGCGAATGCCGCATCCGCGAGCGTCTGAGCGCGGATATGCGGGATCCCGTAGCGATCGCGCTGGATCTCGGCCGGCGCGGACAACCCCGCCAGGCGGATCTCGCCCTCGAGCTTGGGCAGCGATTGCCTGAGGTAGACGTAACCGGATCCGGCGCCAAGCAGCAGCACCGCGACCAGTCCGAGCACGAGCCGCAGGACGAGCTTCACGGCAAAAGAATACCTCGTTCCGGCCCGGAAGGGTCCGTGGGTGTCTTTCAGAGTTCGTAGCTGGAGCCGGCGCCGCCGGCGACGGTCTTCTCGACCAGCTCGCGCGAGAGCTGGGGCGCGAACAGCTCGATGAAGTCGTAGGCGAAGCGCCGCAGGTACGCGCCGCGCTTGATCCCGAGACGCGTGGTCGAGGAAGGAAAAAGGTGCGCGGCGTCGATCGCGCGCAAGTGCCGGTCGCGACGCGCGTCGAACGCCATCTTCGCCATGATGCCGACTCCCAGGCCCAGCTCGACGTAGGTCTTGATCACGTCCGCGTCGAACGCGGTCAGCACGACATCGGGAGCGAGCCCGCGCTGCTCGAAGGCGCGATTGACGAGCGAGCGGTTGGCGAACGCGTAATCGTAGGTGACGATCGGGTACCGCGCGATCGCTTCGAGCGTGATCGGCTGCACCTTGAGCAACGGGTGCCTGGGCGGCACCACGACGCAGCGATTCCACTGGTAGCAGGGCAGCGCCACGAGGCCCGGGTGCTCGGCGATCTGCTCCGTGGCGACGCAAAGGTCCGCCTCGCCCGCTTCCACCTCCTCGCAGATCTGCGTCGGGTTTCCCTGGTGGATGACGAGTTGCACCTTCGGGTAACGCCGCTTGAACGCGGTGACCGGCTTCGGCAGCGCGTAGCGCGCCTGGGTGTGGGTGGTGGCGATGGTGAGCGTGCCCAGGTTGCGGCTGGCGTAATCTTCGCCGGCACGCTTGAGGTTCTTCGCGTCGGCAAGCATGCGTTCGGCGATCTCGACCACCGCGCGCCCGGGCTCGGTGAGCGCGGCAATGCGTTTGCCGTTGCGCACGAAGATCTCGACCCCGAGTTCGTCCTCCAGTTCGCGGATCCGTTTGCTGATGCCCGGCTGCGACGTGTGCAGTGCCTCGGCCGCGGCCGAAACGTTGAGTCCCCGCCGCGCCACCTCGCAGACGTAGCGCAGTTGCTGAAGTTTCATCTTCTAAATAACGAGATGGGCTAATGATATTTCATTTTATTCCTTTGCGCCATAACGCCGGCCGACTAGATTTGCCGCTTCTTGCCATGTACCAGTACGACGAAATCGACCAGCGGCTGGTGGACGAGCGGGTGGCGCAATTCCGCGACCAGACGCGCCGCTTTCTCGCGGGCGCGCTCCCGGAGGACGAGTTCAAGGCGCTGCGCCTGAGGAACGGCCTGTACATCCAGAAGTACGCGCCGATGCTTCGCGTCGCCATTCCCTACGGAATGCTGTCTTCGACGCAGCTCAGGAAGCTCGCGCACATCGCGCGCACCTACGACAAGGGCTACGGCCATTTCTCGACGCGGCAGAACCTCCAGTTCAACTGGCCGCGGCTCGAGGACGTGCCCGAAATCCTCGCCGAGCTCGCCACCGTGCAAATGCACGCGATCCAGACCTCAGGGAACTGCGTGCGCAATATCACCACCGACCATTTCGCCGGCATCGCGCCGGACGAGGTGGTGAATCCCCTGGTGTGGTGCGAGATCCTGCGCCAGTGGTCCACGTTCCATCCCGAGTTCACGTACCTGCCGCGCAAGTTCAAGATCGCGGTCTCCGGCAGCCCGGCCGATCGCGCGGCCACCGCGGTGCACGACATCGGCCTCGTGGCGTTCCGGAAATCGGGGTCAGAGTACGCTTACTCTGACCCCAATGACGTCGGTTTCCGCGTGCTCGTCGGCGGCGGTCTCGGCCGCACGCCGATCGTCGGCCACGAGATTCGCGAGTTCCTGCCCTGGCCGCACCTGCTGACCTATCTCGAGGCGATCCTGCGCGTGTATAACCGCCATGGCCGCCGCGACAACATCCACAAGGCGCGGATCAAGATCCTGGTGAAGGAGCGCGGGATCGACGAGTTCCGCGGCGAAGTCGAGGCCGAGTGGACTCACCTCAAGGACGGACCGGCGACGCTCACCGCGGACGAGGTGCGGCGCGTCGCCTCGCGTTTTACTTGGCCGCAGTATGAGCCCCTGCCGCGCGAGGACGTGCTCGTTGCCGCGTACGCCAAGGCGAACCGCGAGTTCGCCGCATGGCAGCGGCGCAATGTGCATCCTCACAGGGTGCAGGGCTATGCTGCGGTTACGCTTTCGCTGAAGAAGACCGGCGTGCCGCCCGGCGACCTGACCGCCGAGCAGATGGACACCGTCGCCGATCTCGCCGAGCGCTACTGCTTCGGCGAGCTGCGCGTAACCCACGAGCAGAACGTGGTGCTTGCCGACGTAAGGATTCGCGACCTGCCGGCGCTCTGGTGGGAGGCGAAGCGGCTCGGCCTGGCGACGCCGAACGTCGGGCTGCTGACGAACATCATTTCGTGTCCCGGGGGCGACTTCTGCTCGCTCGCGAACGCACGCTCGATCCCCGTGGCGGAGGCGATCCAGCGGCGCTTCGACGATCTGGATTTCGTGTTCGATATCGGCGAGCTCGACCTCAACATCTCGGGTTGCATGAACGCCTGCGGCCACCACCATGTCGGGCATATCGGCATCCTCGGCGTCGACAAGAACGGCGCGGAGTGGTACCAGCTCGAGATCGGCGGTCACCAGGGCGGCGTGGGCGGCGTGCCGGCGGGGCTGGGCAAAGTGATCGGACCGTCGTTTTCGGCCGCGGAGGTGCCGGATGCGATCGAGCGGCTGATCGAGGTCTATCTCGAGCGGCGCGATTCGGACGCCGAGCGCTTTATCGACGTCGTGCACCGCATCGGCGTTGCACCCTTCAAGGAACGGGTCTATGGCAAAGCTGATCAGGAACGAGCGCATCGCGAGCGACAACTGGCAGTCGCTTGACGCGGACACCGCGCGCTGGGTCGCGGTACGGGAAGACGGCTTTGTTCCCGACTTCCCCGAAGACGCCGACCTGATCGCGCCGCTCGCGCTCCTGCGGGCGCGCGGCGGCGACCTGCTCGAGCGATCCGGGCGCACGGGCGTCCTGCTCGAGCCGAACGATGACCCGGCGGCGCTCGCCGGTGTTCTGGAGCGGCTCGCGCTCGTCGCGGTGCGCTTCCCGAAATACTCCGACGGTCGCGGCTACTCGAGCGCGCGGTTGCTGCGCGAGCGCTACGGTTTTCGCGGCGAGCTGCGCGCGGTCGGGGACGTGCTCCGCGATCAGGTTCTGTTCATGAAGCGCTGCGGCTTCGATGCGTTTGCGCTGCGCGAGGACCAGGACGCGAGCGGGGCGCTCGCCGCGCTGGGCGAGCTCGGCGAGCAATACCAGGCCTCGTACGACGAGCCGCAACCGCTGTTTCGCCGCCGCCTGGCGCAAGCAGCGGCCGCGTGACGCGGATCGGTTCGACCTGGACTTTGCTCGAGCGCGTGGCCAGCCTGTCGGCCGGTGCCGCTCGCCTGAAAGACGATCAATCTCGCCTCCGCGCGGCAATCCAGATCGCATAGACAGCGAACGCGGCGAACCAGCCGAGCGACCACTCGGCGATGGAAAATCCCAGGAATCGCCACTTCACCTCGGCGCACTGACCCGACCCGACGAAGAGCTTTTCGAGCGCGCGGGCGAGAGGGAAATTTTCCAGCATGTAGAACAGGTCGGGACCGCAGGCAGGCACTTTGTCGGGGGGGAGGTGTTGCAGCCAGACCTGGCGCGTCGCCACCCCCGCGCCACCGAGCGCGAACACCAGACCGGCGATCGAGTATGCGATGGCGCCGGCGCGCCCTGGGTCATGGAGCGCCGCGGCCAGAAACACCCCGCCGAATGCGTAGTAAAAGCCGCGCTGCACGAGGCACAGCGGGCAGGGATCCTGCCCCTGAAAGTACTGCAGGTAATAGCCCGAGCCGAGCAGCAGCGCGCTGGCAAGCGCGCCGAGGAAAAACAGGGTGCGATTCGAAAGCTTCACTTCCGATCTTGGGCTTTGATTCCGATCTTGCGATTATCGCAGAACGAGCCGTGCCGCCTCGCCCGCGATCTCGTCCAGAGAAGCTCTTCCGCTGGAGCGATACCACTGGCCGGTCCAGTTCACCGCTCCGAGCACCAGCAGCCGCGCAAGACGGGCGTCTCCCCGCATGCGTCCGGTGCGCGCGAGCTCGTCCAGCATTGCCTGCCAAAGCCGGTCGTACTTGTCCTTGATCGCGAGAACGCGCGTGCGGCTGGCGCGGCTCAGCGAGCGCCAGTCGTACAGCAGCACGGGAATGAAATCGTTGCCCTTCTCGAGGATCGTTCCGAGATGGGTGCGGATGAGGCGCCGGAACTTCTCCTCGGGCGGTAGCGGCAGCCCGAGCACCGCCTCGGAGCGCCGCAATCCCTCGGCGAGGCCTTCCTCCATCACGGCCACCAGCATCTCCTGCTTGGTGCGGAAGTGATAGAACGGGCTGCCCGAGTGCATTCCCGCGGCGGCCGCGATGTCGCGAATCTTCGTGCCGTCGAACCCCTTTTCGCGAAACAGCCGCGCGCACACGCGCAGAAGCTTCTCGCGCCGGTTGGCGTTCTGCCGGGCCCGGCGGCGGGCCGGCTTCATGGCGTCCCTGTTCCCCGACCGCCCCTGCTAGGGGGAGGGAACAGCGGGGGTCGGCATCGCGCGCTCGATCAGCGCATCAAACGGCATATCCGGTGCGAGCGTGCCGAAGGCGCCGCCGAGATCGGCCTGCAGGCGCGAACGGCAGAACGCGTCCGAGACGAACCTGGGCGCATGGCGCGCGAGCAGGCTCGCCTGCACGGCGAGCGCCAGATCCTGGGTGAGACGGCGCGCCGCCGACTCGAACTCTGCTGCGTCGGCCAGCCGCTCCTTCAACGCGGCGCAGAACCGGTCGTAGGCGGGGTGCGCGCCGCGCGCGGCATCCAGCTCCGCGGCAAGCGCCTCCACCACGTCGGGGGCCTTCCTCAGCGCGCGCAGGACGTCGAGGCACATGATGTTGCCCGAACCTTCCCAGATCGAATTCACCGGCACCTCGCGGTAGATGCGCGCGAGCGCGTTTTCTTCGACGTAGCCGTTGCCGCCGATCGCCTCCATCGACTCTTCCGCGAAGTGAGCGCCGCGCTTGCAGATCCAGAACTTGCTCGCCGGCGTGAGCACTCGCGCGAGCAGGCGTTCGCGCTCCTCGACCTGCGCGTCATAGGCGCGCGACAGGCGGATCGCGAGCGCGGTCGCCGCCTCCGATTCGAGCGCCAGGTCGGCAAGCACGTTTTTCATCACCGGCTGTTCGCGGAGCAGTTTGCCGAACGCGCTGCGCTGCGCGGCGTGCCACAGCGCCTGCGAAAGCGCCTGGCGCATGAGCCCGGCACTGCCGATCGCGCAGTCGAGCCGCGTGTACACGCCCATCTCGAGAATCATCGGAACGCCGCGCCCTTCCTCGCCCAGGAGCGTGGCGTACGCGCCCGTGAATTCGACCTCGGAGCTTGCGTTCGAGCGGTTGCCGAGCTTGTCCTTCAGCCGCTGGATGCGGATCGCGTTCGGCGCGCCGTCCGGCGTGAACCGGGGCATGAAGAAGCACGACAAGCCTCCCGGCGACTGCGCGAGCACCAGCCAGGCGTCGCACATCGGCGCCGAAAGAAACCACTTGTGCCCGGTAATGCGCCACTCGCTGGCGCCGGCTTTCTCCGCGCGCGTGGTGTTGGCGCGCACATCCGAGCCGCCCTGCTTCTCGGTCATCCCCATGCCGATAAGCGCCGAGCGCTTGTCGCGCGCAGGGATGTTCCGCGCGTCGTAGTCGCGCGAATACAGCTTCGCGAGCCACTGGCCGGCGAGTTCCGCGTCGCGGCGGATCGCCGGCACCGAGCCGTAGGTCATCGTCGCCGGGCATTGCGTCCCGTTCTCGATCTCGGCAAACAGCAGGTATCCGGCGGCGCGTTCGACATGCGCGCCGGGCGCGCCGTCCGACCACGCGCCCGTGTGCAGGCCGTGGCGCATGAGCAGCGTCATCAAGTCATGGTAGGCGGGGTGATACTCGATTTCGTCGATCCTGCGGCCCTGCGGGTCGTGGCTATGGAGCTGCGGCACGAACCGGTTCGCCGCGGCGCCCTTCGCGAACATTTCCCGTGTGCCGAGTTCGGCACCGAGCGCAGCAAGGCGCGCCCGCGCCGCTTCGAGCCGGTCGCGCGGCAGGTTGAACGCGAGCGCGTCGGCGAGCGCGCGATCGCCGAGGAACAGGTTGTAGTTCTCGAGCGGCGAGGGCTGGTTCAGCACCTCGTGCGTGGAAAAGGGATCCGGCGCCGCGCTGGCCGCCTCGGCCGGGATGGAAACCTGCGCTCTCGCTCTCATTCGTGGCCGCGAACTCATGATTCGAGTCTAGTGCGGGCATCGGTGAAAAGCAATTGCTTGGTAGAATGCGCCGCTCTTCGTGAACCCCCTGGAGGAGAGGGTTTGCTCAACCAGGTTCTTCAACTGCTCGTTGCAGGGGTCGCGCAGGGGTGCGTGTACGCGCTGGTCGCGCTCGGATTCGTGCTGATCTACAAGGCGACCGAGACGGTCAATTTTGCGCAAGGCGACCTGATGATGCTGGGCGCGTTCTTCGCGCTCACCGCGAGCACGATCATCGGGTGGCCGTACTGGGCGACGATCCTGTTCGCGGTCGCGGCGATGGCGGTGGTCGGCATGGTGATCGAGCGCGTGGTGCTGAGGCCGGTGCTCGGCTATCCGGCGTTCACGGTGATCATGATCACGATCGGCGTGGGCTACGTGGTGCGCGGCGTGGTCACGATGGTGCCGGGCTGGGGGACGGAGACCTACCAGATCCCGACGCCGTTCGTGGAAGACGTATGGAAGCTCGGCGGCGTCATCCTCCCGGTGCAACAGCTCGGCGTGATCGCGATGACCGCCGCGCTCTGCGCGGTGCTGTACCTGTTCTTTCGCTTCGCCAAGCTCGGCGTCGCGATGCAGGCCACCTCGCAGAACCAGCTGGCGGCGTACTACATGGGGATTCCCGTGCGCCGCGTGAACATGCTGATCTGGGGCCTGTCGGCGGGAGTGGCGGCATTCGCCGGGATTCTGCTCGCGCCTTCGACTTTCGTGCACTCGAACATGGGATTCATCGGCCTGAAGGCGTTTCCAGCGGCCGTAGTGGGCGGCTTCGGCAGCGTGCCGGGCTCGATCGTGGGGGGCCTGATCATCGGCGTGGTGGAGGCGCTCGCAGGCTTCTACCTGCCGGAGGGATTCAAGGACGTGGCGGCGTACGTGGTCGTTCTCGTCGTCCTGCTCGTGTGGCCGTCCGGGATTTTCGGCGAAACAATGCGCAAGAAGGTCTGACGCCATGCGCTTCATCTTCAAAACCGACTACGAGCAGGACATCCGCCTCATCAGGCACGGCGGGACCGCGTTCTGGTACGGGCTGCTCGCCGTGCTGCTTCTCGCGGCGCCGTGGTGGGCGGGCGAGTACGTGATGTCGCAGCTGCACTTCATCCTCATCTACTCGATCGTCGGCTTCGGCCTGATGATGCTCACCGGCTTCACCGGCCAGATCTCGCTCGGGCATGCGGCGTTCCTCGCGGTGGGCGCCTACACCGAGGCGCTGATGCAGGCGGCGGGCGTGCCGTTCTTCGTCTCGATCGCCTGCGCGGCGCTTTTTTCGGGGGCGGTCGGCATCATCGTCGGGCTGCCGGCGCTGCGCCTCAAAGGGATCTACCTCGCGATCGCGACGCTCGCCTTCAACGTCATCGTCGAGGAGATCATCACGCGCTGGCAGAGCCTCACCGGCGGCAATGAGGGCAAGCACCTGAAGCCGGTCGAGATCCTCGGCTGGCGGCTCGAGTCGGACGCGGAGTTCTACTACCTGTGCCTCGCGCTCACGGTGATCTGCTGCCTTGCCTGCATCAACCTGCTGCGCTCGCCGACCGGCCGCGCCTTCGTCGCGATCCGCGATTCCGAGATCTCGGCTTCGTGCATGGGCGTCAACCTGGCCAAGTACAAGACGATGTCGTTCGCGATTTCCGCGGCTCTCACGGGCGTCGGCGGAGCGCTCTACGCGCACAAGATCGCGTTCATCTCGCCCGAGCAGTTCACGCTGTTCGCCTCGATCGAGCTGATCACCATCGTGATCCTCGGCGGCGTGGGGTTCCTGCACGGCGCCGTGCTCGGCTCGGCGTTCATCATCGTGCTGCCGCAGCTGATCTCCCTCGCCAAGGACTGGCTGCCGGAGGGCACCGCGCCCACCGGCCTGCAGGCGGTCGTGTTCGGCCTGATCCTGGTCCTGTTCAT
>Ga0209640_10000869_pt1 | contig 24466 bp, 30 predicted proteins | sample RifCSP10_1_FD_184018 | JGI IMG/M metagenome (GOLD analysis project Ga0209640, IMG submission 184018) | Soil microbial communities from Rifle, Colorado - Rifle CSP2_sed 10_1 (SPAdes) (version 2) | ecosystem: Environmental > Terrestrial > Deep subsurface > Rock core/Sediment | place: Rifle... | reverse complement strand
ATTGCTGCCGCACGCTACGGTGATGATTCACCAGCCGAGCGCCGCTGCTGAAAGGGCCAAAATAACCGATCTGGAGATCGACTTAAGGGAAGGCATCCGCATTAAGAAGCTGATGAATGAAATCTTGGCCAAGAACACCGGTCAGCCGGTCAGCAAAATTGAAAGAGACGTCGACCGCGACTATTGGATGACCGCCGAAGACGCCAAAAAATATGGCTTGGTTGATAAAGTCATCGCTCGTAGGTAGACAATTCTACAACGTTTTTTTGCCCAACCCCTTGATTCTTAAATCTTAATTCTGTATCCTAATCTGTAAGAAGTAGAGTACTTTGGTGCTATTTTGGTGTCATAATTTAGGACTCTGGAAAAAAGCATTGAACGTAGTGAGCTTCGCTCAAACCATACGCACTAAGGTTACAACTAACTAGATTAAGGGGAGCATTGCTTTTGACGGCCAAAGCAAAGAGTCAGGATCTATTACCGCGGCAGTACTTTACAAACATTGATGAAGTTTTGGAAGCACCGGATTTGGTGTCACACCAAAGCAGTTCGTTCCAGTGGTTTGTCAAAGAAGGGCTGGGCGAATTACTCGAAGAGATCAGCCCGATTGAAGATTACACCGGTACAAAACTAAGTCTTTCTTTTAAGAAATACCACTTCGAAGAGCCGAAGATGACCGAGTCTGAGGCTCATGAGAATAATGTCAGCTTTGAAGCGCCTCTGAAGGCTGTTGTGGAGCTAACGAACAAGGTCACGGGAGAAGTTAGAGAGCAGGAGATTTACCTGGGCGATTACCCGTGGATGACCAGCCACGGTACGTTTGTTATTAACGGCGCTGAACGAGTAGTTGTTAGCCAACTAATCCGCTCATCCGGTGTCTTCTTCACAGCCGACCCATACGGCACTAACAACTTATATGGCGCCAAGGTCATACCTGTCCGTGGTGCTTGGCTGGAGTTCGAGACCGCAGCCGGCGGCGCACTTTATGTCAAGATTGACCGCAAGCGCAAGATTGCTGTTACGACACTATTACAGGCCCTCGGTCTTAGTCGGGAACAGATTAAAGACGCTTTCGCCCATGTTAATAAAGGAGAAACCAACTATATTGACGCGACATTCGAGAAAGACCCGGCCAGCAGCTCTAACGAAGCCTTGATCGAGGTCTACCGCCGTTTGCGGCCGGGGGATTTGGCGACCGTTGATAATGCCCGCTCGCTGCTTGAAAACATGCTCTATAGCTTTAAGCGTTTCGATTTTGGCCGCGTCGGCCGCTATAAAATCAATAAAAGGCTTGATCTAGATGTGCCCAACACCACCAAGAACCGGGTGGTAAGCATCGAGGACCTAAAAGCCATAATCGCCGAAATTATCAGGCTTAATAACACCCAAGAGCCGGCTGACGAGATAGACTCATTGGCTAACCGCCGGGTCAAACTGGTAGGTGAGCTGGTGCAACGACAATTCCGCATCGGTCTACTACGCATGGAGCGCAACGCCAAAGACCGCATGAGTATGAGCGAGATTGAAACCGTCACTCCGGCCCAGCTGATTAATGCCCGGCCTGTCGTGGCGGCTGTACGCGAATTCTTTGCCTCCAGCCAGCTCAGCCAATTTATGGACCAGATTAACCCGCTTTCGGAATTAGCCCACAAGCGCCGCTTAAGTTCGATGGGCCCTGGAGGGCTGTCTCGTGAACGGGCCGGATTTGAAGTCCGTGACGCCCACGCTACCCACTATGGTCGTATCTGCCCGGTTGAAACACCTGAGGGTGCCAATATCGGGCTAGTTCTCAACCTAGCGAGCTACGCCCGCATTAACGAGTACGGCTTTATTGAGACACCATACCGAAGAGTCGTTAATGCCGTTACCGCCAAGCAAGCTACGGGCCATATTGCCGCCACCGACTTCAAGAATGCCCGCGGCAAGTTAATAGTAAAACGGGGAGCAATTATTACAGCAGCGGCTGCTAAGAAACTGGCAGCCGTTAAGGAGCGAAAAACCTGGCCGGTAAAAGCCAAATTGACAAATGAAATTGTCTATCTCGATGCATCTGAAGAAGAGCAGGCGATAATCGCCGGCGCTGGTAATGAGGTTGATGAAAACAGTTACTTTACCAGCCCGCGCGTCAGTGCTCGAGTTCGGCTGAATCCCGGCGAGGTTGACGCTAACGAAGTGACCCATATGGATGCCAGCCGCTCCCAAACCATTGGCAGCAGTGCCGGTCTAATCCCATTCATTGAAAAGAATTACGTCCTGCGTTCGCTGATGGGTTCTAACCAACAGCGCCAAGCAGTGCCTTTGATTAAATCCGAAGCACCGATTGTAGGCACTGGTTTTGAGTCGGTCGTAGCCCAAAACACTGGACAGATGGTGTTGGCCAAAGAGGATGGACAAGTACTTAAGGCCGCTTCTGATGAGGTTGTCGTAAAGTATAAGTCCGGCAAGCGGGCGACCTATCACCCCGTCCATTTTGTCAGAAGTAACGAAGGAAGCTCAATTAACCAGGTCGTTGTCGTTTCTTCCGGCGATAAATTTAAAGCCGGGCAACCACTGATTGAAGGGATGAGCATCGCCGGCGGTGAATTAGCGCTCGGCAAGGATCTATTAGTTGCTTTTATGCCTTGGTCCGGCTACAACTTCGAAGACGCAATCATTATTTCGCGCCGTCTGGTTGAAGATGACTCTTTAACATCAATCCATATAGTCGACTTCATGACTGAGGTGCGTGAAACCAAACTCGGCCCAGAGATTGTGACACGCGATATTCCAAACGTTTCAGAAGACGCTCTACGTCACTTGGACGAAGACGGTATAGTCCGTATCGGCGCCGAAGTTCATCCTGGGGACATCCTGGTCGGGAAGATAACACCCAAGGGCGAACAGGAATTGTCCAGTGAGGAACGTCTGCTGAGGGCGATATTCGGCGAAAAGGCCAAAGAAGTGCGGGACACATCTCAGCGTATGAGCCCCGGCCGCCACGGAAAGGTTGTTGGGGTCAAAGTATTTTCTAGGGTTTCGGGTCATGAGCTTAAAGCCGGTGTAATAATGCAGATTCAAGTCTTTGTGGCCCAGATGCGTAAGATCTCGGTCGGTGACAAACTTGGTGGCCGGCATGGGAATAAAGGTGTTATCGCGCGAATTCTACCGGCTGTGGACATGCCGTTTACAGAAGACGGCAAACCGGTTGACATTATTCTAAACCCACTCGGTGTGCCGTCGCGCATGAATATCGGCCAGCTATTTGAAACTCATCTTGGCATGGCAGCCCAGGCCTTAGGCATTAGGGTTGCCAGCCCGGCATTCAACGGAGTGCCGATTGCCAAGATCAAGCAGTTGCTTAAACAAGCTGGCCTACCAAAAGATGGTAAGCAGCAGTTGTATGACGGCCGAACTGGCGAACCCTTCCGCGAGCGGACGACTGTCGGCTATATGTACATCATCAAACTCAACCACATGGTAACGGATAAAATACACGCTCGCAGCACCGGTCCTTACACGATGGTCACCCAGCAGCCGCTCGGGGGTAAAGCCCAGAACGGCGGCCAGCGCTTTGGCGAAATGGAGGTCTGGGCTTTGGAAGCTTATGGAGCGGCCCACACCTTACAGGAGATGCTGACTATCAAATCCGATGATGTCTATGGCCGGGCTAAAGCCTATGAGAGCATCATCAAAGGTACGGAAATCCAGGGCCCGAAAGTTCCAGAAAGCTTTAACGTTCTAGTTAAAGAGCTCCAAGGCCTGGGACTTAAGGTCGATCTGATGGAAAAGGGTAAGGTTGTTGATGCCGAGGAAATTCTGGCCGAAAACATCAAGTACGAGGCCAAGCACACGCCAAGCGTAGCCGCCCCCCAGGAGATAGTAAATGAAGCTGACATAGCCGAAGGAGCAATAGTTAGCGACATGGCCTTGGCTGACGCGGCGGTAGGTAAAGCCGGGGCCTCAGCCAGCCTACCGTCTGAAGATGATTTGAAAGTGGAGGGCAGCTAAGATTATGCGTAATTATAGCTCAAGGGGTACTAATATCAGTGATTTTGACGCCGTGCGGCTGGCTATTGCCAGCCCGGAAGATATTCTGGAATGGAGCTACGGCGAAATCACCAAACCAGAAACTATTAATTACCGTACCCAAAAACCGGAACGCGACGGCCTATTTGATGAGCGGATCTTTGGCCCCGTAAAAGACATAAACCCGCACGATGCCCGCTATAAGGGTATCCGTAGCCGTGATATGGCTGTTGATAAACGCGGTGAGATTGTTACTAGGAGCATCGTCCGCCGCGAGCGTATGGGGCACATCAATCTGGCTTCGCCGGTCGCCCACATCTGGTTCCTGCGTGGCACGCCCTCAGCCATCGGTTTACTGCTGGGTATGACAGTTAAAAATCTCGAGCGCGTGGCTTATTTTGCCAGTTACATCATTAAAGACATTGATAAAATAAAGAAAGACAAGGTTGTGACTGATAAAGCCGCCGAATTCAAAGCTAAAGAAGCTAAGATCAAGCAGAAATACGAAAAAGATGCCGCCAAAAAGAACGCCGATATTCGGGCATTAGCCGATGCCCAGACGAAAGAATTAGAAACTCTGGCAACTGAATCTGAGGAATTCCGCAATCAAGTGAGCGCCTTGGAGAAGCTGAGCTTACTTTCTGAAACCGACTACCGGAATCTGCCATCAGAACTGCAATCAGCCGTTAAGGTCGGTATGGGCGGTGTGGCCCTCAAAGAACTGTTGGACGGTATTGACTTACCAAAACTTATCAAGTCCCTTAGTAAAGAAGCTGATGAGGCCAAAGGCCAGCGCAAGAAAAAAATTATGAAGCGTCTGCGATTGCTTGAAAGCATGCACCGAGCCGGGATTAAGCCTAGCAGTATGTGCCTGAGTGTGCTGCCGGTTATACCGCCGGATTTGCGACCAATGGTCCAGCTAACCGGCGGACGGTTCGCTACATCCGACCTCAATGACCTGTACCGTCGAGTCATCAACCGTAACAACCGGCTTAAGAAGCTAATTGAGCTTAACGCGCCTGAAGTCATTCGTCGCAACGAGCAGCGGATGCTTCAAGAGGCGGTGGACGCGTTGATTGATAACAGTAGTGCCCGCTCAGGTAGAGCTGTGGCGGCTACCGGACAAAGGCGCCGCCTGAAGAGTTTGAGCGATATGCTGCGGGGAAAACAGGGTCGATTCCGTCAGAATCTGCTTGGCAAACGCGTCGACTATTCCGGTCGAAGTGTAATTGTCTCTGGCCCGGAACTCAAGATGTACCAATGCGGTTTGCCAAAGACCATGGCTCTTGAACTATTCAAACCTTTTGTTATCGGTCGTTTAATTGACCAAGAACTGGCGCACAATATCCGCAGCGCCACCCGAATGATTGAATCCAGTGACAGTGTGGTTTGGGATGCGCTTGATGAAGTAATCAAGGATAAATTCGTGCTTCTGAACCGCGCGCCGAGTCTGCACCGCCTCAGTATCCAGGCGTTCCAACCGGTGTTGATTGAAGGCAAAGCCATACAGTTACACCCATTGGTATGTAAGGGCTTTAACGCTGACTTTGATGGCGACCAGATGGCTGTCCATCTGCCACTTTCCAAGGACGCCCAAAACGAAGCCCACCGCATCATGGCTTCCAACCGGAATCTGCTTAAACCGGCAGACGGCTCTCCAATCCTGCATGTAGAGCAGGACATCGTACTTGGTTGCTACTACCTAACTTACCAGCGCAAAGAAATGGAATCAGAAAAGCCAAAACCATTCTTGGGACTGAATGAGGCTTTGATGGCCTTTGATGACGAGCAGATCAAGCTTCAGACCCCGATAAGCGTGCCTTTTCGAGGTGAACAGCGCCAAACGACACTCGGCAGGCTGTTGTTCAATGAAATTTTCCCGGAAGATTTCCCATTCCAAAACGAACCAATGACAAATAAAAAGCTGGATCAGGCGATGAGCCTGACTTATCAGCAATATGGGCAAGAAGAAACAGCCCGGATTGCTGATGATCTCAAGGATATTGGTTTTAAATATGCTACCTTCTCCGGTCTGTCGATTGGCATGGAAGACTTTCAGGATTTGAATGAACTGAACCGAATTGTCGATGAGGGTGAGAAGAGAGCCACCGAAATCAGCCAACAGTTTGCTGATGGATTCATAACTGATGATGAGCGTTACCGTTTGACTATTGAGACATGGACCGATGTTGATGCCGAAGTCGAAAAAGCCTTGGCTCAGCAATTTGCCACCGAAGAAAACACCATGTCCATAACTGTGGCTTCTGGAGCACGCGGAAACTTGAGCCAGATGAAAGACTCTGTTGGTATGATTGGCATCAGGGCTGATGCTACTGGGCGGGCCATGGAGCTGCCTGTAAGAAGCAATTACAAATACGGCCTTGATCCGCTGGAATACTTTACGGCGACGCGAGGTACCCGCAAATCACTCGTTGATATCGCCCTCAGAACCGCCGACTCGGGTTACCTTACGCGGCGCTTGGTAGATGTGGCCCAGGATGTCTTTACGGTTGACGAAGACGACGATGACCCCGGATTTCCGGTGTTCCGCAGCGACTCTGAATTTGTCGGTATCGATTTCGGCCAGAGACTGGAAGGCCGTTACGTCGCTGAAAACGTCAAGAAATACATCAAGCGCGGCGAACTGATTACGCACTCAGCGGCTAAATTAATTTCGGCTGATGATTCAGTCGAGAGCGTAAAAGTCATGAGTGTTTTGAGTTGTACAACCGCCCGCGGCGTTACTCGAAAATCATATGGAGTTGACTTAGCGACAGGTAGGCTGGTGGCCAGGGACCACCCAGTAGGCGTTATTGCTGCCCAAAGTATTGGCGAGCCGGGCACGCAATTATCATTGGATTCAAAGCACCGTGCTGGTGCCGTTACGGCCGGCGATGATGTAACTCAAGGCCTGACCCGTGTTGAGGAGCTTTTGGAGGTCAGAACGCCGAAAGGACAAGCCTACCTGAGTGACATTAGCGGTATTGTCAATGTTTGGGAAGAAGGCGAGCAATATATAGTTCAGGTTACGGCCAAGAAGCAAAAAAAGGTTGAATTTGAGCTAGGTGAAAGGCAAGCCAAAATCGCTGATGGCGATGAGGTCGAGCTGGGTGATGTGCTAGCTGCCAATGAAGATGGTTCTGAGCCTATAACAGCACCGTTTACAGGTAAGGTTCATTTAGATAAATCGTCTATTAGCGTCGCGCCGACCGCCAAAAGCATCATGCGCTACGAGATTCCAAGCTTCAGGCAGTTGGTTGTAGCCGATGGCGATTACATAGAAGCCGGAGCCCGTCTGACCAATGGTTCTATTAATCTGCATGATTTAATGCGACTGCGTAGCATCGAAGAGACTCAGCGCTACATCATGAACGAGGTACTTTACATCTTTGCCAGCCAAGGCCAGACGATTGCCGACAAGCATTTGGAAGTGATCATTCGACAGATGTTCAGTCGAGTACAGATTGAAGATTCCGGTGACAGCCAATTCATAACCGGTGACGTGGTCAGCAAATGGTCGGTCGATAAGGTGAATGCTCAACTAGTCAAGGAAAAGAAACACCCAGCCAAATACAATCAACTTTTGCTTGGCATTACTAAAGCTTCCTTGAGTACCGAATCCTTCTTGTCAGCCGCCTCCTTCCAGGACACTACACGGGTGCTGATTTCGGCGGCTACAAGCGGGCGAGTCGATCACCTTTACGGCTTGAAGGAGAACGTTATCCTTGGCCGCCTGATTCCGGTTGGAACCGGCGCCCTCTCGGAGGGGCACGAGAGTGAAGAAGTTGCCGCTTAGGAGTGAAAATGCTAAAATGCCGTCAAGGTTAGAGGTAAATCGATAGCCTAAATTTCTTAGGAGAGTTTTTGCATGCCAACTGTCAACCAGTTAATCCGTAAATCGCGCAAACAAGTCACAAAGAGGTCAACTTCGCCGGCATTGAACCGCGTAGTTAATAATCTGAAGACTGTCAGTTATGATAAATCAGCGCCGTTTAAACGCGGGGTGTGTATTCGTGTAACTACTAAAACTCCTAAGAAACCTAACTCTGCTCTTCGCAAGGTGGCTCGAGTGCGTCTGACAACCGGTCAGGAGGTATGGGCCTATATCGGCGGTGAGGGTCATAACCTACAGGAGCATGCCGTTGTGCTAGTCCGCGGTGGCCGGGTTAAGGACCTTCCGGGCGTGCGTTACCACATAGTCCGTGGTCATTTGGACCTTCAAGGAGTATCGAATCGCAAGAAGGGACGCAGCAAATACGGCGCCAAGAGAGGCAAATAAGTGCCGCGTAAAGTTACCAAAAGTCTGATTCGACCGATTGAACCCGACCGTATTTACAACAGTACAACAGTGGCCAAACTTATTAACCGCGTCATGCAAGAAGGCAAAAAACAGCTAGCCGAAAGGTTGGTTTATAACGGGATGCAAAAAGCCGCGGCTCAGCTTAAAGTCCAGAATCCGCTGGAAGTTCTCGAGCAAGCCATGAAGAATATCTTGCCCCACCTGGAAACGCGGTCGCGGCGTGTCGGCGGGGCCAATTATCAGATTCCCTTTGAAGTCAAGGGTCAGCGGCAGCAGCATTTGGCAATTATGTGGTTTGTAGCGGCAACCCGCGAGCGTAAAGGTATGAGCATGGAAGACCGCATCGCCGCTGAACTGATTGATGCTTATAACAACGGCGGCGCGGCGGTTAAGAAAAAAGAAGATACCCATCGTATGGCCGAGGCCAACCGTGCCTTCGCCCATTTTGGCAGAAGCTAAGAGTAAAGTTGATGCCAGATAAAAAAAATCCGCTAGAGCAGGTTAGGAATATCGGCATCATTGCACACATTGATGCTGGTAAGACAACTACAACCGAAGGCATTTTGTATCGGACGGGCTTGAAACATAAAATTGGCGAAGTACACAAAGGCGAAACAACAACCGATTGGATGGCTCAGGAAAAGGAACGCGGGATTACTATTACAGCCGCCGCCGTCACTTGTTTCTGGAAAGACCACAAGATCAACATAATCGATACACCAGGCCACATTGACTTCACAGTAGAGGTTGAACGATCACTTCGAGTACTCGACGGTGCGGTTGTTGTATTCGACGGCAAAATGGGAGTCGAGAGCCAGTCGGAGACCGTCTGGCGGCAAGCCGATAAATATAATGTACCGCGCATCTGTTTTATCAATAAAATCAACCAAACCGGCGGCGACTTTTACAAAAGTCTGGAGAGTATTCACCAGCGCCTGAACCGTCGTGCCCATCCTATCCATCTACCAATCGGCTTTGAGCAGTCAATAAAAGGCGTGGTAGACCTCATAAACATGAAGTCTTACACCTATAACGAATACCACGATAAAGAACTTGTCGAGGGCGAAATTCCTGAAGATATGAAAGATAAGGCAGAACGCTACCGCCACTTGCTAGTAGAAGCAGCAGTCGAATCGGATGATGCCCTGCTCGAGAAATATCTGGAAGCCGGTGAAGAGAGCCTAGGCGAAGCTGAAGTCCGCTTGGCTATCCGTAAGGCCGTCTTGTCCGGCCAATTCTTTGCTGTAACTGGTGGTGACGGCCGCGGGGTTATTGTCGAGAAGCTACTAGACGCCATCAATAATTTTCTTCCCAGCCCGCTCGACCGCGGCAGCACATGGGGTACAAATCCTAAAACCGGCGAAGAGGTAGAACGTAAATCTGACGCTGCCGAACCATTTGCCGCGCTGGCTTTCAAGATTGCTACCGACCCCTTTGTTGGCAAACTAGTCTTTTTCAGGGCTTATTCTGGTAAAATCACGGCCGGCAGCTACGCTTATAATAGCTCAACCGGTGAGAAAGAGCGGGTTGGCCGCATTGTGCGCTTGCATGCTGATAAGCGCGAGGACGTAGCCGAAGTCGAAGCCGGTGATATCGCCGCCATAGTCGGCCTCAAAGGGACAACCACCGGAAATACCTTGAGCGATGCCAACAAACCGATTCTGCTGGAGAGTATCCACTTCCCCGAACCGCCTGTCAGCATTGCCATAGAGCCCAAGACCAAGGCCGACCAAGAAAAAATGAGCCAAGCACTAGCTAGGTTAGCCGAAGAGGATCCGACATTTAGGATTAAAGTTGATCACGAGACCGGCCAGACGATTATATCCGGTATGGGCGAGCTCCATTTAGAGATTATTGTCGACCGGATGAAGCGCGAATTTACAGTTGATGCCAATGTTGGTCAGCCACAAGTTGCCTATCGGGAAACTATCCGAAAAGACGACGTCGAGGCCGAGGGTAAATACATCCGACAGACCGGTGGCCGCGGCCAGTACGGTCATTGCTGGCTGCGTATCTCACAAAACGAAGCCAGCGAAGGATTTGAGTTTATCAACAGGATCAGAGGCGGTGTTATACCGGCAGAATTTATCCCGGCCGTCAGAGCTGGAGTTGAGGAAGCTATGGCCAACGGCGTGATTGCCGGCTACCCAGTTGTAGATATTAAAGTTGAGCTTTATGATGGCAGCTACCATGAAGTTGACTCATCAGAAGTCGCATTTAAAATTGCCGGCAGCGCCGCCTTGCAAGCCGCTGTCAAGAAAGCCAACCCCGTGTTGCTTGAGCCGATTATGAAACTGGTCGCTATAACACCAGAAGATTTTATGGGTGACGTTATAGGCGATTTGAATTCCAAGCGGGGCCGTATTGAGAGCATGGAAGACCTGAGTCCTGGCATTAAACAGATAACGGCCTACGCACCGCTAGGAGAAATGTTCGGCTATACGACAAATCTGCGTAGTATGACCCAAGGCCGGGCTTCAAGCACCATGGAGCTTGACCATTATGCTGATGTGCCGCCAAATGTTGCAGAGACTATTATCGCCAAGTCATCAAAATGAAGCCACCTATCCAACTAAAAGCGTAAATAATTTACTGTGAATATTTTTGCGGTATCCTAAGTTGGTAGGATGGTGAAGATTATTGTTCAAAAAGCCCTCGGGCAATTTCTCAGAAAACCAAGACTGTTGTTGCCGCCTACCCTGGCTCTCAGGGGTGTGGTTTCGAAGAGCGGACTAGGGATATATGCCAGCTCAGATACTCTTTTCAGGGGAGCCGTATTTGGTCGTGACTCGCTTGTAGTTGCCGAAGACCTCATGACACTACGCCCGCAACTGGCCAAGCGGATTCTGGTAACCCTAGCCAGGCTGCAGGGGCTAAGCCACCATACTGCTAGCGAAGAAGAGCCTGGCAAAATCATCCACGAATATCGTACTAGGGTCGTCGACGATAAGCCGCTTAGCGGCAGGCCTCTGGAAATCTTTGAGAATTTAAGCCGGCGGTGGGGTGGAGATAAAGAACGCTTAATATATTATGGCTCAGTTGACTCTACGCCGCATTTTATCCGTACGCTCTGTGAATACTGTGATTTCTATAGCCCGAGAATCCTATGGAGACAGGTGGTTCGTCGTGATGGTCAGGCTGTGACTATGTTAGACGCGATGATAGACGCTCTGGCTTGGCTAGAAGATAAAATCGGTCGCTCAAAGAGCGGTCTTTTGGAATACCACACACACAGCAATGATGGGATTAAAAATCAAGCTTGGAAGGATTCAAATGAGTTTTACATCCACGAGAGCGGCCGTTTTGTAAATCATTCCCGACCGGTTGCGTCGGTTGAGGTGCAAGGTCTGGCATATGATGCTTTGATTGGCGCAGCCGAGTATCTGCCTCAGCGAGCCAACGAGTTGCAACAGAAGGCCTATAGACTGCGAGACCGAACCCTTGAGCTTTTGTGGCAGCCAAAGAAGAAATACTTTGCGCTGGGAACTGACTATGACCAGAACGGTAAACTCAGAGTCATAAAAACAACGACCGCCAATCCGGCATCGCTCCTTAATAGTGGATTTTTTGATGGACTACCCCAGTCAGATAAAGAAAAACACGTCAGTGACACTGTACGGAACATCATGGGGACGGATTTCCTGACTGATGCTGGTATACGCAGCCGGTCACTGTCGGAGGCCAATCTAATTCCATTTTGGGATTATCATGGCTCGTATGTTAGCTGGCCAAAAGAGACATATGATATTTCCAAAGGTCTGCGGCGACAGGGCTTTCCTGAACTGGCTAAACAACTTGAGAACCGTTTACTCAACGTAGTACGTAAGAGTCGTGGCTACCCAGAATTCTTATACGTTGACCCTAGAGGGAGGGTGCTTGGTGCTTCCTCTCGGGCTCATCGTCACACGCACGCACTTTTGATAAGAAGCACCAACTTACCGGAGAGCATACAAGCTTGGACAGTATCAGCGATTTTCGCCATAATGGCCGACCGTCGGCCTGGCTTGAGGCTGGGCAAGTTTATGCAGCAACCCTGGCAGTCTGAGCTAGAAAAAGAGGTTTTGATATACATTCCAAAGGTGGCCCGATTTAAGACCAGCCGCACGCTGAACGCCCGATACCCTGACTACCCTTACGAGCTGAAAGAGGAGCATTTTTAACCATGCGAGTCGTCATTGTCGCTGGACCATATATTCCTGTACCTCCGTCCAAATATGGTGGTACCGAGAGAGTAATCTACTATCTAATAAAGGGCCTTAAAGAAAGAGGGCACGAGCCGGTACTGCTGGCTCCGGGTGATTCCAAACCGGGGTGTGAGCTTATTCCGATTGTCGATCAGGCTATTTTTTTTCCCAAGACTCGGGCTGGGCTGCCGGCATTTCAAAAAAAGGTTAAACAGATACATACGAATACGATTAAGAAACTCAGAGAGATTCTGCCAGAAACAGATATCGTCCACTCGCACGATATCGATATACGTGCGTTTGAAGACACCCCGAACCTTACCACAATCCATGGGCCGATACTCTTTAGGCAGCTCGACTATTATGCCAAAAGGCAGGGATTGTATTTTGCATCGATATCCAAAAACCAACAGGAGGCCTACCCTAATTTACAGTGGGTGGGAGCAGTCTATAATGGCGAAAACCCAAAAGAGTTTCCGCTTATCAAACGACCGGAAGATTACGTCTGTTTTATCGGCCGTTTCGACCGCGAAAAAAACCCCCATCTGGCCATAGAATTGGCTCTCAGTTACGGCATTAGGATAAAACTGGCCGGCAAAGTCGATTTTTTGGGCGATGATTACTTTAAAACGGAAGTCAAGAAATATTTCCGGCACCCCTTGGTCGAATACCTTGGTGAAGTCGATAAGGCCCAGACCATAAAACTTTTGAGCAAAGCTAGGGTTAATTTACACCCCACTGGCTTTCGGGAGCCGTTCGGCCTTACGGTATTGGAGGCGGCTTATTGCGGTACACCGACTATGGCCATTGCTCGAGGTTCGATGCCGGAGCTAATTGAAGAGGGGCGCACCGGCCTACTGGTTGAAGATTTGGTCGAAGGCTATCATCAGATGGACGAACTGTTTGCAATGGACCGTGAATACATCGCCAGGCGCGGCCGTCGTCTCTTTAACTACCAGGTAATGGCTAAGCAGTACTTACGGGCCTATAAAAAAGTTTTGACTATTTTCAGGGTACGCCAAAGAGAAGACGAAAAAATCCGTCGCATAACCCAAAAAAGCAAAAAAGAGCTACAGGCGGTGTGGACCAGAGACATTAAACGGCGGGAGCTTCAGCAACGGATCAAAATTGCCAAGGAAAGACACGGTTAAATGACCGTTGATCAAGAGCAGTCAGAAAGATTAAAAAGAGTGATTAAGTATGCGCTGGTGGCTGGCCTGGGCGCTGCGGCTGTGTACAATGTTCACAAAGGTGACAAGCGGGGCCATCTTCGGCCTACCGAATCCAGAGGCCATTTTTTTATGACAGTAATCCAAGACGGTAGAGATAAGATCAATCAGATTACAGGAGCTCTATCTGATTTCGAGACCGCTATAAGAGGCGGGGAAGTAGAGATTGTAATCGACGAACACGTACAACCCTCTGAAGACGACATAATTGAACTCGAAACAATTTTTATCGGCGAAACAGGCGACCAGCCGCCGCAAACAACCTAAAAACCCTTTACAAAAACGATATTTTTACACTATAATGGGCGCTAGCTCGCGTGGGTGGTATATATTGCTCATGCTAATTTATTAGAAAACTTTAACTTACAAGGAGAGAAAATGGCAGAATTTCAGCGAACCAAGCCGCACCTTAACGTCGGCACAATGGGGCATGTTGACCATGGAAAAACGACTTTAACTTCAGCAATTACCCATGTGCTGTCTAAGAGATTGCCGAGCGATATTAATAAGCCTGTGAAATTCGAGGAAATTGACAAAGCACCAGAGGAAAAAGAGCGCGGTATTACTATTGCTGTATCACACCAGGAATACGAGACAGAAAAGCGACATTATGCCCACATTGATATGCCTGGCCACGCCGACTACGTCAAGAACATGATTACCGGTGCAGCTCAAGTTGACGGTGCTATCTTGGTAGTTTCCGCCGCCGATGGCCCGATGCCTCAGACCAGGGAGCACGTACTTTTGGCCCGCCAGGTGGGGGTACCCTATATTATCGTCTTTCTAAACAAGATGGACTTGGCCGACCCCGAGCTGGTTGAGCTGGTTGAAGCTGACGTCCGTGAGCTTCTGAAGAAGTACGAATTCGATGAGAACGCGCCGATTGTTAAGGGTTCGGCAACCAAAGCCCTGGAAGGTGACAAAGAGTCCGAAGACGCGATTTTGGAGCTACTCAAAGCCATGGATGAATCAATCCCCGAGCCAAAGCGCGACCTAGACAAACCATTTCTGCTGGCTGTTGAGGATGTTTTCTCTATCAAGGGACGTGGTACTGTTGCCACTGGACGTATTGAGACAGGCGTAGTTAAGGTTAACGAAGAGGTGGAGATTGTAGGTCTGCGACCGACTAAAAAAACCGTCGTAACCGGTGTTGAGATGTTCAAGAAGAATCTTGACCAAGGTCAAGCCGGCGATAACGTCGGGGTGCTTCTGCGCGGTGTCGAGCGTGATGACATCGAGCGTGGCCAGGTTTTGGCCAAGCCGGGTTCGATTACCCCTCATACCGATTTCGCGAGCGAAGTTTACATCCTAACCAAAGAGGAAGGCGGTCGTCACACACCATTCTTTAAGGGTTACAAGCCCCAGTTTTACTTCCGAACAACCGATGTAACCGGCGAAGTTGAGCTGCCAGCCGACAAAGAAATGGTCATGCCTGGCGACACCATTACCTTTAAGGTACACCTGCTTCAGCCGATCGCCATGGAGCAGGGCCTGCGTTTCGCTATCCGCGAAGGCGGTAAAACCGTCGGCGCCGGCGTAGTCACCAAAATCGAAAAGTAACCCATGTACCGAGTCGAATTCAGAGAACCTAAGATGCTTGAAGACCGAGTTGAACGTCAGTTCGAAGAATACGAAGTAGCCCATATGCTCGGTAGCTTGGTATTCAGAACGCCTCAAAAGCAAGCGCCATATTTAGTTGAATTAAACTTTGACGACCAAGAAGTACCCAACCAACTATTGGAGTACCCTACAAGGACATCAGCCATCGAAGACATTTTTGAGGATTCTCAAGCGGAGGGGTTAGTGGTTAGGGTACTAAACCGTTTTTATGAAATGGGCTATGAAAGTTTCATTGAGGCTAATGAGCGTGATGGCCGTGCCTAAGAAAACAACTAAACCAAAATCGGCTGAGGCAGAGGGTAAGCCAAGGATTAGAATTCGTTTAAAGGCCTATGACCATAAGGTCATCGACCAATCAGCCAAGCAGATAGTCGAGACGGCGCTGCGAACTGGTGCCAATATCTCTGGGCCAATACCGCTGCCTATCAAGAAGAGTATCTATACAGTTATCAAAAGCCCCCACATCTATAAAAAAGGCCGCGAGCAGTTCGAAATGCGCGTCCATAAACGCCTGATTGACATCACTGACCCTACGCCCAAGACCGTTGATGCGCTAATGAATCTTAGTCTGCCTGCTGGCTGCGACGCCGAAATCAAAATGTGATTTCAACAACGGATTGACACTTGTGAAGACTTTGTGTTAATCTGTTACGGATACAACGATTGAGGTGTATCTAGCTATTAACATGGCAAAAAGAATAATCAGCAATAGCATAAAGGAATTACTAGGTGAAAGCCCTAATCACCCGCAAAATCGGTATGACCAACATCCTCAACGAGGATGGTGCGGCTATTGCTGTGACCCTACTTTCCGCCTCTCCTAACACAATTATTCAAGTCAGAACTGACGAAAAAGACGGATATAACGCCGTCCAGCTGGGGGCTGAAAGCCAGAAGAAAACCACCAAGGCTCAAGCTGGGCATTATAAAACGGCCAGAGTTACCCCTAAAATCACTCGCGAATTTCGCATTATCGATGAAGAACTAAGCGAGCTGAATGTCGGTGACCAAATAAGCGCCGACATTTTTGCGCTCGGCGACAAAGTTCGCGTAACGGGAATAAGCAAGGGCAAAGGCTTTGCCGGCACAATCAAACGGCATGGTTTTCATCGAGGGCCAAAAACGCACGGCGGCCAAAGTTACCGCCGGCCGGGTTCCATCGGTTCAATGTACCCGCAACGGATTTTTCCGGGTAAGAAAATGGCCGGTCACATGGGCCATAGCCGCGTCACGACCAAGAACCTGCGCATCGCCCTGATTGACAAGGATAAGAGCGTAATTGGCGTCGAAGGCGCCGTTCCAGGCCCCAAAAAGGGCCTGGTTTTATTGCGGGGGAATAAATAATGGCGGTTGAGGTATTCACAAAATCGGGTTCCAAAGCCTCTACGCCGGCCAAGCTAGATAGATCTGTCTTTGGTTTGAAAGTTGAGAACCAGCAACTCTTAAAGGAGGCCTACTTGGCCTATCTGGCTAACAGCCGGAGCAATATAGCCAGAACCAAGAAGCGCGGTGAGGTACGCGGCGGTGGCGCCAAACCGTGGCGTCAGAAAGGCACCGGCAGGGCGCGAGCTGGCTCCATCCGCAGCCCGATTTGGACAGGCGGTGGAGTAACTTTCGGGCCTACAGGGTATGAGAATTACAGTCGCAAAATTAACACAAAGGCCAAACGGTTGGCCCTTAGGCAAGCCCTGACATTAGCGGCCGAGAACGGCAAAATCAAAGTTATAGAGACATTTGCTTGCCCTGAGGGCAAAGTTAAACCGACGATCAACCTATTACATAAAATTAAGGCAGAGGGATTCGTATTGCTGGTCGTATCCGTAAAAGATAATCTGGTCGAAAGAGCAACCAGAAATCTTCCGAATGTTAAGGCAATTCAAGTTAACTATTTGACGACCTATGATCTTTTAAACGCTGACACGATCGTGATTAGCAGAAAATCTCTTGAATTTATCAATGGCTGGCTATCAGCTAAAAGCTCTAAGCTCCCAATTCAAGCGACTGAAAGGAGCGCCTAATGGATAAAACCATCATACTCAAGCCGCGCCTAAGCGAAAAGGCTTACGCCCTGAGCGAAGAGCGTAACACCTATATTTTTGCTGTTCCTGCCAGCTTAAGTCGTTTAAGCATCGCAAGGGCGGTGGCTGCCCAATACGGTGTTACAGTCGAGTCAGTTAAGATTGCCTCTCAACCCGGGAAGAACAAACGGACATACCGTCGTGGTGGACGTATCGTCCATCGCGGCCATACCTCAGCCATTCGCAAGGCTTACGTGCGGCTTAAAGAAAGTGACAAATTGCCGATTTTCTCCGCCGTTGATGAAGATAAGAAAAAAGCCAAGAAGGAGACAAGTTAATGGCTATCCGGTCGCACAACCCGACAACTCCCGCTCGACGGGGCATGACCAGCCAGGACTTTGCCGACATTACCGCCAAAAAGCCCCTAAAGAGTCTTCTTAGGGTTAAAAGAGGGCGTATTGGCCGTAGCGCCACCGGCAGAATCACCACCCGGCACCGTGGCGGTGGCGCCCGTAAGTTTTACCGCCTGGTTGATTTTAACCTGCTACCTGAAACGGAAGCCAAAGTCGAAGCTATTGAATATGACCCCAACCGCAGCGCGCGCATAGCCCGCATTAAAGACCAGCGCGATGTTTACCATTATATTTTGGCCACCAAAGGCATGAAACCTGGTGATAAGTTGGTTGTTGCCGAAGAAGCGCCAATCGAGCCAGGCAACCGATTACCTTTAAAAAGCATACCTGTGGGTACGGCGGTTCACGCAGTTGAACTTCAGCCAGGCCGAGGCGCCCAGTTGGCTCGGACCGCTGGTTCGAGCGCCCAATTGGTAGCTAAAGATGAAAAATATGCTCAAATCAGATTGCCCAGTGGCGAGGTGCGGATGGTAAGCACCGAATCAATGTCAACCGTTGGTGTTGTAGGTAACGAGCAGCATCAAAACGTTAAGCTCGGTAAAGCCGGTCGTCGTCGCCGGATGGGAATCCGTCCGACAGTCAGAGGCGTGGCTATGAATGCCGCCAGCCACCCGCACGGCGGCGGCGAAGGTAAGGGTAAGGGCGGTTCCGACCCCCGTACCCCGTGGGGCCAGCGAACGCTTGGCTATAAGACACGCAGACGTCAGACAACCGATAAATTCATCATCCGTAAACGCCGACAAGGTAAGAGGAGATAGATATGGGAAGATCACTTAAGAAAGGGCCATTTGTCGATCCCAAGCTCGCCAAGAAAGTGGCAGCTCTTGGTTCTGAAGACCGAAGCATCGTTAAAACCTGGGCCAGAGCTTCGACGATTGCGCCGGAGTTTGTGGGCCGTACCGTCGCTGTTCATAACGGCAAAGTCCACGTCCCGGTATTTATTACTGAAGATATGGTCGGTCATAAGTTGGGCGAGTTTGCTCCGACACGCAAATTCCGTGGCCACGGCGGAAAGTTAGCTAAAGCCCAGGAAACGGCCGAATCATCAAAGCCGAGGTCGGAAGGCTAGTCTATGGTCGCCACAGCGCTCAGTAAAGCAGTCAGAATGAGCCCGCGGAAGGTCAGCGTGGTGGCGGCTTTGGTGCGCGGTCGGACAGTGTCCGACGCTCTGACTATTCTAGAACATACTCCTCGCCGCCCGGCAGAGGCTCTGAGAAAAGCAGTTTTGAGTGCCAAAGCCAATGCCCAGCACAACCATAACTACAAGCCCGACAGCCTTTATATATCAGAGATATCTGTTACTGCCGGTCCGCGTTTTAAGCGCTACCGGGCTGCAGCTCGAGGCCGCGCTTTAAGATATGCCCGCAAGACTAGCCATATCAAGGTAGTTGTTGAGGGTGATAAGCGCGAGCTAAAGAAAAAAACCGCCGATATGCCTGCGACTAACATTCAGGCTAAAGGAGTTAAATAGATGGGACAAAAAGTTAATCCAATCAGCCTGAGGCTCCAGGTAAGCAAAGATTGGCGAAGCAAATGGTTCGCCGGTAAGAAAGACTATGCCAGTTATCTTAAGCAAGACCTAGTTGCCCGTAAGCTAATAGATGACAAACTTGGCTCCAGAGCAGCTATTAACAAGGTTGACATCGAACGTTCGCCTAATCTAGTCACGATTACCATTCAGACGGCTAAAGCCGGCGTGGTTATCGGCCGTGGCGGTATTGGCGCGACCGAGCTTAAGGACGAAATCGAGAAGATATATGGCGTGCCCGTAAGAGTGAATATTGAAGAAATCAAGCGCGCCGAGCTGCAAGCCAAACTGGTTGCCGAGAATATCGCCCATCAACTTGAAAAACGCATAGCCTTTAGGCGGGCCATGAAACAGTCAGCTTCATCAGCCATGCGAGCTGGTGCCAAGGGTGTACGTATCGAAATTGCCGGCCGTCTTGGCGGCTATGAGATGAGCCGTCGGGAGAAGGAAATCCAAGGCAGCGTACCATTAACCACCTTGCGGGCCGACGTCGATTATGCCAGCTCTAGAGCACTTTACCCGGGAGCCGGCATTATCGGTGTGAAAGTTTGGATTTACAGGGGAGAAATGTAAGATGTTGATGCCCAGCCGAACTAAATACCGTAAAGTCCGCAAAGGCCGCATACACGGCGGCGTGGCCACCTCGCTTAACGAATTGGCCTTTGGTGCTTACGGTCTAGTTAGCCAAAACGCCGAACGTGTAAGCAGTCGCCAAATCGAGGCCGCACGCCAGGCCATGACTAGATATGTTAAACGTGGCGGCCAGATATGGATACGGATTTTTCCGCACACTCCCGTTACTAAGAAACCGCTCGATGTCAAAATGGGCAGCGGCAAGGGTAATCCAGAATTCTTCGTAGCTAAGGTTAAGCCTGGAAACGTGATGTTCGAAATGGATGGTGTCGCAGAAGACGTAGCCCGCGAAGCCATGCGCTTGGCAGCTCATAAGCTACCGCTTAAGACGACATTTATTGTCAAGAAGGAACAGTAAAGATGAAAGTGGCTGATATCCGCAAATTGACAACCGCCGAGCTCACTAAGGAACAGACGAAGCTTAGGGAAGAGATCGCCGAACTACGGCGCCGGCTATACAGTGGCGAAGTCCAGAACGTTCGGGTCCTACGCTCTAAGCGCAAAGACCTGGCCAGAGTGCTGACAATACTGGGTGAGCAGCTGGCCAAAGAGGATATCTCATGAAACGGGTAATCAGAGGCAGAGTTTTTAGCGACAAGGCCGATAAGACGATTGGTGTTAGGGTTGTCATACGTCAGACGCATCCGGTTTATAAGAAGCAGTACACTCGTCACCGAAAGTTCATGGCTCATGACGACAAGAATCAGGCCAAAGTTGGTGATCTGGTCAGCATCCGCGAATCACGGCCGATCAGCCACCGTAAAAGATTCATTCTGGCGAAGATAATCGAGCGGGCAGGTGCTGGTTTTGAAGAGAAAGATGCAGCGGCTGATGTGCCTATGGAAGAAATAGAGAAAAAGCAGCAGCCAAAAGTCCCTCGCCAACGCAAAGGAGAGAAGGAACCGAAATGATACAGCAGGAGACAAAATTGATAGCTACAGATAACAGCGGCGCCCGTACCCTTCAATGTATACGGGTACTGGGCGGTACACGCCGGCGCTATGCCCGGACTGGCGATATTATCGTGGCCAGCGTTAAAACCGCCAGCCCGACAGGAGCTGTTAAACGCAAAAGCGTTGTCAAGGCCGTGGTTGTCAGGACTAAGAATCCGATTAAACGTAGTGACGGTTCGCTGATCAAGTTTGACGATAATGCCGCGGTTGTTCTGGCCGAAGATAATAAGACGCCCCGCGGGACGCGAATTTTTGGCCCGGTCCCACGGGAACTGCGTGAAAAAGGCTTCAGTCGGATAATATCGTTGGCGCCAGAGGTACTATGACCAAGATTAAGTTAAAGAAAGGCGACACAGTTATGGTGCGTTCCGGCAAGTACAAAGGCCGCACCGGAAAGATATTGGCCGTCCATCCAAAACTCAACAAGCTGACAGTCGAAGGCATTAACGTGGCTAAGCGGCATCTTAAACCGACCAGGGTTAATCCCCAGGGGGGCATCATTGAAGTTACGCAACCGATTTGGGTTAGTAAAGTGGGCATCTATGACAGCTCCAAGAAAAAAGCCTCTGCCATCGCGTATAAGATTAGTACGACCGGCAAGAAGACCAGGACTATGAAAACTTCAGGCAAGGAGATTAAATAATGGCCTTGGAAGTTGCCCAAAAATCTGCAGCCTACACCCCGCGCCTTAAGTCTTTGTACAGAGATAGATACTCCAAGGTGCTGAAGGACGAACTGAAGCTCATGAATATCCACCAGGTACCAAAACTGGAAAAAATCATCATCAATGCCGGATTGGGACGAGCCAAAGACGACAAAAAAGTTATAGAGGCCGCAACCAATACCCTGCGTAAAATTAGCGGCCAACAACCGGTAAGAACCGTCGCTAAGGTCTCGATTGCTGGCTTTAAGCTACGGGCTGGCAGTCAAGTCGGGTTGAAGGTAACACTTAGGGGTGATAGAATGTATGAGTTTGCCGATCGGCTGATTAACCTGGTATTGCCTAGGTTGAGAGACTTCCACGGGGTCAGACTTGATTCATTTGATGCTCAGGGTAACTACGGCCTGGGTCTTAGTGATCAGTCGGTTTTCCCGGAGCTGGCTTTCGAGGACACTGCCACGCCGCATGGCTTGCAGGTAGTTTTTGTTATCAATTGCCGAGGGGCAGAACATTCAAGGGCATTACTTGAGAAGTTTGGAATGCCATTTGAGAAGGAGAGTAGATAAATGCCAAGTTTTGATTTTAGGGAAAAGAGCAGCCAGACAAAATGTATTCCATTTTGCCTGCGTGATGAGAAAAACCGTATGGTTTGTCTCATAAGCCCGGAGGGCGCATAAAATGGCTAAGAAATCGATTTTAGCGCGTGACGCCAAGCGTCAGAAGATGTATGAGCAATATGCTGCTACGCGAGCCGAGCTTAAAGCCGCTGGTGATTACGAGGCATTGGCCAAATTGCCGCGCAACTCCAGCCCGACCAGGCGCAAAAACCGCTGTTTTGAAACCGGCCGCTCGAGGGGTTATATGCGCCAGTTCGGCCTTAGCCGAATAGCCTTCAGGGAACACGCTTCACGCGGTGAGATTCCCGGAGTAACTAAGAGTAGCTGGTAGATAAGATGGTTAGCACAGACCCAATTAGCGATATGTTAGCCCGAATCCGTAACGCTGCTCGCGTTAATCGGAACGAGGTATACTTACCGCATTCCAAAATTAAAGAAGACGTAGCCAAGATCCTAATGGCTAACGGCTACCTCAGATCGGTCAACCGCAACCAATCGGGTGGACGCCTGCAACTGGCTCTGACAATAGCCGACGAAGATCAGCCGTCGCAAATCACATCAATCAAGCGTCTTAGCCGGCCTGGAAGGCGAGTTTACGTCGGCGCCAACGGAATTCCAACCGTCAAGCGCGGCCGAGGAATAATTATTATATCGACTTCCAATGGTTTGATGAGCGGCACCGAGGCGGCTGCCAAAAAACTCGGCGGCGAGTTAATATGTGAGATCTATTAGGAGAAAACCATGAGCCGGATAGGACAAAAACCAATTACACTGCCGAGCGGCGTGACTCTCGCAATAGATAAAAGTCAGCTGACCGCTAACGGACCCAAGGGTAGCCTTAAGCAGACGGCTCTGAGGGGGATTAAAGTGGAAACATCAGACGGTCAGATCGTGTTGAAGCGTAGCAGTGACGAGCCGGCAATTAAGGCCAAACATGGCCTGATGAGGTCACTGCTCCAGAATATGGTCACTGGTGTTAGCCAGGGCTTTGAGCGCCAGCTCGAGCTCAGTGGGGTCGGTTATCGTGTCTCAGCCCAAGGCCAAGACTTAAAGTTTAATCTTGGTTTTTCACATGACGTCATCTACAGAGTGCCCTCTGATGTCCAAGTGGCGGTTGAACAGAATATTATTACCGTTAGGGGAATTGAAAAGCAACGAGTAGGGCAAGTGGCGGCTGAAATCCGAGCTTTGAAGAAACCCGAGCCCTACAAGGGTAAAGGTATTAAGTATGTGGATGAGCAGATTATCCGCAAAAGCGGAAAGAGCGGTAAGGAGGCTGCGGCATGAGTAAAGACAGCCTAGAGCATAAAAAGTTCAAGCTGGTCCAGCGACGCCAAAGGACCCGCCGCCGGCTACTTGGTACAGCCCAACGACCTCGGCTGAGCGTCCATATAAGTCATAGGCATGTCAGTGCTCAAATTATCATTGATGACACTGGCCGCACCGTAGCCTATGCTACGACTGTCGGCCAAAAGGCGGCTGGATCTCTAGCCGATAAAGCAGCTTGGGCCGGCACTGAAATTGCTAAAAAAGCCCAAAAAGTTAAGGTCAAAAAAGTGATTTTTGACCGCGGCGAGCGCAAGTACCACGGCCGGGTGCAGAAGTTGGCTGAAGCTGCTCGGGCTGGGGGACTGGAGTTTTAGATGGAAGAAGAAAGAACACTTGACGAGCGGGTCATATTCGTCAACCGCGTCGCCAGAGTGGTCCAGGGTGGCCGGCGTTTTCGGTTCCAAGCTTTGGTAGTCATTGGAGACCACCAAGGTTCAGTCGGTATGGGCATCAGCAAAGGAGCCGATGTAACAGCCGCAATCAACAAAGCCACCAATACAGCTAAGAAGAACCTCGTCAAATTACCGATTTATAAAGGGACATTGACTCACGAAGTCGAAGGCAAGATGAGCGGGGCCAAGGTTCTGATTTTACCGGCCGCGCCGGGGACCGGATTAATTGCCGGCGGTGTAGTGCGCTCGTTACTCGAGGTCGCAGGTATCGAAAACGCCCTGTCTAAGTCGATTGGCTCAAATAATCGGATCAACGTCGCCTACGCCACGCTACAAGCGCTACAAAGTATGGTGCCGGCAGATAAATGGGTAAGTCGATCAGCTCAAAAAAAGGAAACTGCGGCTAAAAAGGTCGCTTCGAAGGTCAAATAGCCATGAAGTTTAACGAATTAACGCTATCAAAACAGCGCCAGGCCCGGCGAGTGGGACGAGGGATTAGCGCTGGTCGCGGACGAACCGCTGGCCGAGGTACAGAGGGCCAAGGAGCTCGTAAAAGCGGTGGCGTGCGCCCAGGGTTTGAGGGT
>Ga0209640_10000868_pt1 | contig 24466 bp, 28 predicted proteins | sample RifCSP10_1_FD_184018 | JGI IMG/M metagenome (GOLD analysis project Ga0209640, IMG submission 184018) | Soil microbial communities from Rifle, Colorado - Rifle CSP2_sed 10_1 (SPAdes) (version 2) | ecosystem: Environmental > Terrestrial > Deep subsurface > Rock core/Sediment | place: Rifle... | reverse complement strand
TCGGTGGCTTTGTTTTTCGTGCCTCGTACCTCGATCCTCGTGCCTTTAGTTACAGGCCAGTAGCTCAATTGGCAGAGCGGCGGTCTCCAAAACCGCAGGTTGGGGGTTCGATTCCCTCCTGGCCTGCCAGATTTTTTAAAGTGGCGTAGACATGGCGGACAAAATCAAAATAGCGGTGGCCGTGCTGTTTCTCGTGGCCGGCGTCGTCGGTTTCTATTACTTTGGCGATCAGCCGGCGATCGTGCGCGTGTTGATGGTGTTGGGCGGCGCGGCCGTGGCGGTGGTCGTAGGCTTTCCGACGGCGGCCGGTCGCCAGCTTTGGGAGTTCAGCAAGTCCGCGCGCGGTGAGTTGCGCAAGGTCGTGTGGCCGAGCAACAAAGAGACGATGCAGGTGACGCTGGTTGTGTTCGCCATGGTGGTCCTGATAGCGCTGTTTTTGTGGGTGATCGATTGGGGCTTGCTGAAGACGATGCAAGCGCTAACGGCGCCGAGGACCTAATACCATGTCGATGAGATGGTATGTCGTGCACACCTATTCCGGCTTCGAGAAGCAGGTGGTGCGTTCGCTCAAGGAGCACATCAAGAACGCCAGCATGGAAGACAAGTTTGGCGAAATTCTGCTGCCGACGGAAGAAATCGTGGAAATGAAGAGCGGACAAAAGCGCACCAGCGAGCGCAAATTTTTCCCCGGCTACGTGCTGGTGCAGATGAATATGGATGACGACACCTGGCATCTAGTGAAGAACGTGCCGAAGGTCAGCGGATTCATCGGCGGTTCCGGCATGAAGCCGACACCGATTTCGGAAAAGGAAGCGGATGCGATTATTCGGCAGGTCCAGGAAGGCGTTGAGAAACCGAAGCCGAAGTTCTCGTTCGCTGCGGGCGAGCAGGTGCGCGTCACCGACGGCCCGTTCCAAGATTTCAACGGCATGGTCGAAGACGTGAACTACGAGAAGAACAAACTGCGCGTCTCAGTATCTATTTTCGGGCGCATGACACCGGTCGAATTGGATTTCAGTCAGGTGGAGAAGGCCTAGCAATCAGTAGCAAGTTTCAAGTAGCAAGTGGCAAGCAAAACCTATTCTTGCTACTTGTCACTTGCTACTTGCTACTAGGAAACGGGGAGCCGCAAGGCGTTTGCACCCGTAGGAGTGTAAAGTGGCAAAGAAGATTACTACTTATATTAAGTTGCAGGTGCCGGCGGGTTCGGCGAATCCGTCGCCGCCGATCGGCCCGGCGTTGGGCCAGCACGGTCTGAACATTATGGAATTCTGCAAAACGTTCAACGCGCAAACGCAGAAAATGGAAAAGGGTTTGCCGACCCCGGTGGTCATCACCGTCTACAGCGACAAGAGTTTTACCTTCATCATGAAGACACCGCCGGCGACGGTGTTGATCAAGAAGGCGATCGGGATCGAGAAAGGGTCGAACACGCCGAACAAGGACAAGGTCGGCAAGATTACCCGTAAGCAACTGGAAGAAATCGCCAAGCTGAAGATGCCCGATCTCAACTGCCATGGCGACCTCGAAGCGGCGGTGCGCATCATTGCCGGCAGCGCGCGCAACATGGGCGTCGACGTGGAGGGAATCTGACATGGCGCACGTGAGCAAACGTATTAAGGCGCAGCGCGCCAAGGTCGATGCGACCAAGACCTATCCCGTGGATGAGGCGTTGCAGATTTTAAAGACTACGGCGTCGGTGAAGTTCGATGAATCGGTCGACGTCGCCGTTAATCTCGGCATCGACGCGAAAAAATCAGATCAGAATGTCCGCGGCACGGCGGTGATGCCAAGTGGCACCGGCAAGAAGGTTCGGATCGCCGTGTTCGCCGAGGGCGCGGCCGCGGAAGCGGCGAAGCAGGCGGGCGCCGACATCATCGGTTTCCAAGATCTTGCCGATCGCATCAAGCAAGGGCAGATCGATTTCGATTTGGTCGTGGCCACGCCGGAAGCGATGCGGATCGTCGGCGGGCTCGGCCAAATTCTCGGACCGCGCGGGCTCATGCCGAACCCGAAAGTGGGCACGGTAACGCCGAACGTTGCGAAAGCGGTAGCAAACGCCAAGGCCGGGCAAGTGCAATATCGCGCCGACAAGGCGGGCATCGTGCACTGCGCGATCGGCAAAGCATCGTTTGAGGCGGTGGCGCTGAAGGAAAATCTGCTGTCGTTGATGGCGGCGATCAATCGATCGCGTCCGGCGTCGGCCAAAGGTACGTATTTGAAACGCGTGACGCTCTCGACCACGATGGGTCCGGGCGTCCAGCTGGATGTAAGCAGCATCGGTTAGTAGAAGTTGGGTCTCCTGGATCGTTTCCGGTCGAACCGGACGCGGTGTGGGAGGAGTCCAAGACCGCAGGCTCTTGATACTTGCTCGGCGTGCAACGTGACGTAGGCACGACATTAGCGGAGCGAGATTCGGGATTAAACGGCATCGTTTTGCCGGCCCGCGTAGACGGTAGGCCCGCGCAGGATGTATTACGGTTCGTCGATAGACGAACAGGTTTCCTGAATACGGTCGCCGGCAAGTAGCAACCAGAGAGGTGACTCGTACATGAGTCTTAATATTGAGCAGAAGAAAGCGGTAGTCGCCGAAGTCGCCGAGCAGTTTCAAGGCGCCGAGGCGGCAGTATTGGCGGAGTATCGTGGTTTGAGTGTGGCTCAGATGACGGCGCTGCGCGGTAAGGCGCGGCAAGCGCAGATTTACGTGCGTGTCGTTAAGAACACCTTGACCCGGCGCGCCATCGCGGGATCGAAATACGAGTGTTTGAGCGACCTGTTGTTTGGGCCGCTCGCGCTCGCGATTTCGAAAGACCCGGTGGCGGTGGCTAAGCTCCTGGCGGAGTTTGCCAAAGATAACGCGGCGCTGAAGATTCGCGCGGGTGCGATGGGCGGCAAGCTCATGTCGCTCGAGCAGGTCCAAGCCTTAGCCAAACTGCCATCGCGCGAGCAATTGTTGGCGATCTTGGTCGGCACTCTGCAAGCGCCGATTACGAAGTTCGTCCGTACCTTGAACGAGGTACCCGCGAGGTTCGTGCGGACTTTAGCTGCCGTGCGCGACGCCAAGGGCTCCGCTGCCTGAGTGAATCCAAAATATTGTAAGACGACTGAATCAGGAGATTTTATTCATGGCTGTAACTAAAGAAGACATTTTAAATTCCGTGGCAAGCATGTCGGTCCTCGAGTTATCCGAGCTGATCAAAGACATCGAAACGAAATTCGGTGTATCCGCCGCGGCCGCGGTGGCCGTGGCGGGCCCAGCCGGAGTCGCCGCGGCACCGGTCGAGGTGAAGAACGAGTTCGATGTCGTTCTGACCGCTGCAGGCGAGAACAAGGTTGCCGTCATCAAAGCGGTCCGTGCAATGACTACACTAGGGCTTAAGGAAGCCAAGGATCTCGTCGAGGGCGCTCCGCAAACCGTCAAGGAAGCTGTGCCGAAAGCCGATGCCGAAAAGATGAAGAAAGATCTCGAGGCCGCCGGCGGTAAGGCCGAACTGAAGTAATTTGTTACTGTCATATACAACCCTGCGGTATAGGGGTTCAGCCTGGACGCGACTGGCCAGTGGCCGGTTCGCGTTCGGCTGTCGTTTTTTTGGTCGGATGGCTTCGTTGAGCCGTCGACTTCCCGAGGAAACCTAATGGCCTATTCATTCACCGAGAAGAAACTCATCCGCAAGAATTTCGGCAAGCGACCGAGCATTCTGCGCGTGCCGTATCTATTGGCGATCCAGAAGAATTCATATCGACAGTTTCTGCAAGCGGACATTCCCGCCGAGCAGCGCATCGATCAAGGATTGCAGGCGGCGTTCAAGAGCGTGTTTCCGATCGAGTCGTACAACGGCAACGCGGCGCTGGAGTTTGTCAGCTATCGTTTGGGCCTGCCGGCGTTCGACGTGAAGGAGTGCCAACAGCGCGGGCTCATCTATGCCGCGCCGTTGCGGGTGCTCGTTCGACTGGTGGTGTTCGATAAGGACGAGGCGACCGGAATCAAGTCGGTACGCGACATCAAGGAGCAGGAAGTGTACATGGGCGAGATTCCGCTCATGACCGACAACGGTACCTTCGTAATCAACGGAACCGAGCGCGTCATCGTCTCGCAGCTGCACCGCTCGCCGGGCGTGTTCTTCGAGCACGATTACGGCAAAACCCATTCTTCGGGCAAGTTGTTGTTCTCGGCGCGGGTCATCCCCTACCGTGGTTCGTGGCTCGATCTCGAATTCGACCCGAAGGACAACTTGTACGTGCGAATCGATCGCCGGCGCAAACTACCGGGGACGATCCTACTGCGCGCGCTCGGCATGCATACGCCCGAGATCTTGCAGACGTTTTTCGAAATGGACAGCTGGAATCTGGTGAAAAACGAGATCCGGCTGGAAATGATCCCGCAGCGTTTGCGCGGCGTGCAGCCCGATTTCGACATCAAGACTGCCAAGGGCGAGGTGCTGGTGGAAGCCGGGCGGCGTATTTCCGGGCGGCATGTGCGTGAACTGGAAAAGGCGCGGCTGAAGCACCTGGTGGTGCCCGCGACGTTTCTCCTTGGGCGCGCCCTCGGCGAAGACGTGGTCGACACGAAAACCGGTGAAGTTCTCGCGCCAGCGAACGAATCGATTACCGAGGAGTTGGTCGAGAAGTTGCTGAAGGCCGATATCCAGTCGATCAAGACCATATACACCAACGAGCTCGATCGCGGTTCGTTCATGTCCGACACGCTGCGACTCGATCTGACCCGCGATGCGCTCGAAGCGCAGATTGAAATCTATCGGATGATGCGTCCGGGCGAGCCGCCGACCAAGGACGCGGCGCAGACGTTGTTCAACAACCTGTTCTTCAGTTCCGATCGCTACGATCTGTCGGCCGTCGGCCGCATGAAATTCAATCGTCGCGTCGGGCGCGATAGCGATGAAGGTCCGGGAATTCTCACCAAGGACGACATCATCGACGCGATGAAGATTCTCATCAGCCTCAAGAACGGCATCGGTGAAATCGACGACATCGACCACCTCGGTAATCGCCGCGTGCGTTCGGTCGGCGAGCTTGCGGAAAATCAGTTCCGCGTCGGGCTGGTGCGCGTCGAGCGCGCCGTTAAGGAGCGCCTCGCGCTGGCCGAGTCGGAAGGGCTGATGCCGCAAGAGCTGATTAACGCCAAGCCGGTGTCGGCGGTGATCAAGGAATTCTTCGGGTCGAGCCAGTTGTCGCAGTTCATGGACCAGACCAACCCGCTATCGGAAGTGACGCACAAGCGCCGCGTGTCGGCGCTTGGCCCAGGCGGCTTGACGCGCGAGCGTGCCGGCTTCGAGGTGCGCGACGTGCATCCGACCCACTACGGCCGTGTTTGCCCGATCGAGACGCCGGAAGGCCCGAACATCGGCCTCATCAATTCGCTCGCGGTTTACGCGCGCACCAATGAATACGGTTTCCTCGAGACGCCGTATCGTAAAGTGGTGAACAGCAAAGTCACCGACGACGTGCACTACCTCTCGGCAATCGAGGAAGGCAAGTTTTTCATCGCCCAGGCAAACGCCGGCATGGACAACAACGGGCGTTTAACCGACGACCTCGTGTCGTGTCGCTTCAAGAACGAGTTCATGCTCTCGACCGCGGACAAGGTCGAATATATGGACGTCGCACCGTCGCAAATCGTGTCGGTGGCGGCGGCATTGATTCCGTTCTTAGAACACGACGACGCTAACCGCGCGCTCATGGGTTCGAACATGCAGCGTCAGGCGGTGCCGACATTGCGCACCGAAAAACCGTTGGTCGGAACCGGTATCGAGCGCATCTGCGCCATCGACTCGGGTTCGTGCGTGGTCGCGACCCGTGGCGGTGCCGTCGATTCGGTCGACGCCTCGCGCATCGTCGTGCGAGTGCATGACGACGAAACCAAGGCCGGCGAGGTCGGTGTCGATATTTACAACCTTACTAAGTATCAGCGCTCGAACCAGAACACCAACATAAACCAGCGGCCGTTGGTAAAGGTCGGCGACGTCATCGCCAAGGGCGACGTGCTGGCCGACGGGCCATCGACCGACATGGGTGAGCTCGCGCTTGGGCGCAACATCCTGGTCGCGTTCATGCCGTGGAACGGCTACAACTTCGAAGATTCGATTTTGATTTCGGAGCGTGTGGTCGAGCAGGATTACTTTACAACGATCCATATCGAAGAGCTGCAAACGGTCGCGCGCGACACCAAACTCGGGCCGGAGGAAATCACCCGCGACATCCCGAACGTGGGTGAAGCCGCGCTCAACAAGCTCGACGAATCCGGTATCGTCTACATCGGTGCGGAAGTGGACGCCGGCGACATTCTGGTCGGCAAGGTCACGCCTAAAGGCGAGACCCAGCTGACGCCGGAAGAGAAGTTGCTGCGCGCGATCTTCGGCGAGAAAGCCTCGGACGTGAAGGACACGAGCCTACGCGTGCCGTCCGGTATCTCCGGCACGGTGATCGATGTGCAGGTGTTCACGCGCGAAGGCGTCGAGAAGGACCTGCGCGCGAAGAGCAACGAAGATGCGGAGCTCGCCCGCATACGCAAGGATTTGGACGACCAGTATCGTATCGTCGAGGACGACGCCTTTGCCCGCCTCGAGCGCCAGATCGTCGGCAAACAGGCCGACGGTGGCCCGAACGGCTTGCAGAGCGGCGACAAGATCGCCAAGGACTATCTCGAAGAATTGCCGCGTAGCAAGTGGTTCGATATTCGGCTGCGCAACGAAGAGGCGTCGCAGGCGCTCGAGCGCATTCGCGGTTACTTAACGAAGCAGAAAGAGCACTTCGACCAACGCTTCACCGAGAAAAAAGCGAAGCTCACGTCGGGCGACGATCTCGCGCCGGGCGTGCTCAAGATGGTCAAGGTCTACGTCGCCGTGAAGCGGCGGCTGCAACCGGGCGACAAAATGGCCGGCCGCCACGGCAACAAGGGCGTGATCTCGCGCATCGTGCCGGTCGAGGATATGCCGCACATGGCCGACGGTACGCCGGTCGACGTCGTGCTCAATCCGCTCGGTGTGCCGTCCCGTATGAACGTCGGTCAGGTGCTGGAAACGCATCTCGGCTGGGCGGCGCATGAAATCGGCGCCAAGATAGGTCGCTTACTCGACAGCTATCTTGCCGAGCAGGGTCGCATCGAAGACCTGCGCAAGCTGATCGACAAGGTTTACAACCATGTCGGCAGCGGCGGGCACAAGGAAGATATCAAGTCGTTTAGCGACACCGAACTGGTCGAACTCGCGCGCAATCTGCGCAAGGGCGTGCCGGTGGCAACGCCGGTGTTCGAGGGCGCGTCGGAAGACGAAATCCGCGACATGTTGTTCCTCGCCGATCTGCCGCTCTCCGGTCAGACCACGCTCTACGACGGGCGCACCGGCGAACCGTTCGATCGTCCGGTGACGGTAGGCTTCATGTACATCCTGAAGCTGAATCATTTGGTCGACGACAAGATGCATGCGCGCTCGACCGGACCGTACAGCTTGGTGACGCAGCAGCCGCTCGGTGGCAAGGCGCAGTTCGGTGGGCAGCGCTTCGGTGAAATGGAAGTCTGGGCGCTCGAGGCGTACGGCGCTTCATACACGCTTCAGGAAATGCTGACGGTGAAATCGGATGACGTGCAAGGCCGAACCAAGATGTTCGAGAACATCGTCAAGGGCGACCATCGCATGGAGGCCGGTATGCCGGAATCGTTCAACGTGCTGGTTAAAGAAATCCGCGCGCTCGGTATCGACATTGCGCTGGAACAGGAGAAGTAGGCGCGAAAGGTCAAACACACTTCCGCCTTCTATCTATATAGATACGACCGAAACGGTCAGGAGACGCAACATTGAAAGACTTGTTAAATCTCTTCAAGCAGACGAGCAAGACCGAAGACTTCGATTCGATTCGCATCGGTTTGGCGTCCCCGGAAAAGATTCGTTCGTGGTCTTTCGGCGAGGTTAAGAAGCCCGAGACCATCAACTACCGCACGTTCAAACCGGAACGTGACGGTTTGTTTTGCGCCAAGATCTTCGGGCCGGTAAAGGATTACGAGTGCTTGTGCGGCAAGTACAAGCGCCTGAAGCATCGCGGCGTCATTTGCGAGAAGTGCGGCGTCGAAGTGACGCTGTCGAAGGTACGGCGCGAGCGCATGGGCCACATCGATCTGGCCTCGCCGGTCGCACATATCTGGTTCTTGAAGTCGCTGCCCTCGCGCATGGGCTTGATCCTCGACATGACTCTGCGCGACATCGAGCGCGTGCTCTATTTCGAAGCCTATGTCGTCATCGATCCGGGCATGACCCCGCTCGAGAAGGCGACGCTGCTGTCGGAAGAAGCGTATTTGAACGCGATCGAGCAGTACGGCGACGAATTCGACGCGCGCATGGGCGCCGAGGCGATCCGCGCGTTGATGCGCTCGATCAATCTCGAAGAGGAAACCAAGAAGCTGCGCGGTGAACTCGCGGATACGACGTCGGAAACCAAAATCAAGAAGCTGACCAAGCGCTTGAAAGTGATCGAGGCGTTTCTCTTTTCCGGTAACAAGCCGGAGTGGATGGTGCTCGAAATTTTGCCGGTGCTGCCGCCGGAGTTGCGCCCGTTGGTGCCGCTCGACGGCGGCCGCTTCGCGACGTCGGATTTAAACGATCTCTATCGTCGCGTCATCAACCGTAATAATCGTCTCAAGCGCCTGCTCGATTTGAACGCACCGGATATTATCGTGCGCAACGAAAAGCGCATGCTGCAGGAAGCGGTCGACGCGTTGCTCGATAACGGCCGCCGCGGCAAGGCGATTACCGGCGCCAACAAGCGCCAGCTGAAGTCGCTCGCCGACATGATCAAAGGCAAGCAAGGCCGGTTCCGCCAGAACCTGCTTGGCAAGCGCGTCGATTACTCCGGCCGGTCGGTGATCGTGGTCGGCCCGACGCTGCGCCTGCATCAGTGCGGGTTGCCGAAGAAGATGGCGTTGGAGCTGTTCAAACCGTTCATTTTCCACAAGCTCGAAGCACGCGGACTGGCAACGACCATTAAGGCCGCGAAGAAGATGGTCGAAGCCGCCGGTCCCGAAGTCTGGGATATTCTCGAAGAAGTTATCCGCGAACACCCAGTGATGCTCAACCGGGCGCCGACGCTGCACCGCCTCGGCATCCAGGCGTTCGAACCGGTGTTGATCGAAGGCAAGGCGATCCAGCTGCATCCGCTGGTGTGCGCCCCGTACAACGCCGACTTCGACGGCGACCAGATGGCGGTGCATATTCCGTTGTCGGTCGAGGCGCAGCTCGAGGCGCGCGCGCTCATGATGTCGACCAATAATATTCTCTCGCCCGCGAACGGCGATCCGATCATCGTGCCGTCGCAGGACATCGTGCTCGGTCTGTACTTTATGACACGCTCGCGCATTAACGCACCGGGCGAAGGGCAAGTGTTCGCCGACGTTGCTGAAGTGCATCGGGCGTACGAGAGCCGGCAGGTGTCGTTGCACGCGCGTATTAAGGCGCGCATCACCCGCACCGAGCTTCAGGAAAACGGCCTGCCGATCGAGACCCGCAGGATTTACGACACCACCGTCGGCCGCGCGTTGCTGTCCGAAATCCTGCCGGCGGGGTTGCCGTTCGATCTGGTCAACCGCGATCTCAAGAAGAAGTCGATCTCGGAGTTGATCAACATTTGCTATCGGCGTGTGGGCCTGAAGGCGTCGGTTATTTTCGCCGACCAGCTCATGTATACCGGTTTTCATTACGCCACCCGCGCCGGCATTTCCATCGGCGTGGACGACATGCTGACCCCGGCGGAAAAGAACGGCATCATCGGGCAGGCCGAAACTGAAGTGAAGAGCATCCAGAATCAATACGCCTCGGGTTTGCTAACGGACGGCGAACGCTACAACAAGGTCGTCGATATTTGGACGCATACGAGCGAACGCGTCGCGAAGTCGATGATGGATCAGCTCGGTACCGAAGAAGTGGTCGACGCCGACGGCAAGAAGGGCAAGCAGGATTCGTTCAATTCGATCTTCATGATGGCCGATTCCGGCGCGCGCGGTTCGGCGGCGCAGATTCGCCAGCTTGCCGGTATGCGCGGGCTGATGGCGAAGCCGGACGGCTCGATCATCGAGACCCCGATTACGGCGAACTTCCGCGAAGGCCTAAACGTGTTGCAGTACTTCATCTCGACCCACGGCGCGCGCAAGGGTTTGGCCGACACCGCGCTCAAGACCGCGAACTCGGGTTATCTCACGCGCCGCTTGGTGGACGTGTGCCAAGACCTGGTCGTGACCGAGGAAGATTGCGGCACGACCTCCGGTATTACCAAATCGGCGCTGGTCGAGGGCGGCGAAGTGGTCATTCCACTGCGCGACCGAATTCTCGGCCGTGTCATCGTCGGCGATATCCGCGATCCGGCGGAAGAGAAGAAAGTGTTGATCGCAGACGCCACGATGCTCAATGAAAAGCTCGTGATGTTGCTCGAGGATCGGCATATCGACCAAATCCAGGTGCGTTCGCCGGTTACCTGTCAAACACGCTACGGCGTCTGCCGCAACTGCTATGGACGCGATCTCGGTCGCGGTCACCTGGTGAATATGGGCGAGGCGGTTGGCGTAATCGCGGCGCAGTCGATCGGCGAGCCCGGTACCCAGCTCACCATGCGCACCTTCCACATCGGCGGTGCCGCGTCGCGCGTAACCGCGACTTCGCGTATCGAAATTAAAACCACTGGCGTGGTGCGATTGAAGAACATCAAGTTGGTGAAACACGCGAGCGGCAACCACGTCGCGGTGTCGCGCTCCGGCGAGCTGATCATTCAAGACGATCAAGGCCGAAATCGCGAACGCTATAAGGTTCCGTTCGGTGCGGTGTTGGCGGTTACCGACGGTTCCAAGGTCAAGGTCGGTGCGGTGGTGGCCAATTGGGATCCGCACACACACCCGATCATTACCGAAGTGGCCGGTAAGGTTGCGTTCAGCGACATGATCGACGGCGTCACCGTCAACAAACAAACCGACGAGATCACCGGCTTGTCCACGTACGTCGTGCTCGACGCGAAACATCGCAGCGGCGCGAAGGATATACGGCCGGTGGTGACCTTGGTCGACGGCCGCGGCAAGCAAGTCAATATTCCCGGCACGGAAATTCCGGCGAAGTACATGCTGCCGCCGGGCGCGGTCATTACCGTCGAAGACGGCGTCAAGCTCGGTGTCGGCGACGTTATCGCGCGTATTCCGCAGGAAGTATCGAAGACGCGCGATATCACCGGCGGTTTGCCGCGAGTGGCGGAACTGTTCGAAGCGCGCAAGCCGAAGGATGCCGCCATACTCGCGGAGGTCAGCGGTGTCGTATCGTTCGGCAAGGACACCAAGGGCAAGCAACGGCTAGTCATCAGCGACAAGGACGGCCAGGATCACGAGTACCTGATTCCGAAGGGCCGGCACATTACCGTGTTCGAGGGCGAATCGGTCGAACAGGGCGACGTTGTGGTCGAAGGCGCGCCGGTTGCTTCCGATATTCTGCGTCTGCTCGGTGCCGAAGCATTGACCAACTATATTGTCGACGAGGTGCAAGACGTTTATCGCTTGCAGGGCGTGAAAATCAACGACAAGCACATCGAAGTCATCGTGCGCCAGATGCTGCGCAAGGTGAAGGTACTGGATGCGGGCGATACTCGCTTCCTGCCGGGTGAGCAAGTCGAGCGTCCGCGGCTATTCGATGAAAACGAGACTATGTCGAGGTCGAAGAAAAACGTGGCGACGTTCGAACCGGTGCTGCTCGGTATTACCAAGGCGTCGCTGTCGACCGAGTCCTTTATATCGGCGGCGTCGTTCCAGGAAACTACGCGGGTGCTTACCGAAGCGGCGATCACCGGCAAGCACGATTTGCTGCGCGGGCTAAAGGAAAACGTCATTGTCGGTCGCCTGATTCCTGCCGGTACCGGGTTGGCGCACCACCAGGAGCGTCGGCGCCGGCGTGGCGAGGCCAAGCAGGAAGCGCGCGATCTCGAACGGGCGCTGACACCCAAGCCCCGCGCGGCTCGCGCGGAAGGTGGCGAGGAAGCAGTCGGTACTTAAGGTATCCGAGGTGGCGCCTGCCTAGGGCGCGCCGTTCGGTTGGAAATTCGTCCCGCGAGGCATGGGGCGAGGGTATGGCCGAAGGCAGAGCGCCCCCGGCTCTTTCCCTGTCGGAGAGGGGAAGTCGGTTCGCGGATGTGCTCAGTAATGCCTGATTTGCTTGACAGTCCCGGGACGGGTCCATAGAATCGCGCCCCTCGAACAGGCCGGTCTGTGCCGGCCTGTCGTTCGTTTTGCGAGTAGAGAATCGGATGCCAACGGTCAATCAACTGGTACGCAACGCGCGGCGACAGGCGACTGAAAAGTCGAAGGTGCCGGCACTGCAAGGTAGCCCGCAGAAGCGCGGGGTGTGTACCCGTGTGTACACGACGACACCGAAGAAGCCGAACTCCGCTTTGCGTAAGGTCGCACGCGTGCGACTCACGAACGGTTACGAAGTCAGCTCGTATATTGGCGGCGAGGGCCACAACTTGCAGGAACACTCCGTCGTGCTAATTCGCGGCGGTCGAGTGAAGGATTTGCCGGGTGTGCGTTACCACACCGTGCGGGGCACGCTCGATACCGCCGGTGTCGCCGATCGAAAGCAAGGGCGCTCGAAGTACGGTACCAAGCGACCCAAGTCGTAAACTTTTTGAGAGGACCGAAGCAGTAAGACCGGGACAATCGGCGGTCTTTCGACGTTAGTCTTCCAGGTGTAGTCCTCCGTCCTTAGCCGTGTGTAATCAGGAATTATGCCGAGACGAAGAGAAGTTCCGAAGCGTATTGTTACGCCGGATCCGAAATTTAAAAGCGAGACCGTCGCCAAGTTTATCAATGTCGTGATGCGTCACGGCAAGAAGGCGGTGGCCGAGCGTATCGTGTACGGGGCGCTGGACACGATTTCAAGCCGGGGCAAGTCGGATCCGGTCGATATTTTTTCGCAAGCGATCGACAACGTGCGTCCGATGGTAGAGGTGAAGAGCCGCCGTGTCGGTGGCGCTACCTACCAGGTGCCGGTCGAGGTGCGCGCAAAACGCCAGTTGGCGCTGGCCATGCGCTGGGTCGTCGACGCCGCCCGCACGCGCGGTGGCAAGTCGATGGGCGTGCGACTTGCGGACGAGTTGTTGGACGCTTCTGAAAAGCGCGGCGCCGCGGTCAAGAAGCGCGAAGACGTGCATCGCATGGCGGAAGCCAATAAGGCGTTCTCGCATTATCGTTGGTAGAAATATTTCTATAATATTTTTGGAACCGCAGATGGACACAGATAAACACAGAAAGTAGCCAGTCGGAGCAGTTTCATTTTTTAATCCGAGTTTATCTGTGTGCATCTGCGGTTTCAGATGATCTTTAAGAGGATTTAGTCGTGGCTCGTAATACACCCATCGAACGATACCGGAACATCGGCATCATGGCGCATATCGATGCCGGTAAGACTACGACCACCGAACGCATACTGTTCTACACCGGCGTGTCCCATAAGATTGGCGAAGTGCATGACGGCACGGCCGTGATGGACTGGATGGAGCAGGAACAGGAACGCGGCATCACGATTACCTCCGCGGCGACGACCTGCTTCTGGAAGGGCATGGACGGTAGCCGCGATCAGCACCGCTTCAATATTATCGATACGCCCGGCCACATCGATTTCACCATCGAAGTGCAGCGCTCGCTGCGCGTGCTCGACGGCGCCGTCTTCGTGCTGTGCGCGGTCGGTGGGGTGCAGCCGCAATCCGAGACCGTGTGGCGCCAGGCGAACAAGTACGAAGTGCCGCGTCTCGCCTTCGTCAACAAGATGGATCGCGCCGGCGCCAACTTCATCAACGTCGTCAGCCAGCTGAAAGAACGATTAGGCGCGAAAGCGGTGCCGATTCAACTCCCGATCGGCGCCGAAGAAAATTTCAAAGGTGTTATCGACCTCGTGAAGATGAAGGCGATTTACTGGGATGAAGAAACTCAGGGCAATCGCTTCGACGAGAAGGAAATTCCCGCCGAATTGCTCGATCAGGCGAAGAAATATCGCGAACAGATGATCGAAGCGGCGGCCGAGGCGAACGAGCGGGTGATGGAAAAATACCTCGCTGGCGAGGCCTTGACCGAAGAAGAAATTAAACTCGGATTGCGCGAGCGCAATTTGAAACTGGACATCGTCGTGGTGCTTTGCGGCAGCGCGTTCAAGAACAAAGGCGTGCAAGCGATGCTCGATGGTGTGATCGACTACCTACCGGCGCCAAGCGAACGACCGGCGATCAAAGGCCATCTCGACGACAAAGACGGGACTATCGCCGAGCGCCACGCGACGGACGATGAACCGTTTTCCGCGCTCGCCTTTAAGATCGCAACCGACCCGTTTGTCGGCGCGCTGACTTATATACGCGTTTATTCCGGCGTGCTCAATTCCGGTGACAACGTGTACAACCCGGTCAAGAGCAGGAAGGAGCGCATCGGCCGTTTGCTGCAAATGCACGCGAACGAGCGCAGCGAGATCAAGGAAGTTCGCGCCGGCGACATCGCCGCCTGCGTCGGAATGAAGGACGTATCGACCGGCGAGACGCTGTGCGACGTGGATAAGGTCATTACGCTCGAGCGCATGGAGTTTCCAGAGCCCGTGATTTCGCAAGCGGTCGAGCCGAAAACCAAGGTCGACCAGGAAAAGATGGGCTTGGCGCTACAGCGCCTGGCGCAGGAAGATCCGTCGTTTCGCGTCAGCACCGACGAGGAGTCGGGGCAGACGATCATCGCCGGCATGGGCGAGCTGCATCTTGAGATCATTGTCGATCGCATGAAACGCGAATTCAGCGTCGAGGCCAACGTCGGCAAACCGCAAGTGGCGTACCGCGAGACTATTCGAAAGAGCGTCGATCAAGAGCATCGATTTATTAAGCAGTCCGGCGGCCGCGGTCAATACGGCCACGTGGTAATTAAGTTCGAGCCGCAAGAAGCCGGCAAGGGTTTTGAGTTCGTGGACGCTATCAAAGGCGGGGTGATTCCGCGCGAATTCATACCGGCCGTGAAGAAGGGTGTCGACGAGGCGATGCAGCGCGGCATTAAATTCGGCTATCCCGTGGTCGATGTAAAGGCGACGTTACATTACGGCTCATACCACGAAGTCGACTCGAACGAAAACGCCTTCAAGATGGCGGCGATTCTGTGCTGGCGCGACGCCGGGCTCAAAGGCGAGCCGGTGTTGCTCGAACCGATCATGGACGTCGAAGTCACGTCGCCACCCGACTACCTCGGTAATGTGATCGGCGATTTGAACTCGCGCCGCGGGATCATCATGAGCCAGGAAGACGGTGTCGGCGGCGTTAAGTTGGTTCGCGCGGAAGTTCCGCTCGCGAGCATGTTCGGCTATTCGACGTCGTTGCGCTCGGCGACGCAAGGCCGCGCGACGTACACCATGGAATTTAAGAAGTATTCACCGGTGCCGGCAAACGTCGCCGAGACCATATTGAAGAAGGCGAGCTGAAAATAGGCTCTCCCCTCTCCCCATCCCTCTCCCTCAAGGGGAGAGGGGGAGAAGGTGAGAAATCCTTTTTTTGATTTTAGAGGCGTTAACTATGTCCAAGGCAAAATTCGAACGCACCAAGCCCCATCTCAACGTCGGCACCATCGGCCACGTCGACCATGGCAAAACGACGCTGACCGCCGCCCTGACCAAGGTGCTCGCCGCCAAATACGGCGGTGAGGTGCGCGCCTACGACCAAATCGACAACGCCCCCGAAGAGCGCGAGCGCGGTATTACGATCGCGACCAGTCACGTCGAATACCAGTCCGAGAAGCGCCACTACGCCCACGTCGACTGCCCGGGACATGCCGACTACGTCAAAAACATGATCACCGGTGCCGCCCAAATGGATGGCGCCGTGCTAGTCGTCAGTGCCGCCGATGGCCCCATGCCCCAGACCCGCGAGCACATCCTATTAGCCCGCCAAGTCGGCGTACCTTATATCGTCGTCTACCTCAATAAAGCCGACATGGTCGACGACAAAGACCTACTCGAACTGGTACAGGAAGAAGTCAAAGACCTCCTCACCAAATACGGCTTCCCCGGCGACAAAACCCCGATCATCGTTGGCAGCGCCCTAAAAGCGCTCGAAGGCGACCAAGGCGAACTCGGCGAACCCTCGATCTATAAACTGGCCGAGGCCCTGGATACCTACATCCCCCAGCCCAAGCGCGCCATCGATGGCCCCTTCCTGATGCCGATCGAAGACGTGTTCTCGATATCGGGAAGAGGCACCGTCGTCACCGGACGCATCGAGCGCGGGGTCGTTAAAGTGGGCGAGGAAGTCGAGATCATCGGCATCATCCCGACCGTCAAGACCATCGTCACGGGGGTCGAGATGTTCAGGAAGCTCCTGGACCAAGGCGAAGCCGGCGACAACGTCGGTGTGCTCTTACGCGGCACCAAGCGCGAAGAGGTCCAGCGCGGCCAAGTACTGGCCAAACCCGGCTCCATTACGCCACACACCAAATTCGAAGCCGAAGTCTACGTATTAACCAAAGAAGAAGGCGGCCGACATACCCCCTTCTTCAACGGCTACCGCCCCCAGTTCTACTTTCGCACCACCGATGTCACCGGCAGCGTCGAGCTACCCCAAGGCACCGAGATGGTGATGCCGGGCGATAACATCAAAGTGGTCGTCTCCCTCATCGCCCCGATCGCCATGGAAGAGGGCCTGCGCTTTGCGATCCGCGAAGGCGGGCGCACGGTGGGGGCGGGGGTGGTGGCGAAGGTGGTGGAGTAAAAGCAGAAACGAGATTCGCGGTGCACGAAAAAGGTTATTCGTACCTTTATCTCGTACCTTGAACAAAGCGACATATGGCTACTAATCAAAAAATTCGCATTCGGCTAAAAGCGTTCGATCATCGTTTGATCGATCGTTCGGCCGCGGAGATTGTCGATACCGCGAAGCGGACCGGTGCGCTGGTAAAAGGCCCGATTCCGTTGCCGACCAAGATCGAGCGTTACACGCTCAATCGTTCGCCGCACGCGGACAAGAAGTCGCGCGATCAATTCGAGATTCGCACGCACAAACGCATTATGGACATTATCGAGCCGACCGATAAGACGGTGGACGCGCTGATGAAGCTCGACCTCGCGGCCGGTGTGGACGTAGAGATTAAGTTAAGCTAATTGAAACCGCAGATGAACGCAGATGAACGCAGATAAAATGAAAAGAGATTTTTGTCTCGCATTATTCGATCCGCGTTTATCTGCGTTTATCTGCGGTTCCGAGAATATTATTTATTTAGGCTGGTAGCGATGGCACTGGGATTGATAGGCAAGAAGATCGGCATGACCCGTGTGTTCGCGGCGAACGGTGCGGTCGTGCCGGTAACGGTGATCGACGTCGCCGGCAATCGCGTGGTGCGCGTGAAGCTTCCCGACACCGATGGCTATCGTGCGGTACAGGTAACCGCCGGTGAGCGTCGGGCAGATCGACTGACAAAACCGGTGGCCGGTGTGTACGCCAAGTCCGGTGTCAACACCGGATGGGCGCTACGTGAATTTCGCCTTAACGACGATGAGCGCGTGGAATTGAAGAGCGGTGGCGAGTTGAAAGCCGATATCTTCAGCGTCGGCAGTCATGTCGACGTGCGCGGCACCTCGATCGGTAAGGGGTTTGCCGGCGTGATGAAGCGCCACCATTTCAGCGGCGGTCGCGCGTCGCACGGTAATTCGTTGTCGCACCGGGTTCCGGGCTCGATCGGCCAACGTCAGACGCCGGGTCGGGTGTTTCCGGGCAAGCGCATGGCCGGTCACCTGGGCAATCGAACTCGGACGCAGCAGAATCTCGAAGTCGTCCAAGTGGACGTCGAACGCAATCTGCTGCTGGTGAAGGGCGCGATACCGGGACCGAAAGGCGGCAATGTCGTAATCCGCCCAAGCGTGAAGGTACGCAAGCCGACGGCAACGAAAGGCAAGTGAAACCGCGCGTAAGCGCTGCGGTGCGCAAACCCAAATAGAGACTTATGAAAGTAAAAGTCATGAATGGAACGACGCCCGGTGCGGAGATCGAAGTCTCCGACGCCGTGTTTGGCGCCGCGTTCAACGAGCCGCTGGTGCATCAAGTGGTCGTCGCGTATCAAGCGAACGGCCGTCAGGGCACGCGCAAGCAGAAGACGCGCGCGGAAATTCGCGGCGGCGGTCGCAAGCCGTGGCGCCAAAAAGGAACGGGGCAGGCCCGTGCCGGAACCATACGCAGCCCCTTATGGCGCGGCGGCGGCAAGGTGTTTCCGTCCACGCCCGACGAGAATTTTAGTAAGAAGGTGAATCGCAAGATGTACCGCTCGGCGTTGCGCGCGATCCTGTCGGAGTTGGTGCGTCAGGGGCGGTTGTTGGCGATCGAAGATTTCAACGTCGAACGTCCGAAGACGAAAGATTTTGCGGCACGGCTGAAGGGTCTGGGCGCCGAAGATGTTTTGATCGTTACCGAGTCGATTGACCAGAATTTAGCGTTAGCGTCGCGGAATTTGCATCACGTGGATGTGCGCACCACGGCCGGCGCGGATCCGGTCAGTCTGCTGCGGCATGAACGCATTATCGTCACGACCGGTGCCATCAAGCACTTCGAGACTTGGCTCGCATGAACGACGAAAAATTGTTTCAAGTCATTCTGGCGCCGCATGTCTCGGAGAAAAGCACGCGCGTGGCGGATAAGCACCGGCAAATCGTGTTGGAGGTGCGTCCGGACGCGAGCAAGCCGATCATTAAGCGGGCAGTCGAGAAAATGTTTAATGTCAAAGTCGAGTCGATCACGGTAACTAACGTGAAGGGCAAGACCAAGCGTACCGCGCGTACCGCTGGCCGGCGCCAGGATTGGAAGAAGGCCTACGTGCGCTTGAAGCCTGGTCAGGACATCGACTTCCTCGGGCAGCAGGCATAAGAAGGTATTGAACGATGGCACTCGTAAAAGTTAGACCGACGTCCGCCGGCCGCCGTGGTGTGATTAAGGTGGTGAGCCCGGATTTGCACAAGGGCAAACCGTTCGCGCCGCTGCTCGCCAGTAAGAAACGGCGCGGTGGTCGCAACAACTACGGGCGCATTACGACCCGGCATCAGGGCGGCGGACACAAGCGCCATTACCGCGTTATCGACTTCAAACGCGATAAGGACGGCATCGCCGCCCGCGTCGAGCGGATCGAGTACGATCCGAATCGCAGCGCCAATATTGCGTTGCTGCTGTATGCCGATGGCGAACGTCGCTACATTATCGCGCCAAACGGGGTTGCGGTTGGCGCGCAATTGCTGTCCGGCGCGGAAGCGCCGATCAAGGTCGGCAACACCTTGCCGCTCAAGAACATACCGGTCGGCTCGACGGTGCATTGCGTGGAATTGAAGCCCGGTCGCGGCGCCCAGATCGCGCGCGCCGCCGGTGCTGGTACGCAATTGGTCGCGCGCGAAGGTGCCTACGCGCAGCTGCGGCTACGCTCCGGCGAAGTACGGCGCGTGCACGTCGAATGTCGCGCGACCGTTGGCGATGTCGGTAACAGCGAACACAGTTTGCGTAAGCTCGGCAAGGCCGGCGCCTCACGTTGGCGCGGCATCCGTCCGACCGTGCGCGGTACCGCGATGAACCCGGTCGATCACCCGCATGGCGGCGGCGAAGGTCGAACCAAGGGCGGGCGTCATCCGGTGAGTCCGTGGGGCGTGCCGACCAAGGGTTACAAGACGCGCCATAATAAGCGCACCGATCGCATGATCGTGAATCGGCGCAAGCGCAAGAACTGAGGAGTCTGATTCGTGCCACGTTCAATCCGCAAAGGCCCGTTCGTCGACAACCATCTCGCGAAGAAGGTCGAGAAGGCGCAGTCCGAGCGCAGCAAGAAGCCGATCAAGACTTGGTCGCGGCGTTCGACCATTACGCCCGATTTCGTCGGATTGACCATCGCCGTGCACAACGGCCGTCAGCACGTGCCGGTTATTATTTCGGAAAATATGGTCGGTCATAAGCTCGGCGAATTTGCCGCGACCCGTATATTTAAGGGGCATTCGGCCGACCGTAAAGCCACCACCGAAACGACCGACGCGAAGAAATAGTGCGATGGAAGCGACCGCTGTTTTGAAACATGTACGGTTGTCGGCCCAGAAGGGTCGGCTGGTGGCGGATCAAATTCGCGGGTTGCCGGTGGCGCGTGCGCTCGAGTTGTTGCAGTTCTCGAACAAGAAGGCGGCGAAGCCGGTGCGTAAGGTGCTCGAGTCCGCCATCGCCAACGCCGAGCACAACGAAGGCGCGGACGTGGACGAACTTAAGGTAAGCACGATACTTGTGGACGGCGGGCCGTCATTAAAACGTTTCCACGCGCGCGCCAAAGGCCGCGGCGTACGTATTTTGAAGCGTACCTGTCATATCACCGTAATTGTCGGTGATAAAACGAAGGCGCGCGGAGGCAAGTAAATGGGACAAAAGGTCAATCCGATCGGGTTCCGGCTCGGCGTAATTCGCAACTGGAGCGCGCGTTGGTACGCAAATAACAACGCGTACACGAAAAATTTGATTTCCGATCTCAAGGTCCGGCAGTTTCTGAAGACTAAGTTGGCGCACGCGGCGGTCAGCTCGATCATCGTCGAGCGGCCGGCGCAGACCATTGGCATTACGATCCACACCGCGCGGCCGGGTATCGTCATCGGTAAGAAGGGTGAGGACATTGAAAAACTGCGCCAAGAATTGATGCGGCTGGCGGGCGTGCCGGTGACCTTGGCGGTACAGGAAGTGCGCCAACCGGAATTGGACGCGCAGTTGGTTGCGGAAAATGTCGCGCAGCAGCTCGAAAAGCGCATTATGTTCCGCCGCGCCATGAAGCGAACCGTGACCAATGCCATGCGGTTGCGCGCGCTCGGCATCAAGATCATGGTCGCCGGGCGCTTGAACGGCGCCGAGATCGCGCGCACGGAGTGGTATCGCGAAGGCCGTGTGCCGTTGCATACGCTGCGCGCCGATATCGACTACGGGTTTGCCGAGGCCTCGACCACCTACGGACAAATCGGCGTGAAAGTGTGGATCTTCAAGGGCGAAATATTCGACAAGGAAGAACCGAAGCTGGAAGACATTGAAGCGCAAAAAGGCGCTGCGTAATAATTTTGGAACCGCAGATAAACGCAGATTAACGCAGATGGAAACCAAGAAAGCCGGTTTTTGTTTTTATCCGCGTTCATCCGCGTTCATCCGCGGTTTCACGAGTAATTAAACATGCTGCAACCGAAACGAACGAAGTACCGCAAGCAGATGAAGGGCCGCAATCGCGGCTTGGCGACGCGTGGCAACAAGGTCAGCTTCGGCGAATACGGGCTGAAGGCGACCACGCGCGGGCGTTTGACCGCGCGCCAAATCGAAGCCGCGCGCCGCGCGCTGACGCATTTCATTAAGCGCGGCGGGCGCGTCTGGATTCGGGTGTTTCCGGACAAACCGGTAACCAAGAAGCCGCTCGAAGTTCGCATGGGTAGCGGCAAGGGTAACGTCGAGTTATGGGTCACGCCGGTGAAGCCGGGTAAGGTGCTGTATGAAATGGAAGGGGTGAGCGAGGCGCAGGCGCGCGAGGCTTTTGCTCTGGCAGCGGCGAAGCTGCCGTTGCGAACCATGTTCGTAACGCGGACCTAATTCGATGAAAACGAAAGAACTACGCGCCTTGGACGACGCCGGCAAAGGCAAGGAGCTGGAGAGTTTGTTGCGCGAACAGTTTAATTTGCGTATGCAGAACGCGACCGGTCAGCTCGCGAACATATCGACCCTGAAGAAGGTGCGGCGCAACATTGCGCGGCTGCGCACGGTAATGAACGAGAAACAAGGTAAGTCATGAGCGAAGAGCCAAACAGCCCCGAATCCCGCGTGGCGCGTAACGTCACCGGCCGGGTGGTGAGCGACAAGATGCACAAGACCATTACCGTGCAGGTCGAGCGTCGGATTCAGCATCCGGTCTATGGCAAGTACCTCACGCGGCGAACCAAGTTGCACGCGCACGATGAGAACAACGACAGCAAGTCGGGCGATTTAGTGATGATCGAGCAATGTCGGCCGTTGTCGAAAACCAAAACTTGGCGTCTCGTGAAAGTTCTCGAGCGCGCTCCAAGTGAATGAGATCGCGCGCAGCGCGCTCGGCTCGCTTCCCTCTCCCTCAAGGGGCGAGGGGGAGTTGGTAAGAATCTATTGTGAGATTGAACCATGATTCAGATGCAATCCGTATTGACGGTTGCCGACAACAGCGGCGCCAAAAGGGTGCAATGCATCAAAGTGTTGGGCGGCTCGAAGCGCCGCTACGCCAATATCGGCGATGTGATTAAGGTGAGCGTGAAGGAAGCGATTCCGCGCGGCAAGGTGAAGAAGGGCGAGGTCTACGACGCCGTGATCGTGCGTACCCGCAAAGGCGTGCGCCGGTCCGACGGTTCGGCGATTCGCTTTGACGCCAATGCCGCGGTGTTGCTGGATAACAAACGCGAGCTGCTCGGCACGCGCGTATTCGGGCCGGTAACACGCGAGCTGCGGACCGAGAAGTTTATGAAGATTATTTCGCTTGCACCGGAAGTGCTTTAGTAATGAGAATTCTGACCAACTTCCCCTCTCCCCTTGCGGGAGAGGGCAAAGGGAGAGGGGTAGCAGCGTTACGCCGGCCCCCTCTCCCCATCCCTCTCCCGCGGTGGGGAGAGGGAGAGTATGTGAAAATCTATTCGTAAGGTTTGGCCATGCAGAAAATTCGAACAGGCGATCAGGTTGTGGTACTCGCGGGTCGGGACAAGGGCAAGCGCGGGAGCGTGCTGCGGGTGCTGCCCGACGATCGTTTGGTCGTTGAGGGCGTGAACATTGTGAAACGCCACACGCGGCCGAACCCGCAGCGCAACGTAACCGGTGGAATCGTCGACCAAGAGGCGTCGATTCATCGGTCGAACGTGGGACTTTATAACCCGACCAGCGGCAAAGCGGAACGCGTTGGATTTCGTACGCTCGACGACGGTAAGAAGGTGCGCTTCTATCGGCAGAGCGGCGAAGTGGCAGATACGAAGTAGTTGAATATGACAAGACTACGAGAACATTATCGAAAGACGGTCGTGCCGACGCTGATGCAGCGCTTCGGTTACGGGAATGTCATGCAAGTGCCACGGATCACCAAAATCACGCTGAACATGGGCGTGGGCGAGGCCATGACCGACAAGAAGGTCATCGACAACGCGGCCGGGGACTTGGCCAAGATTTGCGGCCAGAAGCCGCAGATACGGCGTGCGCGCAAGTCGGTGGCGTCGTTCAAGGTTCGCGAAAATTGGCCGATTGGTTGTCGCGTGACGTTGCGCGGCGCGCGCATGTACGAGTTTCTCGACCGCCTGATCAACGTCGCGATTCCGCGAATCCGCGACTTTCGCGGTTTGCCGTCGCGCTCGTTCGACGGTCGCGGGAACTATTCGCTCGGTATCAAAGAGCAAATTATTTTTCCGGAAATTGACTTCGACAAGGTCGACGCGATCCGTGGGCTCGACGTTACCATCGTTACCAGCGCGCGGTCCGATGACGAGGCGCGGGCCTTGCTCGAAGGTTTTCAGTTTCCGATTCGGAGCTAGCGATATGGCAAAGAGATCGATGATCGAACGCGACAAGCGTCGCAAGGCCTTAGCGGCGAAGTATTCCGTGCGCCGCGCCGAGCTGCGCGCGGCGGCAAAGAACACCAAGCTGTCGATCGAGGAGCGTGACGCCGCCGTCGTGCAGATGCAAAAGTTGCCGCGCGACTCGAGTGGCTCACGCGTGCGCAATCGCTGCGCGCTCACCGGGCGTCCGCGCGGGTACTATCGTAAGTTCGGTCTGAGCCGCAGCAAGCTGCGCGAGGTGATCATGCGTGGCGATGCGCCGGGCGTGGTCAAGGCGAGTTGGTAAACGACAGTGGCAAGTAGCAAGTGTCAAGTAGCAAGAATGTCAGATTGTTGCGGCGTTAACCGGAGAGCCTTGCTACTTGCTACTTGCAACTTGGAACTGAATTTATGATGACCGATCCCATAGCCGATATGCTTACCCGCATTCGCAACGGACAGAAAGCCGAAAAGGTGTCGGTGCTCATGCCGGCGTCGCGGGTTAAGTTCGCGATTGCGCAGGTGCTGGAGCAAGAGGGCTACATCGAAGGTGTCAGCCGGGTCGGCGACGAGATAAAGCCGATGCTTGAGATCAAGCTCAAATATCATGAAGGTCGTCCGGTGATCGCGCGGATCGATCGCAAGAGCGTTCCGGGGCTGCGCTACTACCGCGGCAAGGACGAACTCCCGCGCGTCGAGAACGGCTTAGGTATCGCCATCGTGTCGACGTCGAAGGGTATGATGACCGAGCGCGCCGCGCGTGCCGCCGGACTTGGTGGCGAGATTATTTGCTTCGTAACATAGAGAAATGATCGCATCAGTGAACCAAATTTGCTGCACATGGATGTGCGAATGTCGCGAGCGCAGGATGCGCAGGAGCGCCCCCCTCTCCCCTTACCCCTCTCCCGCGA